>SL_8KL_010_SEDDRAFT_10002161_pt1 | contig 16770 bp, 16 predicted proteins | sample SodLakKL_010_SED_4_FD_11160 | JGI IMG/M metagenome (IMG submission 11160)
GGAATAGCCACCCTATTTCAAACTTGCCCAACGCAGCGCCGGCGCTTCTGGCGAAGCGATCTGCTACCGAACTTTCCGCGTGGCCCACTAGCGTATCCACTGCGGGAGCTTGCTCCCGCTTTCGTCCGCGCGGGCTCTGGAGGGCAGGAAGCGGGCCCACGGGGACCGATCTATGAATCCGTCCCCGTGCACATTTCCGCGTACTCGTCTTCGAAGAAGAAGCGTTCCTCTCCGAAGGCCGGACGCAACTGGTCGAGCCACGTGGCCTCGGGATCAAAACGTGCGAAGAACGGCCGCTGGACCCAGTCCGGGTTCCGACCCTGGACAAAGCGCAGCACGAAGACCCGCTCGCCGCGGATCTCTGCGACGCCCTGGACCTCCACCTTCCCCGGACCAGCGCTCATCGACGGCCCCCGTGCAGTACGGGCCAGTCCGGACACAGACTGCATCGCCTCCCGGTAGATCTGCCAGGCACGGGCCAGCGGGACCTCGAAATAGCGGCGCGCGCCGGTATCCCGTTCGATGAACAGGTAGTACGGGTGGATACCGGCCCCGACCTGGTCGCGCCACAGCCGTGCCCAGTCCTCGGACCGGTCGTTGATGTGGGCCAGCAGCGGTCCCTGGGACCGGATCGTCACGCCGGTTTCGCGCAGGCGGCGAATGGCGGCCTGGGCGATCGGGGTGTCGAGTTCCCGCCAGTGGTTGTAGTGGGCCATGATCGCGACGTTTTTCCCGGCGTCCACCATGCGTTCGAGGAGACGCAGCAGGTCGTCGGCATCCGGGTCGGTGACGAAGCGGTAGGGCCAGAAGGTCAGCGCCTTGGTGCCGATCCGAAGGTTCTGCACATGGTCGTACTCGGGCGCAAGCAACGGTTCGAAGTACTGGAGCAGGTTCCGCGTCTTCATCACCATCGGGTCGCCGCCGGTGATCAGAAGGTCGGAGACATCCGGATGCGCCCGCAGGTAGCCAAGTAGCTGCTCGGCTTCGCTGGAAGCCATGCGCAGGGACTTGTCGCCGACGAACTGTGCCCAGCGGAAGCAGAAGGTGCAATAGCTGTGGCAGGTCTGTCCCTGGCTCGGGAAGAACAGCACCGTCTCGCGGTACTTGTGCTGCAGCCCCTCGATGATCCGCCCCTCGGGGTCCCGCGGACGGTTCAGCGCCAGCTGGCCGGCCGGATGCGGGTTGAGGGATGCGCGCAGTTCGCCCGCCAGCGCCGCGATCTGTTCGCGCCCGGCACCGGAGCGGTGCAGTTTCGCCATCCGCTCGAAGGCCTCCGGGTCCAGCATTCCGCGCTGCGGGAAGGTCAACTGGAAAATCGGATCCTCGGGGACGCGGGACCAATCGATCAGCTCGTCCACGACGTACTGGTTCACGCGAAACGGCAGCACGCTCGCCACCACGCGCATCTCCTCACGCATTTCCCCGGGGAGCTTCGACAGCGCATCGATGCGCTCGAGGCTTCGCTCGTTGTAGACCTTGAAGCCGCGGGGCTCGATGCTCCCCAGATGCGGGTCGCGAAAAAACTTCAGAACTGAATTCATCCAGTTCCTCCTGAAACAGCAAGAAAGGGGGTTGGCCGAAGGGGCGCCGGGACTTTCCGCCCGGACTATGCGGGACCGGTGGCTGACGCCCCCGGCCAATCTGTGGCCGCAAAACGTTTTTGCGAAAAAACGCCGCGTAGCCTAACAATCCTGAAAACAAGCTGGCAAGCCCCGTCCCCGTTCCAGTCAGGAATGCCCGGAATCGCCCGGCCGGGGCGGGCAAGGCCGCAACCGGTTCGCTGTCTTGCCCGGCGCTTGACCTGTGCCCCGAATCTGACAGGCTTGGCGGATCTCGCACGGAGTCGACCATGCACCCGGAATTCCCGCAATCCGATATCATTCATCTCAATCATGCGGCGGTCGGACCCTGGCCCCTGCGGACCGCTGAGGCCGTAATCGCCTTTGCCCGCGAGAACGCCGCCATCGGTTCGCTACACTACAGCGCGTGGCTGAAGACCGAGGCGGAAACCCGCGAGCTTGCGCGCCAGCTACTCGCCGCCAGGGCGGCCAGTGACATCGCCTTCGTGAAAAACACCTCCGAGGCACTGTCGATCGTGGCCTTCGGGCTACGCTGGTCACCCGGACAGAACATCGTGATCCCGCGCGGTGAGTTTCCATCGAACCGGGTGGTTTGGATCAAGGCGGCCGAGCGCTTCGGTCTCGAGGTCCGCGAGGTCGAACTGCCCTTCGACGACCCGGAGACAGCCCTGCTCGCCGCCTGTGATCGTGACACGGCGCTGCTTTCAACGAGCGCGGTGCAGTTCGCCACCGGTCTGCGCATGGATCTCGATCGGCTGGGTGCCGGGTTGCGCCAGCGGGGCGTCCTGTTCTGCGTTGATGCGATCCAGCAGCTTGGTGCCCTGCCCTTCGACGTTGAGGCCGTTCAGGCGGACTTCGTGATGGCGGACGCACACAAGTGGCTGCTTGCGCCCGAAGGGATCGCGGTCTTCTACGTCCGTCCGGAGCTGCGCGAACGGCTCGTGCTGCAGGAATACGGCTGGCGCATGCTCGCCGATGCAGGCGATTACAGCAGCTACGCGCTCGCCGACGCCCCGGATGCGCGGCGATTCGAACCCGGCAGCCCCAACCTGCTCGGTATTCACGCACTGCATGCGAGCCTTTCCCTGCTGCTGGAGACCGGGATGGATGTGGTTGCCGCGGAAATCGAGGCGCGTTGGACGCATCTGCACGAGGGTCTGCAACGCCAGGGTTGCCGGACCATCACCCCGGAAGAACGCAGGCGGCATGCGGGCATACTGACCTTCGTGCCCATGCGGGGCGACATCGAAAGGCACTACCAGACACTGCAGGAGCACGGCGTTCTGTGCGCCAGACGCGGCGGGGGCATCCGCTTCTCGCCGCACTTCTACCTGCCATTCGAGACCCTGGACCGGGCGCTCGCAGCGGTCGCGGAGGGCCTGCGGGAATGACGATCCGGGCGGGTGCCGGTGGCTGGCAACGGCCGGCTGGAGGAATCAGAGCGTGTGCGTGCGTCCCGGGGACTGCAGCATGCCCCCAAGGTGGTTTTCGATCAGCCGACGGGTCGCACCCTTGTCATTGGGGCTGAACTGGACGCCGATGCCACGGGTTCGGTTGCCCTGGGCACGGGCCGGCGTGACCCAGACCACCTGACACGGAACCGGGATGCGCTCGGCCTCGTCGAGCAGCGAGAGCAGCACAAAGACCTCGTCGCCGAGACGGAACGGCTTGTCGGTGGGAATGAACAGACCACCGTTGGTCAGGAAGGGCATGTAGGCCGCGAACAGGGCGGATTTCTCCCGGATCGCCAGCGTCAGAATGCGCCCCCTCGCAGGTGCCGTCATCGTCTCCTCACAACCTTGCCGTGCCGGACGGCTTGAACATGCATGATGCGTTGTCCGCAGTGATGACGCAGCCAGTCTGGCACCGCGGTCCTTCCGGGACCTTTCCGCCACCACCGTGACCGCCGATTATCGCCGTTTTCCTCGCTGCAATGCCAGTGCGGCCGGATATCCGCCCGATCAGGCGGGTTCGGAACGACGCCAGAATCGTAGAACAATGTCCTCACAGCGAAGGTTGGGGTTCAACGGAGCCTGCAGTTCACGCTGCCATTGCAACGAATCCTGATACACCGCCGCCGTCTCGCGCATGCCCAGCGTCGCCGCGAAGGGTCCCAGCAGGTCGGACCCGAACAGCCGGGCAAAGGCATCCATCTCACCCTGAATCAGATAGTGCTGGACGGATACAAGCAGGCGTTGCAGGCGCGGAAGCAGTGAAGTGAGGTCACATTCAAGAAAACGCTGGACCACCGGGAACGGCGATTGGCTGTGCAGCAGCGACTCGAGCGCGGTCCGATCCGAACGCCAGGCCACCTGTGCAGCTTCGTCGTCAAGCAGCGCCCTGGCCTCCAGCGGCCGGTCCAGGCACGCGGCCAGGGCCGCGTCCGCGCCGAGTTCATCCTGCTCGAATGGAGTGAGCCAGTTCCGCACCAACGCACGCTGTGGTACCGGGACGCGCAGGAGCCGACAGCGGCTGCGGATGGTGGCCGGAAGCCGCGCCGGCTGCGCGGCAGCAAGAAGGATCATCGCGCCGCCGGGTGGCTCCTCCAGCGTCTTGAGCAGCGCGTTGGCTGCGTTCACGTTCATCGCTTCTGCCGGTTCGATGAAGACACTACGCACAGGGCCGCTGTGGCTGAGCGACAGGAACTCGATCACCGATCGAATGCTGTCCACCAGAATCTCCTTCCCCGGTGTATCTGGCGCGACCTCGAGTATCTCCGGATGCGTGTCACCCAAAAAGCTGCGACAGCCATTGCACCGTCCGCAGCCCAGCAACCCTTCTGCGGCCTCCGTACAAGCCATGCGCTGCAAAAAGGCCCGGATGAGCGCCCCCTTGCCCACACCCTTGGGGCCTGTCACAAGCAGGCCTGATGGTGTCTGTCCCGACCCGACCAGCCGGATCAGCTGGCCGAGATGACCCTCGAGCCAGGGTGGAAATGCGGCCTGGGCGCCACCGTTCACACGTCGTTCCCCGGAACCGCGCCACGGTCCGTTTCGTCAAGCCAGTTGGTCCAGGCGGCATCGACGGCCGCTGCAACGCTGTCCTCATCGAGTGAACCATCCAGCACGCGGTAGCGATGTGGCTGACCGCGCGCCCGCTCGAGGTAGGCCGCGCGCGCTCGTTCGAAGAAAGCGACATCCTCGGTCTCCATCCGGTCGCGCTTGCCCCGGGTGAGGGCCCGTTCGAGCCCCAGTCGCGCCGGAACGTCGAACACGAGCACAAGATCCGGCCGCAGATCGCCCTGAAGCCAGTTCTCCAGCACCTCGACTTTGTTCGGACCCAGTCCGCGCCCGGCGCCCTGATAGGCGAAGCTGGCGTCGGTGAAACGGTCACAGAAGACCCAAGCGCCGCGGGCGAGCGCGGGCTCGATGCAGCGGCGCAGGTGTTCCGCACGCGCGGCAAAGATCAGCAGCAACTCGGTCTCCGCGGCCATGGTTCCGATCGACGGGTCGAGGAGTAGCCCGCGCAGCCTCTCGCCGAGCGCCGTTCCCCCCGGCTCCCGCGTGACCACCACTTCCGGTCCACGCCCCCCGAAACGGCGCAGCAGCCGCTCGAGCTGGGTCGACTTGCCAGCCCCCTCGATGCCCTCGAAGGTGATGAATCGACCGCGAGCCCCGGCCGCCATATCAACGCCTCCCATAGCGGCTGGCGTCGCCGTTCAGCTGATACTTGATCACTGCCGCCCGATGCTCCGCATAGGTGCGGGAAAATTGGTGGGTTCCGTCCTTGCGCGACACGAAGAACAGCGCGTCGGTCTCGGCCGGCCGGGCGGCAGCGATGATCGAGGCCTGTCCCGGCAGTGCAATCGGCGTCGGCGGCAGGCCGTCCCGTGTGTACGTATTGTAGGGGTGATCCCGCTGCAGCTCCGCGCGCGTCAGCCGCGTCACGTCCGGCCCGAGCGGGTACAGCAGGGTCGGATCGGTCTGCAATCGCATCCCGCGCCGCAATCGATTCACGAAGACCCCGGCCACCAGATCGCGTTCCGCAGCCTGCCCGGTTTCCTTCTCCACGATCGAGGCCAGAATCAGGAGTTCGTACGGGGACTCCAGCGGATGTTCTCCGGCCCGGTCCTCCCACGCGCGCTCAAGCGCGCGTTCCATCGCCTCGTGAGCCATCCTGATGATCCGCTCGGCGGGCGTGTCCCGCGAGAAGATGTAGGTGTCCGGCAGGAACCAGCCCTCCGGATGCATTTCCGGGCGTCCCAGCATCGCCATTAGCTGCTCGGGATCAACGGGTTCCGCCATTGCCCGCAGGGCCTCGTGCGCCTGCACCGCATCAAAAAACTGTTGCGCGGTCCAGCCTTCGGGAATGGTCACCTGGTGCCGCACCACGGCCCCCCGCGCGATTTTGTCCAGCAGTTCGGCCGTCGTGATGTCCGCGGGCACCCGGTATTCGCCCGCCTGCAACCGGCCGGAAATATCATGATAGCGGGCGTGCGCCTCCACCAGCCACGGGTGCCCGATCCAGCCGCGATCCTGCATCTCGCCGATGATCTGTCGGAAGCCCTGTCCCGGCCGCACCACGAAAAGCTGGTCCTCTTCCAGCGCCAGCGGCTGCAGCAGCTCCTTCTGGTAAAGGCTGGCCAGATGGGTCCCGGCGACGGCGACCGCGATTGACAGGAGCAGAAGGGAAAGACTAATCCAGCGCATTCATCTGTTCTCCGAGCTCATGGATGCGATCGAGCAGTTCCGAGCCGAGCGCACGGTCTTCGGCCGCGGCGTCCTGCTCGGCCAGCGCGGCGCGACGCAACCCCAGCCGCGCGCTGGTGAGGAACACGGCGTCTGCACGGCGCACCCGCGGCAGGGTGAGACTCGCCTCACGCACGGTCAGGCCCACGGTCCTGGCGTTATCGAGTAGCCAGCCGCGCCGCGTGCCGGGCACACCATGGGCACTCAGTCCCGGGGTCAGCAATGCACCCTGCTCAAGAATGAAAACGTTGCTCTGTGTCGCACAACGTACCCGACCTCCCGCGTCCAGCATCAGTCCCTCGTCCCAGTCTGCGAACCATTCCCGGCGTGCCAGCACGTTCTCGAGCCGGTTCAGGTGCTTGCAGCCCGGAGCCGGACTGCGCGCAGTCCGCGTCGTGCACACGCCCAGGCGCAGTATCGCTCGGGCGTCCCGAATGTCCACAGGTTCCCCGCCCATCACGATTCGCGTGGGCCGTGGGCGTGCCGGCGCAGCGTAACCGCGCGGACCCGGCCCGCGGGTGAAGATGAGCTTGGCCATCGACGGCACGTCGATGGAGACCCGGGACAATTCCTCCAGGCAGGCGCGCTCGGACGGCGGCGGGATGCCGAGCAGTTCGAGACCGCGGCACAGCCGGAACCAGTGACGCCTCCACATTGCGGGCCGCCCCCCCTGCATCCGCACCGTCTCGAAGACGCCGTCCCCGAACTGCAGGCCACGGTCGGCTGCCTCAACCGTCGCGCCCGGTTCGCCATTGACCAGAATCGTCATGGCCGCAGCGCATCCAGCAGCCCGTGGGCCTTGTGTCGCGTCTCCTGAAGTTCGGCCGCAGGATCGGAATCCGCGACGATACCCGCACCGGTGCGGAACCGGATCTCCGGTCCACGGGTGACCAGCGTGCGGATCAGGATGTTCGTGTCCATGACCCCGTGCCGGCTGACATAGCCGCAGGAGCCGGTGTAGGCACCGCGCGGGGCGCCCTGTTCCAGTTCCTGGATGATCTGCATGCTGCGGATCTTGGGGCAGCCGGTGATCGTCCCGCCGGGAAAGGTCGCGCGAATGAGGTCTGCAGCGGTCGTGCCCGGGCGCAGCCGGGCCTGCACCGAGGACACGATGTGGTGCACGCGGCGGTAGCTCTCGATCGTCATGAAATCGGCGACCCGCACCGTGCCGGTCTGCGCGACGCGGCCGAGATCATTCCGCTCGAGATCGACCAGCATCACGTGCTCGGCCTTTTCCTTTGCATTGATCTTCAGTTCGTTCCAGAGGGCCTGGTCCTTCACGCTGTCCGCATCGCGCCGGCGGGTGCCCGCGATCGGCCGCGTCTCCGCAACGCCTGCGCGCACGCTGACCAGCCGCTCGGGCGATGAACTGACGACATCCGCGCCGGGCAGCCTGAGCCAGGCGGCAAACGGTGCCGGGTTGGCCTCCCGCAGACGCCGGTACAGGTCTGCGGAATCGAGCGACTCCGAGCTCCGGACCCGCCATTCGCGCGAGAGATTGGCCTGAAAGCAATCGCCATCCCGGATATAACGCAGTGCGCGTCGTACTGCCTGCAGGTAGTCCTCCGCCGGTTCCTCTTCGACCGCGAGCACGGGCCAGGCCCCGGGGTGCCAGGCGCCGGCCTGCTGAAGATCATCGCAGACCTGTTTCCAGTGGCCCGGGTCACCCGATTCATCGACGAAATAGGTCCGCTCCTCCCGGTGATCGATCACCAGGGCAGCGGGAAATTCCGTGGCCAGCGCGCGCGGGAGCCAGGGATCCGGCTTGCAGGTCCCGAGCGCCGGTTCGAGCGTCCAGGCGAGTTCGTATCCGAGGTAGATGAACCATCCCCCAACAAACGGGAGGTCCGCGTGTTCCGCCGCTACCGGGCGTGCGTCGAAGGCACCTGCGCCTTGCAACTGCCTCATTACCGCGGCACCGTCGCCCGCGATCGTGCGTGCCGGAAAGGCGAAGAGGATCGAGAAGCGAGCCGGTGCCTCCCCGATCAAGGCCGACTCGAGCAGATGCGGGTAGCGCTCCGGAAAGCTTCGGGCCAGCGCAAAAAGATCCGCGCCGGTCGCGATCGGCCGGACCGACACGGAGCTTGCTACAGCGTACGGAACAGCAGCGTGCCGTTGGTGCCACCAAAACCGAAGGAGTTGGACAGCGCCACCCGGGTCTTCATGTCACGGGCCTCGTTGGCCACGTAGTCGAGATCGCAGCCCTCGCCCGGGTTGTCCAGGTTGATGGTCGGAGGCGATACCTGATGATGCAGTGCCAGCACCGAAAACACCCCCTCGATCCCGCCGGCCGCCCCGAGCAGGTGACCGGTCATCGACTTGGTCGAATTCACCAGTACTCTGGAGGCGTGCTCCCCGAGGGCGCGCTTCAGGGCCATTGTCTCGGCAAGGTCGCCGGCCGGCGTCGAGGTGCCGTGTGCGTTGATGTAGCCGACCTCGCCCACGTCGACGCCGGCATCCTTGATCGCCCGCAGCATGCAGGCTGCGGCACCTTCCCCGCCCTGCGAGGGCTGCGTCATGTGGAAGGCATCGGAGTTCCAGGCAAAGCCACCCAGCTCGCAGTAGATCCGGGCACCCCGTTTCTTCGCGTGCTCGTATTCCTCGAGCATCAGCACACCCGCACCGTCACTGAGCACGAAGCCATCGCGATCGCGGTCCCAGGGCCGCGACGCGCGTTCGGGCTCGTCGTTACGGGTCGAAAGCGCCCGGGCCGATGCAAAACCGCCGATGCCGAGCGGGGTGGTCGCCATCTCTGCGCCACCTGCCAGCATCGCATCAACGTCACCGTAGGCGATCATCCGCGCGGCATCGCCGATGTTGTGGGTACCGGTCGCACAGGCGGAGACAATGGAGATGTTCGGACCCTTCAGGCCCTTCATGATCGACAGATTGCCCGCCACCATGTTGATGATCGCGCTGGGCACGAAGAAGGGAGAAATCTTGCGCGCTCCGCCTTTCAGGTAGCCCGCATAGGAACGTTCGATGTACGGCAGGCCGCCGATTCCCGACCCGATGGCGACGCCGATCCGCTCGGCGTTTTCATCACTCACCTCCAACCCGGAATCGTCGAGCGCCTGCAGACCCGCGGCGAGCCCGTAGATCACGAAGGTGTCCATCTTCTTCTGTTCCTTCACCGGAACGTAGGCGTTCGCGTCGAAGTCGCGCACCGCACCCGAGATACGCACCGGCATCGCGGAGGCGTCGAAGACGTCGATCGGCGTAATGCCGCTCTTGCCCGCGACGATATTCTCCCAGGCTGCCTCCACCGTCGAACCGACCGGGGAAACGATGCCGAGACCCGTAACCACCACACGACGCTTAGACACTGACTCTCTCCCTAAAGGGCGGGACAACAAGGCCAGGGGCCGCGCCCGATCCGGCGCGAGCGGCCCCTGCCTTCAATGCATTGGAGCGGCCGAGGCCGGACCGGCCTGCCAGCCTGGCGGACCTGAACTTCTAGTGGGCCACCCGGAAAGTCTGGTAACAGATCGCTTCGCCAGAAGCGCCGGCGCTGCGTTGGGCAAGCTTGCAACAGGATGGCTATTCCGGCACTTGCCCGCCTTGCTCCGGCACTTCTGGCTGTGCTCCATCGTCACCGAACTTCCCGCATGGCCCACTAGTCCTTCAGGTTTGCCTGAATGTAATCGATTGCCTGCTGCACCGTTGTGATCTTCTCGGCCTGCTCGTCCGGAATCTCCGTCTCGAACTCCTCTTCGAGGGCCATGACCAGCTCCACGGTATCCAGTGAATCCGCGCCGAGATCCTCGACAAATGATGCCGTGTTGGTGACGTCGTCTTCCTTTGCTCCCAGCTGCTCGACTACGATCTTCTTGACGCGTTCTTCAATGCTGCTCATGTAGGGCATCCCCTCTGGATGTGTGGCGGTCAATTTTCGAGCGCCATTCTAGTGAAAAGCCCCGGATCGATCCACCACACGGGCTGGACCTGTCCCCCTGAAGGTTCATCAATGCATGAACATCCCGCCGTTGACGTGCAGTGTCTCTCCGGTAATGTAGCCGCCATCCGGCGAGGCAAGGAAGGATACCGCGGCGGCGATCTCTTCGGGTTGCCCGAGCCGGCCCAGCGGAATTCCCTCGAGGAGCTTCGCGCGCACCTCCTCCGGGAGCTCACGAGTCATGTCAGTGTCGACGAAACCCGGCGCGACGGTGTTTACCGTGATGTTCCGGCTGCCCACTTCGCGGGCGAGAGACCGGGCGAAGCCGGCCAGCCCCGCCTTCGCTGCGGCGTAATTCGTCTGTCCGGGGTTGCCGCTGGAGCCGACGATGGAGCCGATCAGCAAAACGCGTCCCCGACGGGCCTTCATCATGCCCTTGAGCAGCTTCTGCGTGAGCCGTGCCGCAGCGGTGAGGTTGGTTTCGATAATGCTGTCCCACTCCTCGTTCTTCATGCGCATCAGCAGGTTGTCCCGGGTGATGCCGGCGTTGTTCACCAGCACCTCGATTGCGCCTTCCTGGTCGTGGATGTCGCTGAGCGCGGCCTCTACCGAGGTGGGGTCGGTGATGTTCATGACTACACCACGGCCGCCGACGTCCGACAGGGCCGACGTGATGGCCTCGGCTCCGCGGGGCGTGGTGGCGGTGCCGATCACCCGCCAACCATCGGCGGCCAGCCGGCGAGCGATGGCGGCGCCAATTCCGCGGCTGGCACCGGTCACCAGTGCTGCGCCTCTCGTGTCGGACATCCGGCTTTCCTCCTTGGGCTCGTGGATTCGGGTTCGCAGGTGGGTTGACACCGGTCAGGCGCGAAGCGCTTCGAGTGTTCGGGCCAGCCCCGACTCGTCGCTCAGTTCGACGGCCTCCAGATTCCGGTCGATGCGCCGGGCCAGGCCGGTCAGGACCTTCCCCGGCCCGACTTCCACCAGAACCTGAACACCGGCTGCACGCATGGCCTGCACGGTCTCGACCCAGCGAACCGGGCGGTAGAGTTGCTCGGCGAGGATGGCGCGGAGTTCCGCAACAGTCTGTACCGGTGCCGCGGAGACGTTGTGCAAAACCGGGATCTCCGGCAGCCGCAGTTCGGTGCTGGCCAGCCGGGCTGCGAGACGCTCGGCCGCCGGGCGCATCAGCGCGCAATGCGACGGCACTGACACCGGAAGGCGCAGCGCCCTTTTGGCGCCAGCCGCGGGCGCGGCGGCCACCGCGCGCTCGACCGCCGCCGCCGATCCGGCAATCACCACCTGCCCGGGGGAATTGAAGTTGACTGCCTCGAGCACGTCGTCCCCCGACTGCGCCACACAAAGGGCTCTGACCGCGGCGTCCTCCAGACCAAGAATCGCGGCCATCGCGCCGGCGTCCGCAGGTACCGCGTCCTGCATCGCCGCTGCCCGCTCGCTGACCAGCGCAACGGCATCGGCGAATTCAAGCGCTCCGGCAGCGACCAGCGCGCTGTACTCACCGAGGCTGTGTCCCGCCATCCGTGACGGACGCAGGTCGGTGGCGCCGACCAGGACACGCCACGCCGCGACACCGGCGGCGAGCATGGCCGGCTGGGTGTATTCGGTGCGGTTCAGGGTTTCGGCCGGCCCGTTGCGGGCCAGTGTCCAGAGATCGGTGCCCAGCGCGTCCGAGGCCTCGGCAAACGTTTCCTGAACGACCGGGCGACTTTCGCCCAGAGCGCCCAGCATCCCCACCGATTGTGACCCCTGACCGGGGAAGACCACTGCCCACTGCGATTCCATGGCAAACCTGATCCGCTCAAGGATGGCGTAGTGTATGCGTAACGATTCCCGAGCGGCAAACCCCCGAATCGGTGCCCGCCACGGACGGGGGCCGAACCGCATTCAGATCCCCGCCGCAGCGCGGCGACACGCGACCGAATAACCGCTCGCGAGGCTGCGTCGGCTTGAGTTCCCGACGCGCATCCGCATAATGTCGCCTCCCGTGCCACAATGCTGAGGGCCTGTATGGCGAAAGAAGACGAGATTGAGCTCGAGGGGACCATCCTGGAGACGCTGCCGAACACGATGTTCCGCGTCGAACTGGAAAACGGTCACGTAATCACTGCACACATCTCCGGAAAGATGCGCAAGCACTACATCCGCATCCTCCGGGGCGACAAGGTGATCGTGCAGATGACGCCCTACGATCTCACGAAGGGTCGAATCGTCTACCGCAACAAGTGAGCGGGGCCGACGGAATCGGCCCCATGACGCGGGTCAGTGTCAGGAGACGGCGGGCTCGCGTATGTCGAGTTCCAGCCCGCCCTCGCCCACGCTGACGACAACTTCCCCGCCGCCCTTCACCAGGCGACCGAACAGCAGTTCTTCCGCAAGCGGCTTCTTGATGTATTCCTGCAGCGTGCGTGCCATCGGCCGGGCGCCCATCTTCACGTCGTATCCGTGCTCGGCCAGCCAGGCACGCGCCTCCGGCGTTACCGTCAGCACCACCTTCTTTTCGTCCAGCTGCGCCTGCAGCTGCACCAGGAATTTGTCGACCACGCCAAGAATGGTCGCCTCGTCCAGCGCCCCGAACTGGATCACGCCATCGAGGCGGTTGCGGAACTCGGGGCTGAAGGTGCGCTTGAGTGTTTCCATCGCGTCGGTGGAATGATCTTGCTGGGTGAACCCCATCGAGGGCCGGCTTGCGATCTCGGCGCCCACATTGGTGGTCATCACCACGATCACGTTACGGAAATCCACCTTGCGGCCGTTCGTGTCGGTGAGCGTTCCGTGATCCATCACCTGCAGCAGCAGATTGAACACATCGGGATGAGCCTTTTCGATCTCGTCCAGCAACAGGACCGCATGCGGGTGCTTCAGGATCGATTCGGTGAGCAGCCCCCCTTCGTCATAGCCCACGTATCCGGGCGGCGCCCCGATCAGGCGGGAGACCGTATGTCGCTCCATGTACTCCGACATGTCGAAGCGCACCAGTTCGATGCCCAGGATCCGCGCGACCTGCCGCGTGACTTCGGTCTTGCCGACGCCGGTCGGTCCGGTGAACAGGAACGAGCCGATCGGCTTCTCTTCTTCGCCGAGTCCTGAACGCGCCATCTTGATCGCGGTGCTGAGCGTCTCGATGGCCTTGTCCTGCCCGAAAACGACCATCTTCAGGTTGCGCTCGAGATTGCGCAACACCTCGACATCGCTGCTCGAGACCGACTTGGGCGGAATACGGGCAATCTTCGCGACGATCGCCTCGATATCCTGCACCCCGATCGTCTTGCGCCGGTTTTTCGATGGCTGCAGTTGCCGGTTCGCGCCGGCCTCGTCGATCAGGTCGATCGCCTTGTCCGGCAGGAAGCGGTCGGTGATGTAACGGTCGGAGAGTTCTGCTGCCGCCCGCAGCGCGGGCCGGGTGAAGCGCACGTTGTGATGGTCCTCGAAGCGCGTCTTCAGACCCGACAGGATCTGATAGGTCTCCTCCACCGAGGGCTCGGGCACATCGATCTTCTGAAAGCGGCGCGCAAGCGCCCGATCCTTCTCGAAAATGCCGCGATACTCCTGGTAGGTGGTGGATCCAATGCATTTCAGTTCGCCGCTGGCCAGCATCGGCTTGATCAGGTTGGACGCATCCATCACTCCGCCCGAGGCCGCGCCGGCCCCGATGATAGTGTGGATCTCGTCGATGAACAGCACCGCACCCGGCTGGCGCTTCAGCTGCGCGAGCACACCCTTCAGGCGCTTTTCGAAATCGCCGCGGTACTTGGTTCCGGCGACGAGTGCGCCCAGATCCAGCGCGTATACCGTACCGTTCTCGATCGCCTCCGGCACCTCATGATCCACGATGCGCTTGGCCAGGCCCTCGGCAATCGCCGTCTTGCCGACACCCGCTTCGCCGACGAGCAGCGGATTGTTCTTGCGTCGCCGGCAAAGGATCTGGATGGTGCGCTCGATCTCGTGCTCGCGGCCGATCAGCGGGTCGATCTCGTCCTTTGCTGCCCGCGCGTTCAGATTCGTCGCATACAGCGTCAGGGCGTTCTGCTTGGCTTCTCCGTCCTCGCCAGGCGGACCACCGGGGGCGGCCGACTCGCCGCTGCCCGGTTGCGGCTGTGCGGGATCCTCGTCGGCGACCTTGGAGATTCCGTGCGAAATGTAGTTGACGACGTCCAGCCGCTGGATGTCCTGTTGTGCAAGCAGGTGGAGCGCGTGGCTGTCCTGCTCGCCAAACAGGGCCACAAGCACATTGGCGCCGCTGACTTCCTTGCGCCCGCTCGACTGCACGTGAAAGACAGCGCGCTGGAGCACGCGCTGGAACCCGAGCGTGGGCTGCGTCTCCCGGCCGTCGCGGGGCGGGATCCGCGGGGTATTCGCGTCCAGCCAGGTGTCCAGCTCCGAGCGCAGACGGTCGAGGTCAGCGCCGCAGGCACGCAGCACGGTCGCCGCGCTCGGATTCGAGATGAGTGCCAGCAGGAGGTGTTCCACAGTCACGAATTCGTGACGTTTCTCCCGGGCGTCCTTGAAAACCAGGTTCAAGCTGAATTCAAGTTCGCGGTCGAGCATGGGATCAGGCCTCCTCCATCGAGCAAAGCAGCGGGTGCTGGTGATGGCGTGCGTATTCGTTTACCTGGGCAACCTTCGTTTCGGCCACGTCGCGGCTGAAAAGCCCGCAGACGCCCTTTCCGCGGGTATGAACGTGCAGCATGATCCGCGTGGCCTTCTCCCGGTCCATCGCGAAGAAGGTCTCGAGGACCTCCACCACGAATTCCATCGGCGTGTAGTCGTCGTTCATCAATACCACCTTGTAACGTCGCGGTGGCTTNACCTCGGGGCGGGCCTCGTCGACCGCAATCGACTCGTCCCGCGACGTTTTCTGCTTCGAGTCACTCATGGCTCGCTGGCTTCACCTTCAGCCCTTGCAACATGTTTCTCCGCATCTTCATCGACGACCGCGCGCCGGACCAAAATACCGTAATGGGCGTCCCCTTGACGGCCGTGTTCCATTCTGTTCCGTGCCCCGGTCCGCAGCCAACCGCCGCATCCTGGCAACATCGCCCTGGCGGCCCGTCGGTCATCACCCGTCCATGTGCCTCGTAACAGCCTCGCCGAAGCCGGAGCAGGAGACGGGGTCAACCCCATCGAGCAGACGGGCAAAGTCATAGGTCACCGTCTGCGAGCTGATGGCCCCCGACATCCCCTTCACGATCAGGTCGGCCGCCTCGATCCAGCCGAGGTGACGCAGCATCATCTCTGCAGACAGGATCAGGGAGCCGGGGTTCACCTTGTCCTGGCCGGCGTAGCGCGGCGCGGTCCCGTGAGTCGCCTCGAACATCGCAACGGTGTCGGAGAGGTTTGCGCCCGGCGCGATCCCGATCCCTCCGACCTGCGCTGCAAGGGCATCGGAAATGTAGTCTCCATTCAGGTTCAGGGTCGCGATCACGTCGTAGTCGGCCGGACGCAGCAGAATCTGCTGCAGGAAGGCGTCGGCGATCACATCCTTGATGACGATCTCCCGCCCGGTAAGGGGGTTCTCGAAGCTGCACCAGGGCCCACCGTCGATTTCTTCGGCACCGAACTCCTCCTGCGCCAGTTCGTAACCCCAGCTCTTGAAGGCCCCTTCGGTGAATTTCATGATATTGCCCTTGTGCACCAGGGTCACGGAAGCGCGGTCGTTGTCGATCGCATACTGGATGGCCTTGCGCACGAGCCGCTTGGTGCCCTCACTCGACACCGGCTTCACGCCGATCCCTGCCGTGTCCGGGAAGCGGATCTTGGTGACGCCCATCTCGTTCTGGAGAAAATCGATCACCTTGCGGGCCTCATCCGTTCCGGCCTCGTATTCGATCCCCGCGTAGATGTCCTCGGAGTTTTCCCGGAAGATCACCATGTCGGTCTGCGTCGGATCACGCAGCGGGCTCGGCGTGCCGGGGAAATAACGCACGGGCCGCAGACAAACGTAGAGATCCAGCTGCTGGCGCAGCGCGACATTCAGGGACCGGATACCGCCGCCAACCGGGGTGGTCAGCGGGCCCTTGATCGAGACGAGGAACTCGCGAACCGCATCAAGGGTCTCTGCCGGCAGCCAGGTGTTGGCACCGTACACGGTGTTTGCCTTCTCGCCCGCGTAGACCTCCATCCAGGCGATGCTGCGCTTACCACCGTAGGCCTTCTCCACGGCCGCNTCGACCACCATTCGCATTGCCGGGGTGATGTCGACACCGATGCCGTCTCCTTCCACGAACGGGATGATCGGACGGTCGGGCACCTGCAGCGTGCCATCGGAATCAACGCCGATCCGTTCGGCGTCTGAGGGGATCTTGATATGTTCGTAGGCCATGGCTGCTCCAGGGGTCGCGAGTGGGCGGTTCGCCGGATTATACAAACGATGAAGGTACTTTGGTTTGTACCAACCCCGCGCGCCCTGCGCAGGCCAGCCATGTTAGCGTGAAAGTCGCGCATTGCTCCCCTCCCCCGCTTGCGGACCAGGTGCCCAAGGGCCGGGAACAGATTTGCAAACCTGTCCCCGGGGCGCCGGGAGCGGATTTCGAACCGCCGTAGGCGGGCCCGAAGGGCGGAGGGCAGGATGCCCGGAGTAACGGGGCCG
>SL_8KL_010_SEDDRAFT_10002164_pt1 | contig 16754 bp, 20 predicted proteins | sample SodLakKL_010_SED_4_FD_11160 | JGI IMG/M metagenome (IMG submission 11160)
GCCAATTCCGCTTTGCTGGAAAAGGTACCTGTTCTAACTTGGCTCTCTAAAAACTTATCCAATTCATCCGGCACAACCATCCTTATCTCAGACATACGTTATTCCTCCGTTATTCCTCATTAATAATGTATTAATAAAGTATATTATTTAAATATTTTGGCGCAAAGATATTGATTGTAAAGGGACAAACTAGGGCTTAGGAGGGGTATATTTGAGAAAAAAAGGTTCCTTATCATCTTTAAAGATGTTCCACTTTTTCCACGTATCTATCCATATTGAACTTCCTTTCTAATCCATTAGCATTCATGTACCTCACCTTGCCGTAAACTTTCCTTTCTTTCCACCCCTGGTCGTGTTTACCGAAGCACCACGCAACTCCGGCAAAACCGTTCGGGTCACGCCCGTCCAATTCATACTTATTATTGAGATACAAAGCGGTCTCATATGCCTCTTCCGGAGCCTCGCTCCATTCCAATATCTTCTTCCCCCAGTACATCCTCATATAGCCGTGCATCTTTCCAGTCTTAAGCATTTCCTTCTGCGCGGCATTCCAGTACTCATCGTGCGTTTCTGCTTTTTCGAATTCCTTTTTTGAATAAACGTACTCTCGTTCGTCATCGCTATGCTTTTCCAACGTCTCTTGGGCCCAATCGGGCAGACAAATTAAATATCTGTAATCGTCATTATAATATACAAAATTATAGGCCAACGCTCTCCTGACGATCAATTGCTCTAAGTACTCATCTACTCCCGGTCCTCCTTTCTCCTTGACTTTGAGACCTACATAAAGCGGTGAAATCTGGCCAAAGTGTAAGTACGGAGACATATGCGAAAGGTAGTCCTTAGAGGGATCGTTAGAATGATCAGCGTATCCTCCAAGCCTGTGCTCTATGAATTCATCAAGATATTTTTTAGCTTCTCTCACGCCTCCTTTATAGCTTTCTACAGGATTCACACTTTCATCTATATCTAGCTTAGAAAGAGCTTTCTCTAAATCCTGTATATCAAAACTGTTGAAGTCCAATTCGAGAGATGAATTTTCCAATTTCCTTTCCTGCACTTCTTTCATGTATTTATCCAACTCACCTTCGATTTTCGGTCTTATGGTTCTAGCGGCATACTCTTCTTTACAAGAGGCTTCTTCAACGGGAACTATCAAATCTGTTTCAACTTCGATCATAGGGATGTCTATTTTCTCGGCTACTTCTTCTCTCCATTCCCTCAAAAAATCCAGATATGCTTTATCCACCACTAGTAAAGAGGCCTCTTCCGCAAGTTTCACCACACCTTCCCTTGGATGTTCATGTTTTTTTACCAGTTTTATTTCTCTGTCTTCAAGCTCTTTCTTCGTCTTTTTCAAGCCTTCTAGCATGAATCGATAGTGTCTGAGGTTTCCCTCTTCAAAATCATCTGTTATACCAAAAAACACCAGTAAAGGAATACCCAATTCATTCGCTTTCTCCAAAGCGTATTCCAAAGCATGATTGAATTCAGATCTTTGAGCGCGCTGCATCCAGTAAAGTACAAACTCTTTTTCTATTATATCTCCATCTTTAAGTAAGTTCAATCTCTCTTTTTGTATGTCACCATAACCATCGATTAATTCCATCTTGAACCTCACTTACACAATTATTTTGCATGATTTAACTTTTTACTTTAAACCTAAACCGTTTATTTTTTATATATCGTCATAGTAGCCTATCTCCCTAGGTGTATAATATGCCCGATGAAGTTAAAATACCGGATGAAGTCGATTCCATAGCGTTGAAATTTTTAGATATCAAAGGTAAACCGAGAGAGATACGTATACCTACAGAAACTTTCGATGTGGTAAAAGAAGAAGGTATGAGTTTCGATTCCTCTAATCTTGGCTTTTCGGACGTTTCTCAAAGTGACATGATAGCTGTTCCCGACCCTTCTACAATGAAAGTCTTGGATCATGGTTTTGAAAAGGTAGCTGTTTTCTTGTGTGAGATGAGATGGCCTGACGGTACTCCGTTTAAGGGCGATCCGAGATATCTTTTAAGAAAGACGATGGAAGAGTTATCTAAAGAAGGTATAGAGATCCATGTCAAACCTGAATACGAATTTCATATTTTAGATAGAGATAATTTTGAACCGATTGATTCCGGTCATTATATTGATGGTAGATCTGACCATACTCGTATGGTCGGAGAGATGGCTAAGGCGATGAAAGAATATGATTTCAAGGTTGAAAAGATCCATCATGAAGTTGCGCCAGGTCAATACGAGATAGAACCACTTCCTTACGATGATCCTTTAAAAGCAGCGGATGAATTCGTTTTCATCCGTGAGATCGTGAAAGAAAAAGCCGCAGAAAACGGTGTTTTTGCAACTTTCATGCCGAAGCCATTAGCCAAAGAAGCAGGTAACGGATTACACGTTCATATGGCCTTATATGAAGAGGGAGAATACATGTTCTCTCCCGAAAAATTGAACGAAAAAGCCGCAGGTTTCCTAGGTGGTCTATTAAATCACGCTAAAGCCTTATCCGCGGTAGTATCTCCAACGATAAATTCATACAAGAGACTGGTCCCTGGATACGAAGCCCCTGTTTACATTTCATGGGGTGGAGAGAACCGTAGCGTGTTAGTAAGGATACCCGCCTACGGTACCGAAGAACAGAAAAAAGGGAGAATTGAGTATAGAGCCGGAGACGCTTCCGCGAACATCTACTTTATGCTGAACTCACTTATACGAGCCGGTATAGATGGTATGGAGAATTCTTTAGATCCCGGTGATGAAGTGAAAGAAGACCTCTTCACCGTGAACGACGAAGAGATTAAAGACATGGGTATCGAATTTCTACCAACTAGTCTTTCCGAGGCGCTCGATGAGCTGGAAAAAGACGAAGTGATTAAGGAAAGCCTCGGAGAAACCTATAAGCATTACATTGAAATGAAAAGAGAAGAAGTTCTCCAGTTCAATAGAGACATAACGGACTGGGAACTACGTAATTATCTCGATTTTTGATATTTCAACTCATTATCCAGAAAAACGTAAAGCTTCACTATACCTACCAAAGCGATAACTACGGTAAGATTTAGAAAGAGAAAAGAAAAGTCATTTAGGATCTGATATAAAAGATAACCTGTAATAACAAACAGCAAAAGCGGGATCAAACCTTTGACATAGCTTGTTTTCGTTCCTTCACTGATCTTCATCATCCGTGGACTCTTAAGATGCTCGTTAATCTTGGAAGTGTTTTCTTCCATATCTGTGACGATATCGGAGAATTCCTCTATATTATCTGAGATATTATCTTTATCTAGGTTGATTTTAAAAGTACTGAACATGGCGAGTCCAGATTCGAATATCATAGCCCTAAAATCTTCTTCATTCCTCTCGATCAATTTGTTGATTTTCTTCGCAACTTCGCTTGAAAAGATGTCGTTGACCTGTTCCTCATCAATTTCTCTTTTGCTGTAAAGATCGAGGCTATATTTTTTAATATTTTGAACCTCTAACTCTTCGGTGTCTTTTGGTTGGCTAACTTCTGATTTGTTGATGATAAGATCAGTAGGCAGTTCTATATTGTTTTCTACGGCGAATATAGTTTTAGACGGGCTTTTTCTTCCACCTCTATCAGGATGAACATAGATTCTTTTTTCATTGATTTCACCATAAATATTGGGCCAATCGGAAAGAAGATTTAGGCTTTTTTTAACCTCTAAATCTTTATTTTTAGCAACCAAATTATAAACATCCCTGATCTTCTTTCCAAGTCTGAAATCATAGGTGATTCTAAGTAGATATAAAATTCCGGCCACAATTATGATGAGGCTTCCTAATATTTCAAGCCAACTCGGTAACATATTTCCTCTCAATAGTCATATCCTTTCATCTCTTCCTCAGAAAATTCTACACCTAAGGTCAAAGCAATCCTGTTAACGAAGTTGAAGTAACTGGTGACCATGGCAATATTCAGGATATCCTTGTCCGAAAAACCCACTTTTCTAAGGCCGTCTATGTCCACTCGTTCAATAGAATCTGGCTTTTCAGTGGATCTCTTGACAAAATCCAACATTTTTCTATCTTTTTTTGAGATATCAATATTTTCGTAGTCCTCTTCAAGTCCTTTTAACTTTTCTTCATCTCTCCAAAAGTGGTTTAGAGCTTCGGCATGATGATTAATACAGTAATCACAACCGTTGATGGAAGATACAACGACTCCGATCATCTCGCATTTCTCTCTGCTCAATCTTCTATCTTTGAACATTATTGAGAGATAGAGATTGAGGTGATGATCCATGGCTTCAGGCATAAGACTTTGGACTTTCATTATATTAGATAGCTTTCCTCTCTGGTCTTTTATTTTGTCGTAGACCTCTTTTGTTTTTCCTTCTGCTTCTTCATATTCTACTTCATCGATCCAGGACATAGTTTAACTACCTTATCATGATCTTGATATATTAAGATGATGCTTATGTTAGAGGGTCCCTCTAATTGATAAACCATTGATAAACTTTTTAATATAGCACCACATTATACAACAGAAATTGGAGGGCTCAATATGGAAATAGACATCGAAGAATTAGTCCCCGAAACAATCGCCGGTTATTGTGGTATCCTGACCCCTCTAGTCGGCTATGTCCTAATAATAATGTCCATAGCAATGCATCATGATTTTAGACTGACTAAAAGCTCTTTAAGTGAGCTGGGTGAAGTAGGAGTTCAATACAATAATGTTTTCAACTTCGCAGTCATCATCTCAGGGATACTATTCTTGATATTCATTTTGGGAATGCTAAGAAGGGCCGAGACTAGAGCAGGAGATATTGGACTCTTTGGTTTATGTGGGGGGTCTATCTTTTTGATTCTGACTGGCGTCTTTCCGCTAGGGACTTCTCCACACACTGCCATGGCTATACTCTTTTATTCACTCTCCGTTGGCGGGTTGATACTATTTGGATTAGATAAGTTCTTAGAATTTGAACCGGTTTGGGCAGTGCTAATATGGTCATCTTTGGGATTCGCCGCGATCACGATAGGACTAATTTCTACACTTTCACCTGAAGGGATAGCTATCTACGAGATAATAGGGACGATACCGCTTATTCAGTTCAGCCTGGTTTTCGGTACTCATCTTCTATCAGAGTAAGGATCAGATTTTCCTGAAAAAAGGAATGAAAGCATCTAAACATCCTCAATAGCAGTATTAGCAAATGATTTCTTTCCTATAATTTAATCAAAAGTTCAAGTCTCCGGATTCTAGTTGTTTTTTGAGCTGTTTCCTCATCTTCCTATTACCCGAGAATCCTTTGATCGCTTTTTTGGTCTTCTTGTAATGGGATAATAATTCTCTGATATCTTTAGGCCGTCTTCCACTACCTCTAGCTATCCTCTTTACACGATCGCCCTTTATCTGATTCGGGTTTTCCATCTCCTCTTCAGTCATGCTGTCCATTATTATCCTGAACTCATCCAATTTTTCCTGTGTATTCATGATCTCCTCTTCAGATATAGAACTTGGACCCATGGGCAACATGTCCACTATCTTCTGGAGAGGCCCTACCCCGGTCAACATCTCCATCTGCTCGTACATGTCTTTCAGGTCGAAATCACCGGCTAACATCTTTTTGGCGGTTTCTTCCGCCTTATCTTCGTCTATAGCCTCTTCCGCCTTTTCTAGAAGTTTCTCGATATCGCCCATACCTAGAAGTCTCGAAGTGAAACTTTTCGGATCGAACTCTTCTAGATCACGTATTCTCTCACCGTTCCCTATGAAAGCGACTGGGGCGTCGGTCTCAGCCACAGCACTTAGGGCTCCACCACCTTTTGCAGAGCCGTCCATCTTAGTGATGATGGTCTTTGTGACGTTTACGGCATCATGGAATGCCTTGGCTTGTGGACCAGCCTGCTGTCCGATGGAAGCATCTACTGTTAGTATCACTTCGTCGGGCTCAGCAACATTTTTGATAAGTTGAATTTCCCGGATCAATTCATCCTCTAATGAATGTCTACCTGCTGTATCTATTATAACGACATCGTAATCCTCGAATTTTTCCATACCCTCACGGACTATTTTGGGTGCTTTCTCTTCATCAGGGTCTCCGTAAACCGGAACACCTGCATCCTCAGCTACCTGTGAGAGTTGATCGTAAGCTGCGGGTCTGTGAGTGTCTCCAGCGATCAATGCAGTATTGAGTCCTCTTTTCTGAAAATATGCGGCCATTTTACCACAAGTAGTGGTCTTACCCTGTCCGTAAAGGCCGACCATCATTATCGTTTGTGGCTTGAGTTCAAGGTCTACCCCGTCTCCCAAAATCTTCACGAATTCCTCGTGGATTATGTTGATGAGATGTTCTCTAGGGCTCATCCCGGAGGGGGGCTTTTCTTCTATACCTCTTTCCTTTATCTTCTCGGTAAGGTCTAGAGCCAACTGGACCTCTATATCAGCTTCGATCATCGCCCTCTGTATATCTTTGCTTATGTCTTTGATCAGATTTTTGTCTACGTGACTTGCCTTCGTGACTTTTTCAACTGCGTTCCGTAGTCCATCTTTCAGATTTTCTAGGGCCATGGAAAATAGAATTCCTCAGAAGGGTTATTAATATTTTTGGTCATCGAACTTCTAAGAGCCGAAAACGTAATGTAGTCTAGGTTAGATAACGTTATGATGGGTATGGCTGAAAAAGAAGAGAATGAAGAGGAAGGTAGAACTACCTTCAACAGGATAAGAGGTATGGATGTATACGATGCTGACGGAGACTCCTTTGGGCACGTACATGATATTGAGATCAATAAAACAACTTTGAATCCTACCAAATTGATTATCCATAAAGGATTTTTTGGCGAGTACATGAGAGTCAATCTCAAATATATCGACAAAATCACATCTGACGCCATATACCTGTGGATCAGCCCTGCTAGAAATCTCCTAGGAACGCGTGTCATTGATGCAGAAGGAGATGAGATGGGAAAGGTAAAAGAAGCGGAGAGAGGAAAAGAAGGGGGGTTGGAATACATAAGGATTGAAACTAGATTGATAAGGACGAAAGATGATGAGGAGCAACAGGTCGATACCTATACCGTCCCGATGTTATCGTTTGAAGATATGAGTGTAAATCTACCGACTCGGGTAGGAAAAGGAGGGGTGGCTACAAGTATGGATATGATCAAAGAGGAACTCTACATAGAAGCAGACGAAATAATCGACGTGGGTAAAGACTGCATCCGTCTTAAGAAAAAGAAAGAAGAATATATCAAGTGAAATCAATAAGAGTTTCTTGATAAACTAAACCTTATATCTTAAAAGCCAATTACAAACTAGTTATAAAATATGAAAAATATAAGAGGTGATGCGAGATGAGTGAGATTGAGACCCTTAGGGAGATAGTTGAAGAGGCCGACGAGGAGTTAGAAGACAAGGATATGGTTCGTGAACTGGCGATGAAGTCATCTAGAGCAATTAGGAGGATATCTAAGAACGTGATACAGGATATACATAGGGATAAAGCTAACGATGCCTCTCTTAAAGACGTGCAGGAAGAGATAAACAAGCTGAAAAGTATAATCGAAGGTCATCCTGAACTACATCATTCTGGTTTTCTTAGGAATGGTTACCAGGAGTACGCTGAGGCGCACATATTGCTATCTATTTCTGAGGGAAAAGAACCGAAAGATCCAGATGGATTGGACATCACGCCTAGTTCCTATGTTCTGGGATTAGCGGATGTAGTTGGGGAACTCAGAAGGATGATACTCGATGCACTGACCGAGGGCGAGATAAAAAGAGCGAAAGAACTGCATAAAAAGATGGAAGACGTGAAGGATATGATAATGGATATCGATTATCCTAACGCCATAGTTCCGATAAGGAACAAACAGGATACTGCAAGAACATTGGTAGAAAAAACTAGAGGCGATATAGCCAATTCAGTAAGAAACGAAAAGCTAAAAGAGAAGATGGATGAACTGATAGATGAACTTGATTGAAAAATAAGATTTATTCTCTTTCTCTCTCGAAAACAATATTTCCATCATATTCAATTTTAAAAACTCGATGATAGGGGATTTGAGCTTCTCGAGCCTTGATAAAAGACCTGTTCAACTCCTCGATTTCAGAACCACTCATCACTCTGTAATCTCCTGGAGCTCCGCGATGAACGTAGTATATTTTAGCTTCATCTAGTGAAGTTTTATATCTCCACCTCAGCTCGTTGAGTATGTCTCGAGGAGTTTCCATGATCATTAATAACTCATAACAGGATAAAAAGTTATTTAAATTCAAGAACTGAAAAAGTGAGGATGGCAAAAAAATAAAAATGTGAAGTAGATACCACTACATGACAGAAAAGATCAGATGGGGCTTGATGAACAGATGGGAGCTAGACCAGCGATCTGAGATGATTGATACCGCTATATTACCTATTGGAAGCTTAGAACAGCACGGCCCCCATCTCCCTCTAGATACCGATTCCTATGATGCAGAATATATAGTAAATAAAGCTGTTGAGAAGCTCGATCCTCCAAAGCCCCCAATTTTGCCTACAATACCTTACGGCATTAGCGATCATCACATGTCTTTCCCTGGGACCATAACTTTGAGACCAGAAACTTTAGAAGATATCATAGTGGATGTAGGTAGGTCGATCATCCAACACGGTTTTTTTAAATTGTACATATATAACGGCCATGGAGGCAATGAAGCTTCAATTAGGACCGCTGCACAGAAGTTAAAAAGGGAGACAGGGATGTTGGTAGTTACGGATTCATTCGAGAGCTTTTCTCCCGAAGCAAAAGAGATAGTAGAGAGTGATAACGACGTTCATGCAGGAGAGTTTCAAACCTCACTAGTTTTGGCCTCTCGAGAAGATATGGTAGATGAAAGAACGATACCGGAAAAGGAGTACGACTTTCCAGACCCGAAAATGGAATTCGATCATGAACCTGTATTCAATTACACTTGGAACACCCATGATTTAACAAGAACCGGTGTGTTAGGAGACGCAACTAAAGCTAGCAAAGAAAAAGGAGAGAAGTTGTGGGAAGCCGGTATCGAGAGATTGAAGAAGAGATTAGAGACCGTTATTGATATATCTCACAAGTTTGGTTAAGAAGGCAGGAGAAATCGATGATAGAAGTTCTGATAGCTATATTGGCTTTCATACCTGCGATGGTAGCGAACTCCCTTGCCGTGGTATTTGGTGGAGGGGTCCCTATCGATTTTGGGAGGGAATGGAACGGTAAAAGAATCTTAGGAGACGGAAAGACTTGGAGAGGACTTTTAGGTGGGAGTATCTCAGCAGCTTTAGTTGGTGTCTCCTTACATTATATATCATCTTTTAATTTCTCACTTTATCCTCCTTTTCCGAAAGGCCTCATTGTGATATTTGCTCTATCGTTCGGTGCACTTTTAGGAGATATTGGTGGGAGTTTCATAAAAAGGAGGAGAGGGATATCGAGAGGAGAAAGTTCACCCATTATGGACAGATATGATTTCATAGGAGGGGCTTTTTTACTGATCTTCCTGGTAAATGCAGAATGGTTTTATGAAACTTTTTACGAGAATAGAAGTTGGATTGGTACGATAATTATAATAGTCATGGTTCCTTTTTTGCACCGCGCCGTAAATATATTGGGATATAAACTCGGTTTGAAAGAAGAACCTTGGTGAGAAAGATGTTGAAGGATATGTTAGAGGATTGTGGAGCGATAAAGTACGGGGAATTCACTCTGACTTCAGGTAAGAAAAGCAATTACTATGTAGATATCAAATTGGCAAGTACTCAACCTAAAATTCTCAGAGAGATAGCATCTCAGATGGCAGAAAATGTAGAAGGCGATAGGATTGCAGGTATGGAATTGGGTGCGGTTCCAATCGCTTCTGCCGTATCACTAGAGACAGATTTACCATTCCTGATGGTGCGAAAGAAGAAAAAAGGTCATGGGACCGCTGGTAGGATCGAAGGAAAATTTGAGAGGGGAGATAAAGTGACTGTTGTGGAAGACGTTACCACGACTGGTGGTTCTTCAGTAGAAACCGTAGAAGTCCTAAGAGATGCAGGTGCTGAGGTTGAAAAAGTTCTCGTTGTTGTAGACAGAAAGGAGGGCGCTGAAAAAAGACTAAAAGATGTTGATGTAGAACTGATACCTCTGATAACTGCTGACGAACTCATTGATGAAAGATGAGCTAGGAAGCTTTTTTATTTTTCAGGGATCAATTTTCTTCTATCTTTTTATCGAAAATCTCTCTAAGGTATTTCATCGGAACGCTTCCTGCATATAGTATTGTGTTATGGAAGAATTTCTCATCAAAATCTTCGCCCATCTTTTCTTTCACTTTTTCTTTTAGGTCTTTGATCATCTGTTTTCCGAGGAGATAACTCAATTGATAAGCTGGATTTTGGGTGTACCTTCTGACCTCTTTTTCCGCATCCTGCCTGTCCATTCTGACCTTTTCCACTAGGAAATTTACGGCTTCATCGAAGGACATCTTTCCAGTGCTTAATTTGACGTCAACTATGATTCTAGCAGCTCTCCAAACTATATCTTTAGATTGGATCAGTTTTGCTTCAGGCGTATCATCGAATCCGTGATCTTTCATCATCTCTTCACAGTAATGGGCCCATCCCTCTACAGTCTCTGTAGCATGAGAAAACAATCTAAAGATATCATCATTTTCCAACGAGGCCGATATTTGTAGATGATGCCCCGGATAGCCTTCATGAACAGTAGTATTTCTAACATCCCAGTAAGAGTAATTGTTCAATTTGTTATGGTTTTCAGGGGGCGTCACCATGTACATACCTTTTCTGATATCGTCGAATTTAGCAGGACCCATGTAAGCTGCAAAAGGTATGATATTTCTCATATATTCAGGTGTTTCTATAACTTCAATATCTTCGTTCTCTGGTATGGTAGCAAGATCGTTTTTTTGGACGAATTCTTTCGCGTCATCGAGCCCTTTCTCATACCACTCTATTGCTTCTTCAAAATTTTCTGGAACTTCAGATTCTACCTTTTTCACCGCATCTTCTACGTCTCCCTCGGGAGTGATTTTCTCGGCGTATTTTTCCATCTCTCCTTTAGCTTCTTTAAGTAACTCTTGTCCGATTTCCAATATTTTTTCAGACTCGTATCCAAGTTCCCTCTTTTCTAAAAGTTCTTCGAATTTTTCTTCGCCTATAGTGTAATCATCATCAGCTTTTTGTCTTTGCTCTTTTAACCATTCGATATAATCATCTAATGCTTCATCAGCTTTGTTCGTGGCTTCGCTGATCTCTTCCAATTTTTTTTCTTCCAACCTCTCCTCTTTTGCCACCATTTGGATGAGCTTGAAAAGCATGGGCAACTGTTCTGCAGATTCAATAGCCATATCTATCCATAATCTTACGGGGTTTTCTAATCTCGATTTTTCTTCGTCCAGCGTTCTAGGAACATCTTCTATCCTCGAAATTATACTTTCCAATCGCTCTTCGAGAGGAGCGAATTCTCTTTTCAATAATAAGAGAATAGCAGATCCTATTACATTTGGAGCCTGAGGAGCCTGTTCCCACTGTTTGATCTCCTTTAAGTTGAATAGACGTAATTCGAAAATATGCAGTCCCAATCTTTTAGCTAGTTCATTCTCCTCGCTTAGTTCCTCATCCTCAAAATCTTTGAGTTTTTCCAACCAATCTTCCATTAGTTCGATATCCTCCAAGATTTTTTCTTCAGTAACTTTAGGTAATCTATGGTCATGTTCATGGATCCCTAGATGCGTTGCAGCTACAGGATTTCTCTCGATAAAAGTATCAAAAACTTCCTTTTCAAACTCGTTAAATTTTTCATTGATGTTCATCTTTTATCCTCTCTTTTAATCCGGATATAAAACCTGTTATTTAATAGCTGTCTTTTGAGTTCTATAGATATCTCACCATCTGGTATCCGTTTTCACCATTTGTGTAGAAATCTTCCAACCGCTTAACGATCTGAAAACCTCTCTTCTGATAAAATTTGATGACTTTTGTACTCCCGACTCTAACTTCTAAGACTATTTTGCTTGTTCCGATAGATGAACTCACTTCCATAAATCTTTGTAACAATTCACTACCTATCCCCCTATTCCTGTAAAATGGATGAACAGCTAACATTAGAACCCGAACGGTCTCAGGATCTTGAATTATACCACAGATGAATCCAGTTATTTCGCCGCTGATTTCATGGATCAAGAATCCGTTATTCCAAAGTTCTTTTATTGTAATAAATAACTCTCTGTTGTATTCCTCTTTCAATGATATGTCCGCTATGTTTTGGACTCTCTCTAGGTCCTCCTTTTTGAATCTTCTTATCAACGGCATGTCCTCTGTAAGATTAGATATAAGGTAGGCATAAATACCATTTATCCATGTAATTAACCTATCTTATTTTCTCATGAATGTATGTCATAGGGAAAGGTTATAGACAATCGTTGTCAATAATTATGTGCAATTGTGTCAACAAAAACATAGATTTTGTAATATAAACAAAAGACTTATGTACGGTTGCATATTTGTGCAAGCGTAACAACGGGTTCCGCGATGCTAGATAAGGAGACTTTAACGAGACAGGCGAGATATGAACCTAAGACGGACCGAAAACTGGAAAAGGTTCAAGTGGATCAAGATATTGATCCGTTCTTGGAGTGTTTAGAAAAGGCAAAAGAGCATGTACATGACGAAAGTGTGAAGGAATGTTTCGCTAGAGTCCAAAAATTAAAAGAAGGTCTATGAAATATCAAAAATCACGATAATCACCCTCCCTCCTTTTTTATCTTGAAAAGATACCTAAATGGAAATATAGTTCCTATCTGAGAGAGCTCTCAATCCGTGAAGTACGACTTCTTCACCCAGATCGGATTTTTGAATAGTTGGCATCGAGTAGATAGTCTTTTCTTTAATCCGTTTTTTACTTTTTTCTATGAGGAGATCAAACTGCTTCAAGCCCATAGAGCCGCCGATGGATATATGGCCTGGATCATAAATATTTATCAGATTTGATATCGCGGTAGCATTGTATTCAATTATTTTTTCCAACACGACATTCAATCTCTCATTTCCATCCCTGAATTCTTCAAAAAATTTCTCCGAACTTTCAAATTTTTTATCGAGCTTTCGCTCTGCCAGTTTTGGTATATTTTTTCCAGAGCATAGGGCCTCCCAGTGTCCCGTTCCTCCACACCCACACTTCCCCTCATCTGCGATCTTCATGTGTCCTACTTCGGCAAAATTGTTAGTTTCACCTTGAATCAAGGAACCGTCTGCTATCAGACCGGCTCCTATCCCGCTGCTTAGAGTAATGTAAAGGAGGTTTTCAGAAGATGTTTTTCCGTAAGTATATTCTCCGAGAGCGGCAGCATTACAGTCGTTTATCAAATCTACCTGGTCGAAGAAATTTTCAAAAGGTTTAGAGATGTTTATTTTGTGTTGTGGGAGATTTGGCGGGTATATTGATCCCTCTTTTTTATCCAAAGGACCGGCGGCAGCTACGAGGGCTCTTTCAGCATCTACTTTATATATCAAATCTTTCAACTCCTTCTCTATATTATTGAGAAAGTTCACAGTGTTCTCTTCTCTTATTTCTTCAAAACCGTTTCCTAGTATACCTATAAGGACGTTGGTGGCTCCTATATCTACGCAAAGATAACGCATATTTTTCAAATTAAGTTGATCGATTATAAGTTTTGTTTAAAGGACCGAGGCTAAAATGGTATATACAACCAATCTCATTGTGGATTGAAACATAGAAGGAGGTGAGACCATGGATGAAGAGAACACTATATTTATAGGAAGTAAAGAAACGATGAATTATGTTATGGCACCGTTGACGCAGTTCAACAGCGGAAGTGACGAAGTGGTTATCAAAGCCCGCGGGAGAGCTATCAGTAAAGCGGTAGATGTAGCAGAGATAACGAAGAATCGGTTTCTCGAAGGATCGAAGATTACTGATATAAAAACCGAAACTGAAAAGTTAGATAACGAGGAAGGAGGAACCACTAACGTTTCTTCAATAGAGATAACGATGGAAAAATAGAAATTCTAGATTTTTCAAAAAACAGCACTAATCTGAAGAACACTTTTTATATTCTATTTCTCTTAATAAATTCAGGTAGTATTCGCTCAGGCCGTGTTTTTTGGCGCCTAAGATTATAGTTTTAAGGTAATCTTTTGATGGTTTTATCTCAACTGTAGATTTATATTCGATGGTGCGATTGACCAAGTAGGTCAGTACGGTTTTCCAACCGTCGGCTTTTTTCACCGGTAGATACTGCCTTCGATACATGCCTAGCTCTAAATTATCTTCTACATTTCTTCCTTCGTAATGATCTAGATTTTTCAGATTCTCTTTAGGTATAGTGTAAACAACTCCTTCGACTTTCGCTTCAGTATCAGGGATTATGTCTCCTACACCGCCGTCCCAAGTATCAGAATAGATGGTGAAGGCTAGTTTCCATCCGGGTAGTTCAGCTATTTCGGTGTCTATTACGGTGATTCCTCTATTTTTCATCTGTTTTTCACTTAGATTACTTCCGTATGCGAAGTACTCTACAGTATCGGACATGGTTGTGAAATGGTGCACATATTAAAATATCTTTTTAGAGTGATACTGGTTCCAAACGATGAGTATTTTTCCGTTTATGGATGACAGATATTATTAAGGTAATGTGTTTTACAGTAAGCGATGAAAATTCTCCACCAGGACAAAAGAGAAGGAAAGATAAAAGTCCGGATAGACAATCTTGATGACCTCTGGCACCTTAAAAATATAATCAATCCAGAAGACATGGTTTCGGCGATAACTTATCGAAGGGAAGAAACACAGCGTGATAAAATCCGCTCGGAGAGAGGAGAGAAGAAAAAGATGAGACTAGACATCGAGGTCGAGAAAGTAGAATTTCATGAATTCACGGATCGATTGAGAATTTTAGGCGTAATAATAGAGGGTCCTCAAGATCATGGCTCTTATCACACCTTGAATTTGACCGAGGGTGACGAATTAACTATAATCAAGGAGTGGAAGGACCACGAACTCGACAGGTTGAAAGAGGCGGTGGAGAGAAGTGAAGAACCTTTGATAACTTTTGTAGCTTTAGAGGAAGATGAAGCCACTCTAGCCATAATGAGACAGTACGGCGTTAAAGAGATGGCGACTTTATCCCCAAATAGAGGAGGAAAGATGTACGATTCAGAGAAAATGACTAGGGAGGAATTCTTCGAGGAGATTGTGGAGAAATTGGAGACCATAATCGATCCTGGAGAACCCTTGGTTATTTTGGGTCCTGGTTTCACAAAAGAAGATTTTTTTGAGTACTGCAAACGTAATCATTCGGACTTGGTTAAAAATGCTGAGGTGATCCCGACTGGTGAAGGCGGCATGACCGGTGTGAACGAAGTTATAAAAAAAGGGAAAGAGAGAGAAACATTAGCCGGTCAGCGAATGGCTTTTGAGAGCGAGATGGTAGAAGAATTGTTGAGGGAAATAAAGAGTGATGGAGCCTATTCATATGGGATGGAAAATGTAAAAGAAGCGGTAAGGATAGGAGCCGTGGATACACTTCTAATCCTGGATACCAAAGTTAGAGATGAGGAGGGAGAAAAATTGATGAAGAAGACGGAGGAATTGGGTGGAGAAGTGATAGTGATCGGTAGCACTCATGAAGGTGGAGAGAAGTTGGAGGCTTTAGGTGGTATCGGGGCACTTCTCAGGTATAAAATAGAATGATAGGCAAGGGTTAAAAAAAGTCAAATACTAAAGACAAAACCAAAAACCCAAAATTAATTATACTCACCTCCAGTTTTTGATTTTAACAAGATAAAGTGATATTATGAGTGAAGATTGGCCGGAAGAACCTGTAAAGGTTACGGACGAAGATTTTGACGAGTTTGTAAAAGAATATGATTTGACTTTGGTCGATTTCTGGGCCGAATGGTGCGGTCCTTGTAAAAGATTGGGTCCCATAATCAAAGAGCTAGCTGAAGAGATGCAGGGCGAAGTTGCTTTTGGAAAGTTGAATGTAGATAATAACAAATCTAAAAGTTCTGAGTTCGGTGTATCCTCAATACCAACGATGATCATCTTCAAAGATGGAGATGTAGTTGATAAAATGGTCGGAGCTCTTCCTAAAGAGGATATCAAAAATAAACTTCAACAATATCTCTGATACACCCTAAGAAGTAGATTGACCTAATATATTTGACGAGATCATATAATTTAATTCCAAAATCGTTGATGAAAATTTAACCTCGGTGATAATAAAGGTTTTAGCAGTTTTTGTATAGTTTAAATGTCATAATATAAAATTTATTTTTCTATTCAACTACTTTTCTCAGGAACATAGTAGTACTCACCTACTTTTTTCTGCTCTCGGTCTTTCCGTGAACCCGGCTTGTTGACTCGGGGTCTACTAGTGTCTAGATCACGTCGGAAAGTGATATCAAGATCGGCTAAAAATTCATTCATACCTTTTCGCATACCAACTGGTTCATTTGCCTCTCCTCTCTTCCTTGGAATTCCGTCAAAGACCTGTAAACGATCAGCTATAAGGTCGATCATGTATATGTCGTGGTCTATGACAAGTGCCGGTGAACCCTGGCTCTCGGCGTATCGACGAATCGCCCCTGCCGCAAGCACTCGTTGTTCGACATCTAAATGTGCTGAAGGTTCATCTAGAAGATAAAGATCTGCATCTTTGGAAAGACACGCAGCTATAGCAACGCGCTGACGTTCTCCTCCAGAAAGGTCTTGGAGCTGTTGTTCTTTAATCTGATTTA
>SL_8KL_010_SEDDRAFT_10002165_pt1 | contig 16753 bp, 12 predicted proteins | sample SodLakKL_010_SED_4_FD_11160 | JGI IMG/M metagenome (IMG submission 11160)
GCGGGCCGCGAGCCCCGCGACCTCGGCCCACGACGCCGACGCCGCCGCGGCCGACGTCGTGCTGCAGGACGCGACGGCGCCGGCGCGCGACGGCCAGGAGGACGCGTCGGTGCCGGCGCCACGCGGCCAGGCCGCCCTGGTCACGGTCGAGGAGCGCTGGCTGCGCGCCACCCTCGACCCGCGGCGCGATCGCCCCTGGAGCTTTCGCTTCGCCCCGACCCAGGGCCGGCGATCGTTGATGGCCACCGAGCCGCTGCCCGCGGGCCTGGAGCACCACACGAGCGTCGCGCTGGACGCCGCGGACGCCACCCCCTGGCAGGTCGCGGCCCAGGTGGTGCGCTGCAGCCTCCGCGGTCTCGCCGCCACGGTCCACGGGACCACCGAGCCGTGGCGGCACTGGATCGGCGACGAGCTGGCCGGGCTGCTCGATGACGCCGCGCACCTGGACCTGGACGCCGACCTCGGCGCGCGCGAGCGCCTGGCGGTGCGGTTGTGGCGCGCCGCGCTGCGAGGCCACCGACCGGAGCCGCGGCTGCGCGCCCTGCTGGCCGAGGCCGGCGCGCCGCTGGGCCCGCCACCGTCGGTGAGCGTGCTGCTGAGCACCGCGCGACCGGAGCTGCTGGACCACGCCCTCGCCCAGGTGCGACGCCAGCGCCATCGCCCGCTGCAGGTGGTGCTGATCGCCCACGGGGCCGCGGCCGTCGCGGCGGCCCGCGATCTCCCGGCCTCCGCGCACGGCGACCTCGACCTGGTCGTTCGCGCGGTCGAGGGCGACCGGCCGTTCGGCGAGGCGCTGCAGGCTGGCGCCGCGATCGCCGATGGCGCCGTGCTGACCAAGATGGACGACGACGACTGGTATGGCCCCGACCACGTCGGCGACCTCGTCGAGGCGCTGTCGTGGACGGGCGCGCCGCTGGTCGGCAAGCCCTTCGACTTCCTGTACCTGGCGCGCCACGACGTGACGGTGCGCCGACGCCCGCCGCGCAACCACGTGTACGCCCCGCGAGTCAACGGCGCGAGCCTGACCGTCCACCGCGCCGACCTGCAGGCGCTCGGCGGCTGGGCGCCGGTGCACCGGGCGGTGGATCGCCGCCTCATCGAGGCGGCCCAGCGCGACGGCGAGCGCTGCTTTCGCATCCACGGGCTCGGCATGCTGATCAACCGCCACGGGCAGGGGCACACCTGGCCGGTGGGCACCGACTACGAGCTCGCGCGGGCGCGCTGGCAGCGTCCTGGCTTCGCGGGGGAGGAGGCCTGCCTCGATGGCTGAGCCCCTCACGCCGGCCACCGCCCCTGGCACCGTGATCGCCGCGGACCGCCCGCGCCGGGCCTCGGCCTGGCGCGAAGCCCACGGGGAGCACGCCCGTGCGCTGGTGGCGCTCGAGCGCGACCCCGTCGCGACGCTGGCCGAGGCCCTGGCGGCGCGATCCGACCACGAGCCCCCGCCCGTGCTGATCGTTGCGCGCGTGACGCCGCCGACGCTGGCCGCGGTCGCGCGCGCCGACCTCGCTGCGCTGCCAGCGCTGCGCCTGGTGCTGCTGCGCGGGCTCGAGCGGGGACGCGACCACGACGCGCTGCTCGCGCCGCTGCTCGACGCCGGCCTGCGGCCGGAGTCCGTCACCGCGACCGTGGTCGACGGGCTTGAGGGCGCCTGCGTCGCGCTGGCCCGCACGACGCTGCCCGCTGGCCCTCGCCTCGCGGGCGTCGCCGGGCTGGCCGAGGCGACCATGGCCTCGGTGGCGCGGGAGCGCCCGGGTCCGCGCGTGGGGGTGCTCGGCGCGGCGGGGGAGTGGGTGCGCGGCCTCTCGCACGCCACGGTCGTGATGCCCGCATGGGCCGAGGATCCGGTCGAGCTGCGGGCCGCCTCCCCGGACCTGCTGCTGCTCGCTCCCGAGACGGGGCCGGGCTCCTCGGCGACGGCGGGCAGCGCGACCGCCGAGGAGCCCGAGGAGGGGCTGGTCGCCGCGGTCGACGCCGCGCGCGCCGCGGGCGCGGCGGTGCTGGCCACCGAGGGGGTGGCGCCGGCCTGGCAGGAGCGGGCCAGCGCCCTGGTGCCCCTTGGCCCGCACCCGGTGGACGCGGCGTCGGTCGGGCCGGCCGCGCCGGCGGCTGAGGCGGTAGTGCCGGCGTTGCCCGAGGATCCCGGCGAGGCGGCGAGCGCGCTGGTCGCGCGCGGCGCGTGCGGGGAGCCGCTGTGCGTGCCGGCGCTGCCCGGGGCGGTGGCGCAGCGGCTGGACCCCGCGGTGCGCGCGCTGCTGGCGCGGGCCCCCGAGGCGCTGGGCGAGGATCCGCTGGCGGCCTGGCGCCACGGGGTGCGGGTGCAGCGCGCGGTGTTGGGCGCCTATGACGTGGTCGCCTGGTGGCGTGCGCGAGCGGTGCGGCTGGAGCGTCCGAGCCCCGCGCCGCCCACGGTCGCGGTCCTGGCGGTGGTCGACGACCCCGCCGAGGAGCAGCGGTTGCACGAGCGTGTCGCTGGCCAGGCGCGTCGGCCCGAGGAGCTGGTGGTAGTGCGCCGCGGCCACACCGCGCGAGCGTGGCCGCCGCCGCGGCAGGACGAGGAGGCCGTGCAGGCGGTGCCCGTCGCGGTCGAGCAGGGCGCTTCGCTGGGGGCGGCGCTGGCGGCCGGCACGGCGCGCGCGAGCGGGGACCTGCTGGCGCGCCTGGCGCCGGCGGGCTGGCTTGGCCCCCATCACCTGGGCGACCTGGTCGCTGCCCACGAGCGCAGCGGCTCGACGGTGGTCGCCCGCGCGGTGGGGCTGTGCTACGACCCCGAGGCCGACGTGACCTGCCACGCGCCGCCGACCGACGGGCCGGGCGCGGGGGTCACCGACGTCGGGCTGGCGCCCGAGACGCTGCTGGTGCGCCGCGACGACCTCGCGGCGCTCGGTGGCTGGGCACCGGCGGCGGCGCGCACCGACGACGAGGTCTCCGCCCACCTGCTGGCCGAGGTCGCCCGCTGGGGCGGCCGCGCCTATCGCGACCATCCCTTCGGGATGGTCCGCCGCGTGCCCGGCGCGGCCGCGACGCTGACCGAGCGCGGCTGGTCGACCCCAGGCCTGCGCCTCGACCTCGCCGACTGTTCGGTGGAGGAGCGGGACGCCTGAGCCGCGCACGCTGACGCGGACCCGTGCCCCGAGCCCCCTCCACAGCCCGTCGCGGGCTGCTGGGTCAGCCCTTGGAGGGTTGCTGGCTGACCGCGGCCACGGTCTGCTCGGCGATCTCGCGCTCCTCGTCGGTGGGCACCACCAGCACCGAGATGGCGCTGTGCACGTCGTGGATGGCCGCGACCTCCGAGGGGGCGCGGACTGCGTTGCGCTCGGCGTCGATGGACACGCCCAGCGGCTCCAGGCCGTCGGTCACGCGGGCGCGCACCTCGGGGCTGTTCTCGCCGACCCCGGCAGTGAACACCAGCGCGTCGGCGCCGCCGAGCACCGCCAGGTAGGCACCGATGTACTTGCGCACGCGGTGCCCGTAGGCGGCCAGCGCCAGCGCCGCCTCGGCATCCCCGGCCTCGGCGCGCCGCTCGATCTCGCGCAGGTCGTTGTCGCCGCACAGCCCCTTGAGGCCCGACTGCTTGTTCAGGGTCGTCTCGAGCTCCTCGGCGGTCAGACCGGCCTCGCGCTGGACGTGGAACACCACCGCCGGGTCGATGTCGCCCGACCGCGTGCCCATCACCAGCCCCTCGAGCGGGCTCATCCCCATGGAGGTATCCACGCTGCGTCCCCTGGAGATGGCGGTGGCGCTGGCCCCGTTGCCCAGGTGCAGCGTGATCAGGTCGACCTCCTCGAGGGGGCGGCCGAGATGATGCGCAGCCTGGCGCGCCACGAAGGCGTGGCTGGTGCCGTGGAACCCGTAGCGGCGCACGCCGTGGCGCTCGTACCACTCGGCCGGCACGGCGTAGCGGTGCGCGTGCGGCGGGATGCTGCGGTGGAAGGCCGTGTCGAACACCGCCACCTGCGGCAGGTCGGGCCGCAGCTTGCGCGCCACCTCGATGCCGGTGACGTTGGCGGGGTTGTGCAGTGGCGCCAGCGGGATCTGGGCGCGGATGCCCTCCACGGCTGCGTCGTCGAGCACGGTCGGCTCGGAGAACCGCTCCCCGCCGTGGACCACGCGGTGCCCGATCGCCCCGAGGTCGTCGGCGAGACCCGCGTCCTCCAGCGCGGCGACCACGCGGCGGAACCCGTCGTCGTGATCGGGGATGGCGTCGTCCTCCGTGACCTCGTCGTCGCCGATCCGGTGGCGGGCGCGGCCGCGGTCCTCGCCGATGCGCTCCACGAGGCCCGAGGCCAGCGTGGTGGTCGTGTCCATGTCGAAGAGCTCGTACTTGATCGACGAGCTGCCGGAGTTCATCACGAGCACGTGCACGGGCGCCCCTCCTCGAGCGTCGGGTGAAGCTGTGGTCGTTGCGGGATGATGCGTCGCGCCTGCCGGGTCAGCCCTGCGCCTCGGCCTTGACCTGTTGGGCCTGGATCGCGGTGATCGCCACCGTGTTGACGATGTCGGGCACCAGGCACCCTCGGCTGAGGTCGTTGACGGGCTTGTTGAGGCCCTGGAGCACCGGGCCGATGGCCACAGCCCCCGAGGAGCGCTGCACCGCCTTGTAGGTGTTGTTGCCCGTGTTCAGGTCGGGGAAGATGAACACGGTCGCGTTGCCGGCCACCGACGAGTCGGGCATCTTCGAGGCGGCCACGTCGGGGTCGACCGCGGCGTCGTACTGGATGGGCCCGTCGATGGCCAGGTGAGGCGCGCGCTCGCGGGCGCGCTCGGTGGCCTCGCGCACCTTCTCGACGTCGCTGCCGGCTCCGGACTCGCCGGTGGAGTAGGACAGCATCGCCACGCGCGGCACCACCCCGAAGGTGGCGGCCGTCTCGGCCGAGGTGACCGCGATGTCGGCGAGCTGGTCGGCGTCGGGGTTGGGGTTGACCGCGCAGTCGCCGTAGACGAGCACCCGGTCGGGCAGGCACATGAAGAACACGCTCGACACGATCGACACGCCCGGCTTGGTGCGCACGAACTCGAACGCGGGTCGGATGGTGTGGCCGGTGGTGTGCGCGGCACCCGAGACCATGCCGTCAGCGTGACCCACGTGGACCATCATCGTGCCGAAGTAGCCCACGTCGAGCATGACCTCGCGTGCGTAGTCGGGCTCGATGCCCTTGTGCTTGCGGAGGTTGTAGTAGCGCTCGGCGTACTCCTCGGTCTCCTCGGTGACCTCGGGGTCCAGCACGGGGATGTGGTCGAGGTCGAGCCCGAGGGCGGCCGTGCGGGCGCGCACCTCGTCCTGGTCGCCCAGCAGCACCAGATCGGCGACGTCGCGGCGGTCCAGCAGCTGGGCGGCCTGGAGGATGCGGTCGTCGGTGCCCTCGGGCAGCACGATGCGCTGGCGGTCGGCGCGCGCCCGCTCGATCAGCTCGTACTCGAACATCAGCGGGGTCACCCGCTCGGAGGGGGCGACCTCCACGGCCCGGGTCACGGCCTCGGCATCGACGTGGCTCTCGAAGACGCCGAGCGCGGTGGCGATCTTGCGCTCGTTGTCCGGGCGCAGAGCGGGGCGCAGCGCGCCGATCGCCTGCGCGGTGGCGTAGGTGTCCTGCTCCACGAGCAGCACCGGGGCGGTGAGCGCTGGCAGTCCGTCGAGCAGCTCGAGCACCTGGTCGGCTGGTTCGAGCCCGCCGGTGAGCACCAGCCCCGCAAAGCTGGGGTAGTGGGTCGACAGGCGGCTGGCCATGGTGCCCACGATGATGTCGGGGCGATCGCCGGGGGCGATGATCAGCGCCCCCTCCTCGACGTGGTCGAGGAAGTTCGGCAGGCTCATCGCCGCGATCTTGAACGACGACAGCTCCCGCTTGAGCTCGTCGTCAACGCCTCGCAGGCGCTGGGCTCCCAGCGCCTGGCTGACGTCGCCCACGGTGGGCATCGCCAGGCTGGCGACCTCGGGCAGCACGAACACCGGCTCGCTGCTCTGGGCCGGCAGCGCTTCCTCGAGCTCGGCGCGGACCTTGTCGACGTCGGCCGGCTCGACGCGGTTGACCATCGTCATCGACAGGGCGCAGCGCTGGGCGGCCAGGGACTCGCGGGCCACGCGCACGGCGTCGACGAGCTCCCGTGATCCCTTGCCGCGCCCGCCGACCAGCGCGCACACGCCCGCGCCGAGGTGGTTGGCGACCTGGGCGTTGAACTCGAACTCGAACGCCGCGGAGACGCCGGTGTAGTCGGTCCCGTCGACCAGGACGAAGTCGTAGTCGCCCTCGATGCGCTTGTAGTGCTCGAGGATCCCCTTGAACACCTCGTCGCTGCGGCCCTCGGCGAGCAGGTCCTGGACCTCGGCGTCGGTGTAGCACCACAGCTCGTCGGTGCGGTGCTCGCGCGGATAGCGCCCCTCGATCAGGGCAAGGCGCGGGTCCTCGGCGACCCCGGCAGGCACCACAGGGCGGAAGTAGCCCACGCGCTGCAGGCGACCCGTGAGCATCTCCATCAGGCCCAGGGCGACCAGCGACTTGCCGCTGTCAGGCTCCAGCGAGGCGAGGTACAGGCTCGAGGCCATCAGGTGCTCCTGGTCGGCTGCGTCGGCCCTCCCCGAGCCGCGCTGCCCCGAGGGGGCCCGGCAGGCGGGGCGGCCAGTCGGACACGGGCCGATGCTAGGGATCGTCACCGGGGTGAACCAGGCCGAGCAGGGACGGCCGGCCCCTCCACGCCGGGACCTGGGGGCTGCNGGCNGGTGCGCGNCAGCGNCTCNNNGNGNGNCCCTGGCGAGATCACGGTTGACGTCCGGCGCGAGAGGGTCACAATGACAGCAGTGTAGTTCCACCGCTGTCGCAGCCGAAGGGCGGGCGCCATGTTCGAGCTGGAGCCGCAGGCCTGGGCCGAGCAAGCCAAGTGCCTGCAAGCCGAGCCCGACGTCTTCTTTCCCGAGAAGGGCGGCTCGACCCGCGAGGCCAAGCGGATCTGCGCCCTGTGCGAGGTGCGCCAGGAGTGCCTCGAGTACGCACTGGACCACGACGAGCGGTTCGGCATCTGGGGTGGGCTGAGCGAGCGCGAGCGGCGCAAGCTGAAGCGCCTCGCGTCGTGACCGCGCTGCCGCGCCAGCGCGGTCGCAGCACTGCGCCCTGATCAGCCGACCCGCGCCCTGCACGGCTGACCGAGGGCCGGGCGACCTCCCCGCCGGTGGCCGGGCTGGCTAGGATGGCGCTCCCGACTCCAGGCGGGCGTCGGGAGCCGATCGCGGGACCGTGCCATGCGGCCCGCTCTGGTCATGCGCGGACCCGAACCCACTCCGGCGGCCACGGCGGGGGTCGTGGCGCTGCTCGTCGTCTCCGACGACGCGCCCTGGCTCGCGGCGACCCTCGATGCGCTCGAGGCCCAGACCCTGGGCGCACCACCGGTCCTGGCCGTCGACAACGCCACCAGCGACGGCAGCGCGACGCTGCTGCGCGAGCGCCTGCCCGCCGATCGGATCATCGCTCTGGACCGCCGGGTCGGCTACGGCGCAGCCGTCGCTGCGGCACGCGTCGAGCCCGCCGCGAGGGCGGCGCAGCACCTGTGGCTCGTCCACGATGACCTCGTCCCGGCCAGCGATGCGCTGGAGCGTCTGCTCGCCCGGCTCGACAGCGACGAGGGACTCGGGGTCGTTGGCCCCAAGGTCGTCGGCCCTGGCAGGCCGACCCCGCTGCTAGAGGTGGGTCTGACGGTGGACCGGCTGGGGCGGCTCGCCTCCCCGGTCGAGCCGGACGAGATCGACCAGGGCCAGCACGATCACCGCGACGCTGCGCTCGCGGTGAGCACCGCCGGGATGCTGGTGCGGCGCCCGCTGCTCGACGCGCTCGACGGCTTCGCACCGACCCACCGGCTCCTGCGCGAGGACCTCGACCTGTGCTGGCGGGCCCGCCTGGCGGGCTGGGCGGTGGCGGTGGAGCCCTCGGCGGTGGCCACCCACCTCGCNGCCACCGCNTCCGGNCTGCGCGGGCTGAGCCCGCAGCGGCGCCGCGAGCTCGGCGAGCGTCACACCCTGGCCACCGTGCTCGCCTGCGCACCAGCACGCCGGCTGCTGTGGACGCTGCCGGTGCGCGCGGTGCTGGCGCTGCTCGCTGCGGTCGGGCTGGTGCTGCTGCGCCGGGTCGGAGACGCGCTGGCGGTGCTGCGCGCCTGGGCGTGGACCGCAGCACGGCTGCCACAGCTGCTGCGCCGCCGGCGGCACATCCAGCGAGCGCGAGCCCGCGACCCGCGCGAGGTCGACGACCTGATCGCGCCAGTGCTGCCACGGGTGCGCGAGTCGGTCGAGGCCGCCGGCGTGTGGTTGGCCGGCGACGCCGACGACGCCCTCGTGGACCCCGTACCGCCACCGCAGCCACGACGCTGGCGTCGCGTGCTGCGCCGACCCGCGCTGCTGGCCGGCGGGGCGCTGGCACTGGCCTACCTCGTGGCGGTCGCCCCGCTGCTCACCGGCGGCGCGCTGCGCGGCGGGCTGATGGCCCCCTGGCCCGAGCCCGCGGCGCTGCTGTCGGCGCTGCGCGACCCCCTGGCGGCCGCACCCCTGGCCGAGGGCTCGGCGACTGCGCCCGCCACGGCCCTGTGGGCGCTGCTGTCGGTGCTGGCCGGCGGCAGTGCGTGGCTGGCCGAGCGGCTGCTGGTGCTGGGTGCGCTGCCGCTGGCCTGGTTCACCGCGTGGCGTGCCGCCCGCGGCGTCAGCGCCGGCTCCGCTGCGCGCGCGATCGGCGCGACCGTGTACGTGCTCACCCCTGCGGTGCTCGCCGGCCTGTGGGGCGGGCGTATCGACCTGCTCGCCGCCGCGGTGCTGCTGCCGCCGGTGGCGGCGGCGAGCCTCCGACTGGCGGTCCCCGAGCGCACGCGGGCTGTGGCGCTGCGCACCGCCGGAGCCCAGGTGGCCGCGGTGGCGGTGCTCGGCGCGCTCGCTCCCGGCGCGCTGCCGGTGGTCGCTGCCGTGGCCGCCGTGGCGGTGGTGTCGGGTGTGGCGCGTGGTGGCGGGCTCCGCGCGCTGCGCCCACTGATCGGGGCCGTGGGGGTCCTGCCGCTGCTGCCGTGGCTCACGCGCGGTCTGACATCGGGATGGACGGCGTTCGCTCCCGGTGTGAGCGATCCCACCGCCGGTGGCGCCACGCCGCTGTCCGGCGCTCGGGCCCTGGTGGCGGCGCCCGACCTCACCGGCGGCCCGGCCCTGTGGGCGGCCGTCGTGATCGCCGTCGTGGCGCTCGGCGGGGGGCTGCTGGTGGGATGGCGGCCCCGTCCGCTGGCCGCCGCCAGCCTCGTGGTGACCCTGACGGCCGCGGCTGCCGCCGCCGTCGCCAGCACCGACCCGGCGTCGCCGCTGTCTGCGGCGTCCTCGGGGGCGCTGCTCATCCTCGTCGCCCTGTGCCTGGCGGCCCTGACGACGCTGGCTCTGGCGTGGGCTGGGCCCACGCTGTCGGTGCGCGCTGTGGGGCTGCCCCATCTGCTCGGCCTGCTGCTCGCCGTCGCCGGGGGCGCGGGGCTGCTGGCCGCCGCCTGGGGCCTGCTCGGCGGGCCCGACCGCGTCGCGGCCGCCGCCGACCCGCTGCCGGCCTTCGTCCGCGCCGACGCGCCCGAGGTCGGGCCCTACCGCATCCTGCTGGTCGAGGGCGACGCCGAGGGCTGGCGCTGGGACGTCGTCGAGCACGACGGGCCGTCGCTGGCCTCCTACGGGGCGGTCGAGTCGCCCGAGGCCACCGCCGCGATCGAGCAGGCCGTCGCCCTGCTCGCCGGAGGCGTCGATCCCCGCGGCGCGGGGCTGCTGGGCGCCGCCAACGTGCGCTACGTCGTGGCCACCGACCCCTCGGACGGCGCGGCGCCCGACACCGAGGGCGGCGGCGGGGACGGCGGCGCCGAGAGCGTGGACAGCGACGCGGCCGGCACGGGCGACGCGGACACGACGGTGCCGGCAGCGCTCGACCGCCAGCCCGGCCTCGAGCCGCTGCGCGCCGAGGACGCCGGCGTGTGGGGCGTGACGGGCTGGCTGCCGCGCGCCGCGGTCGTGCCCGACGACGTCGCCGAGCGCGCGCTCACCGGCCAACCCGGCGATGTGCGGGCGGTCGCCGAGCACGGGCTCGCAGCCCGCGGGCCAGGCCGGTGGGCGGGCAGCGCGCAGGCCGGCACGCTGCTGCTGGCCGAACCCGGGCCGCCAGAGCGCTGGGAGGCCAGCGGCGAGGACGGGGCGCTGCCCGCGCGGGAGGGCATCTGGGGCACAGCGTTCGTGGTCGGGTCCGAGGGCGCTGTCGAGGTCAGCCACCACCCGCCCCCGACCGCCGCAGTCGGCCCGGTGGGCCTGGTGGTGGTGCTGCTGGGAGCCCTGTCGGTGGCCGTGCACCCGCCGGGCGCCCGCCGACGCCCGGCCCCGGCGGCGCTGCCGACCCCGCAGCGAGTGCCTGAACCGCCGGCCCCCCGCGCGCACGCCACTCCTGGTGGGCCCCCCGAGGAGGACCAGGCGGCGGAGGAGCCCGCGGCCTCGGCGCCTGTGCGGGGGTCACCGTGAGCAGCCCCGTCCGACGCCTGCTGCAGGCGGTGGCGCGCCGCCGGCCCACCGCCGAGCCGCCCGGTGCGGCCCGCCTGGTGGCGCTCGGGCTGCTCGTCGTCGCGGTGCTGCTCGTGGTGACCGTGGGCCTGCTCGACCAGACCGCCCAGACCGCCCGGACCGCGCAGCCCGGCCAGATCGCTGCCTCTGCGGCGCCCGAGGAGCCGCTGGCAGAGGGCGACGGGGACCTGGCGGGTGCCGGCGCCTCACCCTGCCCCGCGCCGCCGCACGGGCCGGCCTCGACCCTGCTGGCCGCCGCCGGCCCGGAGGCCGCGGCCACGGTCGACCGCCACGAGCACGAGGCGCCCGGCGCGTTGGCGGACCTTCCGGCGAGCGCGCCGCAATCGACCTCCGCGCCAGCGCGGACCCCGTCGATGATCCGCTGGGAGCAGACGCCTGCCGTGGCCGCGTGGACGATCGAGGAGGACACCGCGCCGCCGCTCGCGCTGTCGTGCCCGCCCGCCTCGGCCGGTCGGTGGCACCTCGCCGGCTTCGACACGACCCTCGGGTCCGACGCCGAGCTGCACCTCGCCAACCCCAACCCGTCGGATGCGGTGGCGCGCGTGACGTTGCTCACCCCGGATGGCGCCAGCGAGCCCACGCGCACCGAGGACCTGGTGGTCGAGGCCGGCAGCCAGCGCGTCGTCGACCTGGTCGAGGTCGAGCCGGGCCTCGAGAAGCTCGCGGTGGCCGTGGAGGTGCGCGAGGGACGGCTCGTGACCTACGGGATCGCCACCCTGGGTCCCCCGGAGGCGCGCGCCGGCGCCGACGAGCTGCTCGAGGACGATGACATCGACGAGCTCGCGCCGCCAGACGACGAGGAGGGGCTCGCGTCGCCCGACGACGACGTCGAGGGCACCACCGTGGTGCACCCCGTGCGCGGCCAGGAAGGGGCCGCGCAACCGCTCGTGGCGGCTCGTGCACCCCAGGGGGAGGACGCGCGCTCCTGGCTGGTGGTGGCGAACCCCGGCGCGGAGCCGGCCTCGTTCGTGCTGGAGGCCACCAACCCGATCGAGGGCGGCTCGACCCTCGGTGAGCACACGCTCTCTGCGGGCGCCACGGCCCGCTTCGACCTCGACGGTGTCAGCGCCGGCTCGGATGCTGGCCTCGTCGTGCGCCCGCGCGAGGACGCCGAGCTGATCGCCACGCGCCTGACGGCCACCGCCCCCGCGCCAGCGGCAGGCGACGCCGACGACGCCGACGACGCCGACGACGCCGAGGACGCCGAGGACGCCGACGACGCCGAGGACGCCGACGACGCCGACGACGCCGAGGGCACCGGGGACCTCGTCGCCGAGCCGCTGCGTCCGGCCGGCACCGACTGGGCCGTAGCCAGCCCGGTTGCCGACGCGCGCCACCTCCACGTGGCCAACCTCGGCGCGGAGCCCACCGCGGTCAACGTGACGGTGGCCGGCGAGGCGGTGGAGGGCTGGCAGGAGCGGGAGCTGCCGGCTGGCGCGCGCGCCGACCTGGCGTTGGACGAGCACGCCCGTGGCCCTGCTGCGGTGCGCGTGACCAGCGCCGATCCCGTCGCCGCCACGGTGGTCGCTGCCGATCAGGCGCCACTGCGCCAGCGTGTGCTGCCCCTGGTGGATCTGGGCGCGTTCCGTGCCGAGCCGGCGCCAGCGCACAGAGACCGCGGCCTGCCCGCGGGCCCCGACGCTGCCCACGACCCTTGAGCGGTTCCATCGCGCCAGCGCCCGCGTCGCGTACGGTCCCGGGCATGCCCCAACCGACCGCCGATCGCCGCTGCGGCAAGCCGGGCTGCTCGCGTCCCGCCGCGGCCACCGTGCTGCTGCGCTACGGCGATCGCGCTGCGGTCCTCGGTGATCTCGCGCCGCAGCGCGGCGCCTCGGAGCTCGACCTGTGCCAGGAGCACGCCGACCGCTTCACCGTGCCCCGGGGCTGGGAGCAGCGCGACGTTCGAGGTGCTGGTCCGCCGGGGATGGACGCGCAAGGCCCGCAGGACGCGCCGGACGCGGGTGACGCGGGCGATGCGGCCGGCGCGGGCGACGCGGCCGGCGCCGAGGCCGCCGCCACGCCGGGCGAGGTCGGCGGTGAGCCGGCACCAGCACGCGACGACGACGTCCTCGGAGAGCTCGCTGCCAGCACCGACGCCGCGGGGGCAGACCCCGCGGCTCGGCCGACGCGCCCGCGACGATCGGGCAACCGGTACGCCGCGCTCATGGCCGCACTGCCGCGGATCGCCGCCGAGCATGCGGCGGCCCGCCGCCGCGACCCCGCCGGGTCCTCCTCGCTGTTCGACGACGCGGCGACCGAGCCCGAGCAGCCATCAGGCCCCGAGCCCACGAGGGCAACCGACGCGCCAGGCGACGACGCGTCACGCGAGGACGTCGCACCAGCTGCTGGGCCGCCTCCCGAACCCCCCGATCCCCCCGAGCCCCCCGAGTCCAGCGAGCCCCCCGAGCCCCGCGCTGAGCACGATCCCCGCGAGGCCGAGACGGAGCACGGTGCTGACCCCGAGGCCGAGCCGCTCGCGCAGCCATCGCTGCCGTGGCCCGGCAGCACCGAGGAGCAGCAGCCCCCGCAAGCCGACGACACCGGCGCGGTCGTCGTCGACCTCCAGGGCGCGGCACGTCGCCGCGGCGCCCGCAACGGGCGCGCCGGGGAACCGCCCGCCGAGGACGAGCGCGAACGTCCCGAGACCTGACCGCGCCCAGACCGCAGGCAGCGCCCAGCGCGCGGTGCGGGACGCGCGGCACAGGCGGCTCGGACCAGGCGCGTGGCCCCGGCGGCTCCACTACCCTCGCGGGTGCTGGCGGCCCGGCCCGGCCCGCCGCCACCGACCACCGACCCGGGAGGACCGCATGCCCGTCGACCCCGACCTCATCGCGCTGCTGGTCTGCCCCGCCTGCCACGGCGACATCGAGTACAAGGAGCGGCGGGCGGTCATCGTGTGCACCGCCTGCGGTCTGCGCTACCCGGTGCGCGACAACATCCCGGTGATGCTGGTCGAGGAGGCCGAGCGCGCGTCCTCGAGCGGCTCCGGTGCGTCGAGCGGCCCGGCCGCTCCGGAACCCGACGGCGGCGAGGGCTCGACGTGAGCGGGCAGGAGCACGTGGCGGCGATCGCCGCCGACCTCGCCGAGCGGATCGCTCCGCGGCGCCCCGGCGCGCTGGTCACGCTGGGCTCGGGCCTCGGCCCGGTCGCCGACGAGGTCGCCGACGCCGTCGAGGTGCGCCCCGCAGACGTGGGCCTGCCCGCATCGACGGTGCCGGGCCACGCCGGTCGGCTGATCGCCGGCACCTTGGCCGGGCAGGAGGTGCTGGTCCAGCGGGGCCGGGTGCACCGCTACGAGGGCGTGCCCGCCGACGATGTGGTGGCCACGGTCCGCGTGGCCGCAGCGCTTGGCTGCACGGCCTTCCTCGTGACCAACGCCGCCGGTGGCGTGCGCGACGAGCAGTCGCCTGGCGACCTGATGGCGCTGTCGGACCACCTGAACCTCACCGGCGATACGCCGCTGGTGGGGCCGCAGTTCATCGACCTCGGCGGGGCCTACGACGCCGAGCTGCGCGAGCGCGCGCGCAGCGTGGCCGCTCGGGAGGGGATCGCGCTGCGCGAGGGGGTCTATGCCGGGGTGCGCGGGCCCGCCTACGAGACCCCCGCCGAGGTGGCGATGCTGCGCGGGATGGGCGCGGACGCGGTGGGCATGTCCACCGTCCTCGAGGTCATCGCCGCCCGCGCGGCCGGGCTGCGGGTGTGGGGCTGCTCGCTGCTGACCAACGTGCACCGTCCGGGCGGCACCCCGGTCGATCACGCCGAGGTGCTCGCCGCGGCCGAGCAGGCCGGCCCGAGCCTGGCGACCCTGCTGCGCGGTCTCCTCGCCGACGCCGCGGGCTGAGCGCAGCCCGAACGGCCGGGAGCGGGCGGCTACGCTGTCGTGCGGCTCGCGGCGCGGACGCGCGCCCGATGAGCCCGCCAACCCCGCCAGCCGCGCGCCGCGGCGGGTGCGCGTCCCGCCCGACCACCCCCGCCTCGGTCAGACCGTGCGATCCCTCGGAGGCAGCGATGAGCGAGCCCGCGGACACCCCACGCGCCGACGCGGCGGCACGCCCCGGCGCCGACCCCGCGGTGCTCGGCGAGCTCGAGGAGGTCCTGCGCCAGCGGGCCGTGGCACCACCCGAGGGCTCGTACTCGGCCACGCTCCTCGCTGACCCCGAGCGGGCGCAGCGAAAGATCATGGAGGAGGCGTTCGAGCTGTGCCTCGAGCTCGGACGCGAGCCCGTCGACGCCGACCGCACCGCCAGCGAGGCCGCCGATCTCGTGTTCCACGCGCTGGTCGCCCTCGTCGGCGCCGGCGTGTCGTGGGACGCGGTGCTGGCCGAGCTGGCCAGGCGGCGCGGCGCGCCCCCGCGTGACGCGCCCGCAGCCGCGCCCACCAGCACCGACGCCGGACAGGAGCCCGCGTGACCCCGACCATCGCCGTTCCCAGCCGAGGGCGCCTGCGCGACGAGGTCGCCCGCCTGCTCGGCGACGCCGGCTACCCCGTGGGGATGCTCCACGGCGCCGGGTCGATCGCCCGGCTCGACGGCCTGCGCGTCATCGAGATGCGACCGCGCGACGCCGCCGCCGCCCTGGCCGCCGACCAGCTGGACGCCGCCTTCATGGCCACCGACCTCGTGCTCGAGCACGAGCTCGACGAGCGACCCGCGCTGCCGCTGGGCTTCAACCGCTCCGACCTGGTGGTCGCCAGCCGCGAGGACGACGGGCGCACCGGGCTCGCCGACCTCTCCGGCGCGGTCATCTCCACCCACCTGCCCAACGCCACGCGCCGCCACCTCGCCGAGCGGGGCGTGGAGGCCACCGTGGTCGAGATGGGCGGGTCGCTGGAGGGCGTGGCCGCCGCCGGTCTGGCCGACGCGATCGTCGACCTGCGCGAGACCGGCACCTCCCTCGCCCAGAACGGGCTGCGGGTGCTGGAGGAGATCGCGGCCTGCCAGGCGCTGCTGGTCCGCGCCGTCGAGGACGCGCCGCCGGCGCTGCTCGACCTCGAGCTGCGCGCCCAGGCGGTGCTGGAGGCGCGCGCTCATCGCTACGTGATGCTGCACGTGCCGCGCGCGCACCTCGACAAGCTCCAGGACCTGTTCCCCGGCCTGGCCGCCCCCACGGTGCTGCCGCTGGCCGGCCGCGATGACCTCGTCGCTGTGCACCTGGTGCTGTCGGCCCGCGAGCTGTGGGACAAGCTCGGGCAGCTGCGCGCCCTGGGCGCCACCGGGATCGTGGCGCTACCACCGCAGGCGCTGGTGCCCTGACCGCCGCGTGGCGCGGGCTGTGGAGCGCCATCCGAGCGCGCGCCAGCCGTCGCGTAGCCTCGTGGGATGGCGCCGCCGTGGTCCGCTGTGGCCGACCTGCTCGTCCCACCGCGCTGTGCGGGCTGCGCGGTGCCCTGCCGGGGCGCCTGGTGCCCGCGGTGCGCTGACCGCCTCGCGTCCCTCGCGCTGGCCGATGGCGCCCGACTGGAGCTGGCCGAGGGCGTACGGGCCGTGGGCGCCTACCCCCACGAGGACCTCGCCCGCGAGGTGCTGCTGGCCGCGAAGCTGCGCGGGCGTCACGCCGCGCTGCCGGCCATGGCCGCCCTGCTGCGCCACCGCCTGGAGCTGCCGCCACCCGGCGAGGAGGTGGGCTGGACCTGGATCCCCTCGGGGTCGCGCAGCCAACGTCGCCGCGGCCTGGACGTGCCCGCCCGCCTCGCCGGACCCGGTGCGGTGCGCCTGCTCGCCCCGATCCGGGGCCGAGCGCGGCAGACCGGCCGCGACGCCCACGGTCGCCGCCGCGGCGCGCGGGACCGGTTCCGCGTCATCGGTCGTCCGCCGCCAGCGGTGGTGTGCGTGGACGACGTGCGCACCACCGGCTCCACCGCCCGGGCCGCGGGCCTCGCGCTGCGCGCCGCCGGCGCCCAGCGCGTGCTCGTGGCCACCTTCACGGTCCGACGCGACCCCGCCCAGCGGGCGGGTTGAGCGGGTCTGATCGGGGCCTGCCCGTCGGCGGCCACGAAAGGACTTGCCTACGACCGCGGCAGGGGGACATGATGCGGGTCGACCCGATCGCGCCGTCGGAGGGCCATGGTGGGGCATCAGCCGCACGACCCTCGCTTCGAGACCGCGCGCCCAGCGACCCCGGCCGGTGGCCGGGGTCGCTTCGTGTCAGCGCCCGGCCGGTGGCCGGGGTCGCTTCGTGTCAGCGCCCGGCCGG
>SL_8KL_010_SEDDRAFT_10002173_pt1 | contig 16720 bp, 17 predicted proteins | sample SodLakKL_010_SED_4_FD_11160 | JGI IMG/M metagenome (IMG submission 11160)
TCGGTGTCGACCCACTCGACGAATTCATAGCCATCAACTTCACCGGCGGTGACGGAGCTCATCGCGGGAATCTCGTCCGTCGGTCCGGGCGTGAGGGGCGGCTCCTCTCCGGGGATATTGGAATCAAGGTTCAATTCGACACCTTCGCCATCATCCAGAGGATCGGTCTCCAGCCTGTCGTCGTTCAAGACGACGGTGAAGACAGCGACCGCCGCAAGGAGAATGATGAAGAAGAGTGATGAACGTCTGGCAACATGCATAATTTCAGCCTTCTTTCCATGAGATTAACATTCCATTCTACATTATTTAGTTTGATGTGTCCACACAATCCTTTTCGATGTAATATGGAACCACAAAACAGATTAATGCAGTACTAATTTTATTTGTTTTCTTCAACCACAAGATTTGTGACAACAATGCAGTAGGCACCGAAGTGAACGCGCTGAGGGATGAATTCGATGTATTCGAGCGTCATCCCGTCTTCAAAATCTTCCTTATCGAAACCCGGAGTTTCATCCACCTTGAACATGAACCCGTTATGGAAATGTTCCGGCGTTCCCTCCAATTCAAGGAATATTTCGCCAAAGCCTTCGAACGAATTGTTCACACTGACAAGCGTGACCGCCTCGAGACGGTAATGCCTCGACCCTACCAGCGAACCGGGGTTCGCCGGGTCTTCATCGTATGTATTAAAGCCGTTCAGTATTTCAAGCTGCTCCATATCCGTGATGGTCTCAAAGGAATGATCACCGCCGTCATTGGCAACAAGTACGGCATCATCATCAATCAAACGCTGGTTATCATTATGATGATCATGGATAGTATGAGTATAACGACCTATCTCACCGGAAACTGTTATGAGATTACCGACTTCCACATGGTCGAACGCACCATAAGTATTTCTCACGAAAATGCCGTCCGCCTTGTCGACATCCTGTAAGAACACCCCGCGGGCATCATGGTCATGCGCCAGCACGATGCCCTCCATAAGGACGCTCTCGCCGTCCTCCATGGAAAGCGTCTCGCTCACGGAATGCGTTATTGAATGCTCCCGCTGCTCGCTGTAGACGACTTGTTCCTCTCCGTCCTCGGTGAAATAGAGATAGGAGCGGACGGTGTATGTCGCTCCCGCCTCCACAGAAAGTGCGGTCGTGAATTCATCCGCAGGGCTTTTGTAGCTTGAAGGGACGATGTCGGCATCATCGCTGTCTATCCTGAGAGCGCCGCCTGAGGCCCCTTCATGGACAAGCAAGCCGCTTTCTTTATATTCGGCCGTATCAGGGAGATAGTACTGCGAGGTGAAGAAGAGATGGCTGTCCGTTTCAAACGCAGTCGGCCGGAGCGTCATCAACGCTTTTTCTTCTGAGGATTCTTTGAACACCGGTGCTAAATCAGCGTCGCTAAGCACGCTCATCGTGTAGGTCTCACTATAGCTCACAGGTTCCCCTTCAAGCGTCCAGTGCGAGAACGCGCCGCCTTCAGGCGGCGTGATCTCGGAGGCATCCACACTGATGCGCGTGTCATAGAGGATGTCCAGGCGGTCGTCCTTCCCTTCGATGATGACATCATAACGCCTCTCAGGGTCCGTGCGTTCATAGATGGGGTAGAGCCTTACGTGGCCGCTTAGCTTTTCGACATCCTTGAACATATAAGGAGTCAAACTTTCAGCGCCTTCCTGCGACCAGCTGCCGGTGATGTCCTCCGTCCACTCGCCGGTAAAGGTCCACCCCGGTTTCAAGGGTAGTTCGTCATCTGTAGGCATCGCCTGAAGGTCATAATCCCGCGCATCAACGCGGCGGATGATGTCGTGATTGATGTCGTAGAACGAGAGACGGCCTTCCCCCACTCGTCTATAGACCGCCTCGAAGCTTCTCTCCCGCGTGAGGATGAACGCATACATCGGCGAAGCGGACATCACCTTGCCGCGGTCGGAGTCGATCCATTCGACGAATTCATAAAGACCCTCACCAGTGTCAAAGTAGGCCTCGGCTTCCGCGTGACTCATGGCAGGATACGTGTCCGTCTGGCCCGGCATAAGCGCCGGGCCGGTTTCTTCAGGCCCAAGGTCGCTGATGTTGGAATCGAGGTGCAGCGCGAGCGGTGCTTCTTTTGCGGTTGTTTCGGTTTCGATGAGGCCTTCATGATCGGCCACGGTGTAGATCGCCATAACCGCTGTGATGAAGATGAACGCTGTTACAATCACTTTAGTCATTGTCATGCTCCTGTCTGTCTTATTTAGTGTCAAACATATCCATTCTATGCGGAGAACATGCTTTTTTCAATAGTTTTTTCGCCTGATGCGACGTTTCATGGTTTTTTTCGAAACTTTTCATCCACTCAAGAGAAGCGGCCCTATGTTCACAGGCGTCCCCCTCACAAAAAAAGGTGAAGCGCGAGGCTTCACCTTTTACCTTAGCAGATGCTATTCAATGTCTTCATGGAATTCAAGCATCTCGAGGGAATCGAGATAATCATGCACCTCATCAAGCGGGACGGACATGTTGGTGTCGCTGTTCTTCGCGCTCCAGGTGTTGATGCCGATGAGATTGCCATCGGCATCGGCGAGCGCGCCGCCGCTGCTTCCGGGATAGATGAGCGCGCAGTGGGCGATGACATCGAAGTCGACATCGTTGATGGCCACCATGCGGTCGAACTCCCCGAAGGTCACGATGCTGTCGACGGCCGAAGGGCTGCCGACGGCGAGGACGAATTCCCCGCGCCTGAGGGAGTCGCCCTTCCGCTCGAAGATATCGAGGGTCTCATAGGAGGCATCGTCCTCGAAAGCGAGCACCGCGAGGTCCCTCGTCACGTCCTTGTCGATGAGCTTCGCCTCGATTGGGTCCTCGGTGTCGAAGGGATGCACGGCGTATTCACTGTAGGGCCTATCCCCGGGGTCGACGACGTGATGGTTCGTGAGCACGTAGTGCGTGCCCTCCTCGCTCGCGAAGATCACGCCGCTCCCCTGCGCCTCGAAACTCGGCGTGGGCAGGATGATTGTATGGGAGAACTCCGCCTTGACGGTCACGTTGGACATCCGGAGCTCATCCCGCGCGGACATGACGCTTGTCTGGAATTCATCATTCCGGGTGAACTCTTCAAGGTCCAATACCTCGCAGCCCTGAATCAGGACTACGAAGAATGCAAGCAGCACGAAAAGTCTTTTCATAGGCGTCACCTCTTTTTCATAATATTATACCATATATCCCTGCCGTCTAGACACCTGGACCTGCATATCATATTTCCATGTTTGCAAGACCCCGCCGCCTGTGCTACTATGACGGCACCATCCTAGAAGGAGGCCAGTGCATGAAAAAAGGTTTAATCGTCCTGTCGCTCACCGCCATTATGCTCGGCGGCTGCGGCATATTCAACGGCATTGCGATCGATGACGCCATCGAAACAATCGATCTGGACGAGCCCATCGAAAGCGCCCCGGAACTCCCGGAATCAATCGACAACGTCGATATCGAATGGACTTCAAGCGATAAAAGCGTCCTCCACCCCGAGGGCTTCTACAATCCCCCGACGCATCGCAGGGACGCCGTGACAGTGACGCTCGAGGCCACGTTCACCCACGCCTTCAGCGAACGCGAAAAGACATATGAAGTCACCGTGCTCCCCGCTCAGGAACCGCTTCTCGGCGATAAGGAGACCATTCCTTTTGAAGATGTCGCCGATGAATTCGACCTCGAGGACACCTCGATCGACATCCGTAGGCCTGAAGACGGCGAGAAACCTTATGTGGAGTTCCATGAGACGCTCGACCTTCTAGAAGGCGCCATACGCACCGATGATATAACAATCAACGACGATGAAGAAAGCATCACACTCACCTACGGCGTCGAAGACCCCGAGGAAGGTGACGAAGAATCCTATGACATCACCTTCGACTTCGCCGCCAATGACATCCACCTCAGCCGCTTCGACCTTTTAGACGCAATCGCGGAGGAGACCGAGACCGACTTCGGCGAAGGCCTCTCCGTCACGGATTACNAGGAGACGCTCGACGAGGGCGTCAGGATCGACCTCGACGACTACCGCTTCCATCTCATAGAAGACGAGGGCCACTACCTTCCCTTAAGCATCGCCAATCTCTTCCTGAGCGGCGGCATGTTCGACCTCTACTATCAGGGCGACACCATCTACGGCGTCGACACCTATCAGATCTCGGGCGGCGAGATCCCCGGAATGACTCCCTCACCCTATGAAGGCGACGCACTCCCGGAAAGCATCGCCCGCGACACCATCAACCACCTCGCCCTCACCTTCGATTATTTCTACGGCTTGAAGGCGGACCTTGGTATCGAGGACTACTACACCTATCTGGAAGACTTCATCCCGGAACTCTTGAGCAGCGAAACTCACGATGAAGCGCTGCATGAGTTCACGCTCTCCAAGGACGACCCGCACACCTCCTACATCTCGAGCAGTCATTACACCGATTTCACCCCGCCGCAGCTCACGCTCGACGATCTGGGCGAGAGGACCCGCGCCTTCAACGAGGCGATGATCGCTTTGGATAACCACTGCCGGGCGATGCCGGACTCGGAGATTCAAGGAAGCACGGGCTTCATCCGCCTGAGCAGCTTCGACGAGGACACGCCGGATCTTGTCGAGGACGCTCTCGAGACCTTCACTGAAGAAGACGTCACCGACGTCGTCATCGACCTCACCTGCAACACCGGCGGCGTCATGGGCAGCGCCTTCCGGATTATGGGCTATATGAGCGACGAGCCGATCAGATTCCATAATGCGCACGTGGACGGACACCTCAAATCCACCACGACCTACACCTCCGAAGCAGAGGCCTACGACTTCGACTTCTTCATCGCCACCTCGCAGGTCACCTACAGCGCCGCGAACTATCTCGCCGCGAGCGCGCAGGAAGAAGGCATCGCGACCATCGTCGGCGCGCCCACGCAGGGCGGCGCCGCAAGCATCACCTCCAACATCACCCCGAGCGGCGCCATCCTCCTCATGAGCAGCCGCTCCCTCATGAGTGATTCGGATTATCAGTCCCTCGAGATGGGCATCGCCCCCGACATCAGCGTCCCTCAGAATGACCTTAAGGACCCGGATGCACTGATCGAAGCGATCGAACACTCAGAATAGCTTTACAGGCGACGCCTCAGAGGCGCCGCCTTTTTTATAAAGCATATAGGATGAGGTTGTGAAAACAGGGTGCTATAATATGAATGACATGGTTGGAGCGGAGATTTCATGAAGCACCACGCCCCGCGCCGTTCCGCATTACCGCTGCACCCTGAACGCCCCTTCCATAACCTGTATTACAAACGTTTCCATTTTAATATGCATTGCAAAAAACGTTTTCAAGGCCTTAACAGTGAATTTGTATTACAAATCTATTGAAGTTTTTCGTGATTGATGCTACTATGAAAGTGAAAATATAAAAAGGAGGTTTCATAATGGCAAGATTGAAAGACAAGGTCACTTTGATCACAGGCGGTGCCTACGGCATCGGACGTGCGACAGGCAAACTGTTCTTAGAAGAAGGCGCCAAAGCGGTTGTCCTCGTAGACATCTCCGAAGAAGGGCTTGACGAGGCGAAACAGGAACTCTCACCGCTCGGCGAGGTCATCACAATCCAGGCGGACGTCTCCGACAAGGACGACGTCGAGAACTTCGTCAACACCACGAAAGAGAAATACGGACGCATCGATGTCTTCTTCCCCAACGCCGGCATCGAGGGAGACGTCGCCCCCATCCCCCAGCAGACGCTCGACAACTATGAAAAGGTCATGAACGTCAACGTCCGCGGCACCTTCCTCGGACTGCAGTACGTGCTCCCGATCATGATGGAACAAAAAGAAGGAAGCATCATCAACATGTCGTCCGTCGCCGGACTCGGCGGAAGCCCCGGCGTCGCACCCTACGTCACCTCCAAGCACGCGGTCACCGGCCTCACGAAATCCGCAGCGCTTGAAGCGGCGGGCTACAACGTCCGCGTCAACTCCGTACATCCCTCGCCCGTCGAGACACGCATGATGAGAAGCCTCGAAGCGGGCTTCAACCCCGACGACGCTGACGCTGCGAAAGAACAGCTCACCGCCGGCATCCCCCTCGGACGCTACGGCGAAAGCGAAGAGATCGCACAGCTCGTCCTCTTCCTCGCTTCGGACGAAAGCCAGTTCATCACTGGCGTTCAGTACCGCATCGACGGCGGCATGGGCGCTTCATAGAACCCCTTTTCTAACAACTTTTTACGCAATAGAATTTCTTCATGCAAAACGCCCTTCCGGATGAAACCGGGAGGGCGTTTTTAAGTGCGCAAGTGTCTATTCCTCACCGTACATGTGGACGTAGGTGTCATAGTGGTCGTCCGTGTAATAGATCAGGCCATCATCCGAGAAGACAAGCCGTTCGATGCCCCGCAGGCGCCCGCCGTCGAAATTGATATCCGCGGTCCGCCACACACGGCCCTCTTCTTCAGGGAGTATCCCCTCTCTGTTCTGGAAGGACTTATAGCCGAGGCTCTTGAGCGGATTACCGGTCCTGTCCCTGAGCTCCGATTCATCCCAGCCCTTCTCGTCGAAATCATCATACGCCATGTAGTTCCCGGGCAGTTCGCCGTAGGTATGGAGATACAGGGCGACGCGCTCGGGGTCGATATACTCTCCGTCCTCCTCGATCTCGATGCCGTCCTCGTCGAAACAGGCTTCAAAAAGGACATCCTCCTGGACGGTGTAGGTGAACGACTGTTTCTCGGTGTGGATGTTTCCGTCCTCGTCCTTCCAGTAGAGGAAGTCCGCCTCGACGTCCCCGGCCTCGATGGTGACTGTCTCGCCCGCTTCTACGAGCCTTGAAGGGAAGACATCGAGGTCGGCGAAATAATAGTCCGTTCTGACATCGACCATCCGGAGCGCCTCCGCTGAAGCGTTCGACCAGGTGATATCGGTGAAGATGACCTGATTGCTTGGCTCGGGGGCGATTTGCAGCGTGAAGGTCTCCTCAATGTCGACATCATCAAGGGTGAAGGTCGCTGTCTCGCCTTTGACGGCCTCCGAGGCGGCGAACCGCTCGCCGTCCGCATACAGTGCGATGCCGGCTGCACCGGAGAACGCATTGGCGTATTCAATGCTGAAAGAATCCATGCCGCCCTCGATCTCGGCTTCAAGATAATCCCCGGCCCCGCCGAGAATCATCGCATCCCTGCCGTCGAGATCCTGATCGGCGCGAGCCCCCTCATAGTACCATTCAATACCGGTGGTGCCGATGAAACTTCCGCTCCCGTAGCTGCTTCCGGTAAGGCCGAGGCCCTCGAAATCCTCTTTGAAAGTCGTTTCAACCACTTCATATAAAGCGGTCACTTCCGTGTCCGACTGGATGTCCTCATAATTGCCGTCCCAGCCCGTGAAAAGATATCCTTCGCGCGCCGGCGCCTCGGGCGCCTCAGCGGCACGGCCGCTGAGGACTGTCTCTTCGCTGATAACGTCACCCTCATCGGTTGTAAACGTCACCGTATATGCTTCAAGCAGTTCAATCTCAAAACGAGTGCTCGCACCTTCGTAGTTCACAACGAGTTCATGCGCCCCCTCGCGGAACGGTACGTTGTCTTCAAGCATCGTGGTGTTGAGCGCGATGCGCTCCTCCTCGCCGGCTTCCCTATAGATGAGGTCGATGTCATGGATGACGAACTCATCGATGGCGAAGCCTCCGGCAATGCTTTCCTCATCGACTTCAAGCGTCGCTTCCTCTTCACACGCCGCAAGAAAGAAAACGAGTGCTAGAAGGGGAATCAAATACATGATGCGTCGTACATTGTTCATAACCATACTCCTTATTCTTCGAAACATATAACACTCAAGTGTAAAAGAAAGCATCCGCAAACGCAATAGTTTTCTAGTAACGACCGAGCGTCCGCTCGATGAGGTCGAAGAACCCTTCCGCGTCGATATCCATGGCCACATGGGTGTTACGTGGCTTTGCGAGGTAGTCGAACATGTCGCAGTTCGTGCGCCCGTAGCTCTCTCCATGTGAGAGGTCGATCGAGCAGTGCACGTGCCGCATGGTGAAGAGGTCCTCATCGATGAGATAGGCGATGGTCACAGGGTCGTGCAAAGGCCCGCCCGGCAAAGAAAAGATCTCGCGCTGCGTGACATTGAACGCCCGCATCAGATCGGCGAAGAGCCGCGAGGCCTTATTGTCGATTCTCTCCATGCGCTTGATGATTTCCTCGCGCACGAGCACCTGTCGCGTGACATCGAGCCCCATCATATAGAGCGGGATTCCCGAAGTGAAGACAATGTGCGCCGCCTCCGGGTCGACACGGATATTGAACTCGGCGGCTGGCGAGACATTGCCGTAGCCGTAGGCGCCGCCCATCAGGACTATGCGTTCGATGCGGGAAGCGATCTCGGGCCGAAGTCGCAGAGCGAGCGCTATATTCGTCATCGGGCCGCTCGTCACGATGGTCACCGGCTCTTCCTCACCGAGGAGGGTCTGGGTGATGAATTCGACGGCGCTTCTCTCATCGAATGTCCATTTAAGCGGCGGGAAGTCGAAACCGTCGAGACCGCTCTCTCCATGGATGTCATCCGCAATCTGAAGCTCCCTCACAAGTGGGCGAGGCGCGCCAAGGCAGACGGGGACGTCGATGTCCAGGTACTGAACGACATTGAGAGCGTTCCGCCCTGTCTTCTCCAAGATCTGATTCCCCGCAGAGATCGTCAGCCCCAGTAGTTCGATCGAGGGGGCGCCGGCAACGAGCATGATCGCCACCGCATCATCATGACCCGGGTCGCAGTCGAGAATCACCTTTTTCTTCATCATGCATCCCTCTCTTTCTTGAAAGCTTCCACGTCGCTTCTGGAAGGGAGCGCTTCCTGCGCCCCTTTTCTTTTCGTAGCGAGCGCGGCCGCCGCGCTCGCATGATCCAATGCGGTTTCAATTCTTTCATCCTGCGCAAGTTCCGCCGCGAGTGCGCCGATATAGGCATCACCCGCAGCCGTCGTGTCCACTGTCTCCACAACATACGCTTCCGTGACAATCTGCCTTTCGGCGTCCCTATAAACGCTCCCCTTCTCACCGAGCGTGATGAGGAGGCGCTGTACACCTTTTTGGGAAAATACCTCCCAGGCGCGTTCCCATGCGCCATCCTCCTCTACCTCAACCCCCGAGAGCATTTCCGCCTCGCCTTCATTCACCACAAGCAGGTCCGTCGAGGCATAAAGAGCGTCCGAAAGCGGCGCCGCCGGCGCCGCATTGAGCACTGTGAAGAGGTCCTTCCCCTTGGCTTGCGCGAAGGCGCGGGCGATGGCGTCCAGGGGGATCTCGAGCTGCGCAAGCAGGATGTCCCCTTCACGGGCATCTTCTATCGCGCGCTCAATCGTCGCCTCCGAGGGATGCGCGTTCGCCCCGGCATCGATGACGATGCGGTTGTCGCCGCCTTCTAAGAGGATGGCGGCGTTGCCGGCCGTTTTGCCTTTCACTCTTGTGAGATGGGTGGTGCCGACGCCATGGCGTTTTAAAGACGCCTCGAGCTGATCTGAGAAAGCATCGTCCCCTATGCTTCCCAGCATGAAGCTCCTTGCGCCCTGCCTTGCGGCGGCGACCGCCTGGTTCGCCCCCTTGCCGCCGGGAGAAGTGTCGAATCCCTCGCTCTTCAGGGTCTCGCCCTTCTTCGGCATGCGGGGGATGTGGAACACAAGGTCCATGTTGATGCTGCCGAGGACATAGATATCTCGCATGGAGATCCTCCTTTTATTAACTATTCAATTAATGTATTTCATTATAATAGTACAACTTATTCTACCACACTACCACGCACACGTGATAAGAAAGCATTGGTTCACAAAAAAAGCGGAAGCCTTGCAGGTTTCCGCTCATCCAGACATCTGACGATATGAACACTATCCTTAGGGTCCCCAAGAGTCACTAGGGCATAAGCCGGCACATCTAGCCGAACAGATTGTCCCACCAGTCTCCAATCCAATCAAAAAAGTCGTCGAGAAAATCTGTGATGTCGTCCCAGCCTGAATCATCGCTCTCATCATCGAGCGTGCCATCCTCATCGATCAACGTATGCAGGCTGCGTTCATGTTCCTCTAGAAGTTCGTCGATGAGCGAATCCTCTTCAGGAATCACGGAGACATGACCATCACGGTCATCATGAGACGTCGGATTGCCGACATGGACCAATGTGTCTGCTTCGTGCACCATGAGCCACCTATCATTCTGTCGCCAGGCCAGAAGGGCGTTATCATGCCCGTCGAGATAGCCATCCACATCATCCTCGCGGATGTGCCAGTCTTCAGGGGCTTCATCATCAAGTTCCTCATCCTCTTCAAACGTGCCCCAGTCGACATCGCAGGCATTGTCCGACTCGCTCTTGCAATAGAGAGCGAGCTGATCCTCGACAATCTTCGATTCACCGATCAAGGCGTCCCGCTCCGAATTCTCCTGTATGTTCCCGTAGGTCGGCACCGCGATGGTCGCGATGACACCGAGGATGAGAAGCACAACGAGCAGTTCCGCCGCAGTGATCCCGCGGGCATTCAAACGCATGACATCACTCCTGCAATGGGTTTTTCGCATCATAAGCACAATCTAGCATCAAACAAAAAGGAAATCAACTTTTCCTCTCTTGCATCATTTACAACTCCACAACATGTTCACAGAGTTCTAAGCATCTTCCTCTCTCAATAGATTAAGAAAGATATCCACCAGCTCCGGGTCGAATTGAGCGCCCTTCTCCCGGGTGAATTCATCGACGATCGCTTCATGGGACTTAGCCCCGTTATAGGGCCTGCCCGAACGCATCACTTCATAGGCATCGACAATGGCGATGATGCGGGCGTTCAAGGGAATCTCTTCGCCTTCAAGCCCCTGGGGGTAGCCACGGCCGTCGAAACGCTCGTGATGCGAGAGGATGTCCAAAGCGACGCCGACGTTCTTCTGCGTCGTCATGGCGATGCGATACCCCGTCTCGGGATGCTCTTTCATCCTCTGCCACTCTTCATCTGTCAAAGGAGAGGCTTTCACAAGCGTCTCTTCATCGATACTCGACTTGCCGACATCATGCCATTTGATCGCTGTATGGAGACGGTTCTTTTCACGCTCGCTCATATCAAGCCTTACGGCCATTCTCTCCGCATATCGCCACATGGTATTGATATGTGCATCGCTTTCATAACTCTTCGCCTTGAGCGACTCGAACAATGCATCGACATGCGCATGTTTGATGCGCGGTGCATTGGAGAACTTTTCATGATACATCGCGTCCTCCGCGTCCTGGATGGCGCCTTCGATGGAGGCGGCGGCCGTGCCTCTCACCCCCGTCCCTACCGAGGCCGAGATAGGGAAGGCTTCAACCATCGTCTCCTCGCTGCGCTGCTTGATTTTCTCCGCCAATGCGATGGTCTTCCGTTCATCCCCCGCTTCAAGCAAAATGATGAATTCATCGCCGCCGAGCCTGCCGATGAGGGCGCTACCTCCGGCGACGTCTTTCAGGATGGCGGCGAAGGAATTGAGCATCCTGTCCCCGGTGTCGTGCCCGAAGACATCATTGGTGAGCTTGAGCCCGTCGAGGTCGGCCATGATGACGCTCAAAGGTGCGGTGCCTCTCTCTTCATACCTTTGGATGGCCTCTTCAAGGTAGGCGCGATTATAAAGCCCGGTCAACGCATCATGATAGCTCAGATAACGAATCCGCTTGGCGGCCTTCTGTCTGAGAATCATGATGGCGACCTGATTCGCATAGATCTGCACGATCTCCGGATTCTTGAGGGGTTGACCCTTAGGCATGAACAACATGAAATCCCCGATAATCTCTTTGCCCTTTGTAATCTGTAGCACATAGCTTTCCCCGAGGTTGATCAGCCGCTCGATGATAGCCGCCTGACGCCGGGAAATCGACCCGGAGGCAGCTTCATAGAGGGAATCGAACCGCAGAAGGCTGTTTTTCTTGATAGTCTCCACCCGCTCCTCGATGACATCCCACTCCTTGCCGATGAGATTGAACCCTAAAGTCTTCATCGCACGACGGATGGTTTCGCCTGGTCCGGAGATCGCCCGGGTGATAGTTTTGGTGCCGCCGCGTTCATACGTGTTGAGCGCAGCGAACTTCGCGCCCGAGAGTCTCACAAGCTGATCGGTGAAAGCCTGATAATCGAGTGATTCGGGGGGCAGCTGCATGTATTCCTGCAAGGAGGCGAGCAGGGTGCTCATGCCGAGCTTCTCCTCTTCTGAGGCGGTGACGTCGTGTAAAAGCACAGCGCATTGCTTCCCATCACCGTGAGCGACGACTTCGAAAACGGATTTAGAAGAGAGAGAGTGGTGCTTGAAACGATTGCCATCTTCAGCATTGAACGCCTTTTTCAGGATGGTCATCCAGTCCTCTTTCAATGTTTTGGCATGATCGAACATGACGCTCACGCGCTCGCCTTTCGAAAGCGAAAGGGCGACGCCGTTCATCCTGGCGAATGCGGCGTTCGCATCCAGACAGACGAAGTCGCTATGGTCCTCATTCGCTTCAAAGACCGCGAATGGTTCCAAGAGGTTCTCAAACACCCAGTGACGCTCGTCCCTATGCACAGCCAAAGCACCACCTCCTTATAGACCAATTATCGCACAGCCAGGGTAAAACATCAACAATCATCCCTCGAAAGCCCCTATAGCGCTGCACAAAAAAACGCCGGCTGACGCCCGGCGCAAAGTGTCACAACCAGTCGCTCACTGATGGCCCTTGGGCTATGTGACGAAAAATGCACTTAAGTTCAGAGAATGACCTCCAGCTCGACACCGTCCGGCATATCAAAATTATCATTGGAGCCGAAGAATCTGATGTCTCCCTCTTCAAGCCTTATAATAAGCAGAAACTGGCCGCGGTCGCGGATGATGTCATCCTCTTCAAGCCCCTCCATGGCACCTTCATTGAAAACGCCCTCGGTGATGATCTCGATGCCGTTCACTCTAATAGTGGCCTCCTCCAGCTCCTCGCGGGTGAAGGGATGGGCTTCATCGTTCTCATCGAAGACAAAGCGCTCGCCGACTTCCCATGCCCCGATCGAGACGGATACATTGCGCTCCAGCTGTAGCGCATCGAAATACGCATAAGCGGATGGCGCCATCAGGAACGCCAAGAGGACCGAGATGAAGACAAGACGTTTGAAGAGATCCCTAACGCTGAACATGCGCATCCCTCCTCGAAAGCTTTTTCGAAGGCGTCTTCAGAATCTTCACAATCGCTATGATGCCGATGACGTTCATGATGAAGACCACACGGCCTATCGCCGATGAAAAGAAATTGAACATCACGCCGAGACGAGGAATCTGCATGCGGTGCACACCGATGATATCTTCCGCAGCAATCTCCCAATCATCCCTGCCGCCCGCTTCTGAGCGGGTGAAGTAGACGGTCTCGCCGTCTACTTCCTCCGAAGCGTCCAGATAATGAACCACCCGGACCTCCTCGCCCTCCACAGAGGTCTCAAAAGCGATGATGTCGCCTTCAGCGAAATCAGCGCGCGTGTCTATAATGACGATATCATTGACGTCGATGGAAGGCTCCATGGAGCCAGAGACGATGACATAATGCTGATAACGACCAAACAAGGGGACCGACTCGCTCACCAGAGCGACCCCCATGTAGATGATGAATAGCGCCCCTATGAGCGAGGCGATGCGTTTCATCCCTTGTCTGGTCATGCTAGCACCTCATTGGTCAGTCCTGTTGTTGGGCTTCGAAAGTCACGTCGAATGTGATGTCCTTGTTGGCGACGGCGTCATATTGTGTTTCATCAACGGGTTCATCAAGCGTCACAGTGATTGTGACTTCGACAGGGTCGTTCTGGATGATGCCTGGATTGGAGATGCTTGTTCCGACCAACCCGGCATTGGTGTCGTCACCGTCGATCTCGACATTGTCGATAGTGACAAGCAAATCGAGTTCTTCGACGAGGTCGGTGCGGTCAAGAATCACGGTGAAGTCGATTTCCGCTTCTGTGATGTCATCATCTTTCATGACAACGCCTTCGGGAACGAGGACACCATCGGTCTGCTCGTCAAGGTCCACGCTGATGGTGACACCTTCCCCGATACCCACTTCGACGGTTTCTGCGGTCTCCAGGCTGTCCCACCATGCAAAAGCAAGCGTGGAGCCTCCGAACAAGAATAGTGCGATGGTGATGATGCTGAGTTTTTTGATCATTTTGTTTCCTCCTTTTTTTGCAAATGAAATAGCCAGTCGCCTTCATGGCAACTGGCTGTCTCGGAAAGACCCTATAGTTTTCCGTCACCGGATCGCTCCGGGTTGGGCTTTGTCATGAAAAAAGCCAACTACTCCAAGGCAGCTGGCTGTCTCAGTGAGACCCTTTAGCTTTCCGACCCTGGATCGCTCCAGGTTTGGCTTGTTTCATGGGCTTTTCATTCGCTATTTATATGTTAAACAAATAATATACTAAGGATTCATGAAAGTCAAGAAATATGTTTTGAAATGTTGAAATTTTTTCGAGGGTTTTGTAAAAGCGCAAAACAAAGGCCATGAAGGCGCACTTCATGGCCGGCTATTGATATTGGGATCACTCCAAATCGAGCGTGAAATCATAATTCAGGGATTCAGCCCTGTTGATAGCCTGGATGGCCGCTTCATTCCTGGGCGGATCGAGTGTGAGACTGGTGGTGATGCGGTAGTGATTGTCCGCGGGCAACGCTTCGATCTCGTGCGTGAGATCGATGTAATCATCGCTTCCCTGCATCGCACCCTCCGAACACTCAAGGTGAAGCGACTCGAAACGCGGCGTGAAGCTGGTTTCATTTTCAAGGATGACTTCGTGCACATGTACAAGCGTTGTGATGGTTCCTTCGCGGGCGAGGGCGCCTTCAGGAACCCATTGTCCTTCATCATGCAATGTGTAATGTTCACTGACAGTATACGGCGTCGCCTTCGCTGGGTTCGACGGGGAGTCCTCCCAGATGGCGAACGCTTCTACACTCGTGAATGAGAGAAATAAAAAAACTATTGCCGCCGCGATTTTCATCCGCATGCTCAACACTCCCAATAAGTCAGGTAACCGGCTGTCTCGATGAGACCCTTGGCTTTCCGCCCCTGAATCGCTCCAGGTTTGGCTTTATCAAACTTATCGCCGTGTCCGGCAATAGTCTGATTGTGAATACATTCATATATTAGCACATGTCATGCGGTTTGTATAGTATTGGGGGGACGGGGTCTCCCCCTGGCCTAAGTGGTCCTTGCTTAGAATCAGGACTTCTTCGACTTCTGTCTGTTGGCGTCCTGGATGGTCTTCATCTCCTTGGCGAATGTCTTGCTGTCATTCTTCCTCACCAGGACAAAACGCGTCTTGCGACGATGGTCGTGCGCATCCTTGAACCGCAGGATGACCTTGATGTATCCGAAGAAACTATAAAAGACGATCGATGTCTTGAGATCCCGCAAGTCCTTTGCGGCGAATGTCTCATTCTTTCGCTCGTCGGGATATTTCAGCATGAACTTGTTGTCATCAATGACGAACGTAAGCTTATGATAGATCCGGTATTCGCGGTAATAGTAATAGACACCGCCGGTGACACCCGCGAGAATCAGGACGACATAGTTCACGATGACATCATATTCGAACCCCTGAAAGAAATACCAATGATCGGGGCGCCCTTCGAAACGGTTGAACGCCGTGAAGGCGAGCACAATAAAAAGAATCGCGAGGAGCGACCCTCCGATAAACACTATGCCGAGTTGATAAGGTTTCAACGTTCCGCTTTTGTACTTGAACTGTGCCATATGATCCGTCCTTTCCTCATCAATATGTGCAATTACGCTTCTCTACCGACGAATTTCACTCAAATATACAGACCCATTATACGTCTTTCATAGAAGGTTTGTCAAAATGGCGTGTCCCCTCCATACAATAGGCGCAAAAGATTGACACCCACGAATACAATTGGTTATAATGAGGTTGGGATTAAGTTTGAGCACCAAACAAAACGGGGGTGGAAAATGGCGGAGACAATCGACAAAGACCACATGCAGATCATCGACAGCGCAAGTGATTACGGGGAGGCGATCCGCACCGCGGCCAAACCACTTGAGAGGGACGGCTACATCACAGACACCTACATCGACGAGATGATTGAAGCACTTGAGGAACACGGTCCCTACATAGTGCTCGCGGAAGAGTTCGCCCTGCCTCATGCGCGCCCGAGCGAAGCGGTGAAGGAAACAGCCTTGTCCTTGTTGACAGTCAAGAACGGCGTCGATGTCAAAGGACATTTCGTACGACTCTTCATCGTGCTCGCAGCCAAGGACAGCACCTCACACAACCGCTTGCTGCAAGGGCTCGCCGAGTTCCTCATGGAACCAAAGAACATCCAGGACGTCATCGCTTGCAACACGACGGACGAGATTGATCACATCCTTGAAGAAAGGTGGAACACAACATGAAGTTTCTAGCGGTTTGCGGTTTCGGAGTCGGTTCCTCAATGATTCTCAAGATGACCATCCAGAAAGCTCTCAGAGAGCTTGATGTGGATGCTGATGTGGTGCACACAACCATTTCAGAAGCTGCTTCTGAACAGGCGGATGCCATCTTCACGTCGAAAGAGTTCGTCGACGACTTGGAAAAACGCACAAAAGCGAAATTGTACCCGGTAAAAACGTACTCCAACCTTGAGGAAGTTAAGAAACAGGTTCAACAAGCACTTGAAGACCACGAAGAATAAATATTTAAAAAAGGAGTAATGAATTCATGGA
>SL_8KL_010_SEDDRAFT_10002174_pt1 | contig 16706 bp, 31 predicted proteins | sample SodLakKL_010_SED_4_FD_11160 | JGI IMG/M metagenome (IMG submission 11160)
TCGGTGCCGTCATAGGCAATATATAACTTTACACGCTGCCTGCCCATGCCAGATACCTGCCTCTCTAAAATAAGCTGATAAATACAGCCAGAATAATCGCCAGGAGGAATATGATCACATCCCGGGCTTTCATCTCCAGTTCATTCAACCTGGTTCTGTTCATCCCTCCGCGATAACAGCGTGATTCCATGGCCAGAGCCAGTTCATCAGCCCTGCGAAAAGCACTGATAAAGAGAGGAACCAGCAGAGGAATTAAACTCTTTGCCCGGCGAATAATATTGCCGCTCTCAAAATCAGCCCCCCGGGCCTTCTGAGCTTTCATGATTTTGTCGGCCTCTTCCATCAAAGTGGGAATGAAGCGCAGTGCTATCGTCATCATCATGGCCAGCTCTCCTGCCGGCACACCAAATTTGGCCAGCGGTTTGAGCAGGTATTCGATGCCATCTGTAAGCTGCAGCGGAGATGTCGTCAGTGTCAGAAGCGATGTGAACATAATCAGCAGCAGTATGCGGCTGACCATGAAGAAACCTGTCTCCACTCCCGCCTCCTCAATTCTGATAAACCTCCACTGCCAGATAACATCACCACCCCTGGTCAGAAAGAGGTGCAGAAAAAGGGTGATCAATACCAGAAAGAAAACGGGCTTTAATCCCCTGAGAACCCTTTTGACCGGCAGGCTGGCCAGATAGGTTATACCTGCTGTCATAATTAAAAACAGCAAAAACCCCAGGAAAGAATCGACCAAAAACAGAACTGTTATCATTAAAATCGTTATCAAAATTTTAATGCGGGGATCGAGTCTGTGAATCAATGAAGTGCCGGGTATATGCTGTCCAATCGTTATATCCCTCAGCATAGGCCCTTCTCCTTATCGACGGTTCTTCTGCTCAATGCGGTCATTATTTCATCTCTGGCCTCTTCCAGTGTAAATATATCTTTTCGCACATCAAGACCTCTCTCATTCAGGCGATTTAATATCATGGTCAGCGCGGGCAGATCCAGTGACAGCTCCTGCAGATATTCCTGGTTTTGAAAAACACGCTCCGGAGGGCCGTCCAGGGCTATTCTGCCGTTATCCATCACCACAACCCTGCTGGCCAGCCGGGCCACCTGCTCCATGCGGTGTGTTATCAGAATGATCGTTAGACCCATATTCTGATGAAGATCCTCCAGCAGCGAAAGCAGCTTCCGGCGCCCGGTGGGATCGAGAGCAGCTGATGGTTCATCGAGAATAAGAACCTCAGGCTCTAGTGCCAGCACCCCTGCTATGGCAACCCGGCGCTGCTGGCCTCCGCTTAGATTGAAAGGAGAACGATCTTTGTATTCTTCGTAATCGAGACCGACGAGATCAAGAGATCTCTGCACTCTTTTGTTGATCTCCTCTTCGTCCAGCCCCAGATTTTTGGGTCCAAAGGCGATATCATCAGCCACAGTTTCCTCGAATAGCTGATGTTCTGGATACTGAAAGACAAGGCCCACCTTCTCCCGAACATCCTTGAGGTTATAGCTTTCAGCAAAAATATCCTGGCCGTTATAATAGACCGTTCCCTCTGAGGGCTCTATAAGGCCATTCAAAAGCTGGGCCAGAGTGGATTTACCAGAACCGGTATGGCCTACCAGGCCGATGAACTCGCCACTATCAATCGTTAGATTGATATCTTTTAAGGCCGTTACAGGTTCTTCCAGCTCATAAATATGGGTGATATCCTTCATCTCTATCAGCATAGAACGTCCACCAGCCCTTCCGGCGTCAATACCTGAGGAATATCAAGGCCTGCAGCTCTCAGCTCTGCAGCCAGTTCCACAGCCGGCGGTACTTCCAGTCCCGACTCTGATATTAATTCCGGGTCGGTGAATATTTCATCCGGCGGAGCATTCTTTATAATTCTGCCATCCTTCATGACCAGCACCCTGTCAGCCGCAACCACCTCTTCCATGAAATGGGTGATATATATTACGGTGATATCCTCACTATAATTTAAACTCCGGACGGTATTCAATACTTCCTGTCTGCCCAGAGGATCAAGCATAGCCGTGGGCTCATCCAGGACCAGACAGTCGGGCAGCATGGCTATGATGCCGGCTATAGCAACCCTCTGTTTCTGTCCACCCGACAGTTTGTGAGGTGGATGAGATTGATACCCTTCCATACCGACCATCTCCAGAGCATCATCAACCCTTTTTCTGATTTCAGCTGAGGGGAGAGCCAGATTCTCGGGACCGAAGGCCACATCATCTTCAACCATGGTGGCCACCAGCTGATTATCGGGATTCTGGAAAACAAGTCCCACCTTCTGCCTGATGTTCCAGGTGTTCTCAGGGTCAGAGGTGAGCATCCCATCGATCTTCACCTCTCCCCGCCCCGGAACAAGCAGCACATTAAGCAGTTTGGCCAGTGTGGACTTTCCCGAACCATTGCCCCCGACTATCCCCACAAATTCTCCCTTTTCAACCTCGAGGTCAATGCCCGTAAGAGCGGGCTCAGCCTGCTCTTCATATGAAAATTCGACATTGTTTAGTTCAATCAGGCTCATGCTTTCACCTACTTAACTGCCCGGGTTGGATAAAAACAGGGGATGGCAATGATTTATTCGACAAGCTCCAGCAGAGCCCTTTCTGAAGCATCGCCCCGGCGGGGATACATCTTCATGATGCGTGTATAACCTCCGGGTCTTTCGCTGAATCTGGGAGCGATCTCATCGAACAACTTGGTCACTACCTCTCTATCCTTGAGTTCAGAGTGAAGCTCCCTGCGGTTCTGCAGGTTGCTCTCTTTGGCTTTGGTTATCATCTTCTCTGCCAGAGGCTGTAGTTCCTTGGCCTTGGGCAGACTTGTTTCTATTCTCTCGTGGCGAAAAAAATCGGTCAGCATATTGCGGAACATGGCTCGCCGGTGTTTGCTTTTTTTGTTGAGTTTGCGCCTGGCCATCTTGAAAACCTCCTCATTCTTCGTTTTGCTTCAGTTCCAGATCAAATTCACCCAGTTTATCCTTTATCTCCTGCAGCGATTTTTTGCCCAGGTTTCTGACTTTCATGAGGTCATCTTCGGTCTTCTCCACGAGCTCACCCACGGTATTTATGCCTGCTCTCTTCAGGCAGTTCGATGACCTCACTGATAACTCGAGTTCCTCAATGGAGGTATCGAGTATCTCATTTCGTTCCTCTTCTTCCGTCTCCACCATTATTTCCATATCGTCGACTTTTTCTGTCAGATCCGTAAACAGCTCCAGATGTTCGACCATAATTCTGCCTGCCAGACTGATAGCCTCATCTGGATGTGTGCTGCCATCGGTATATACCTCAAGGTAGAGACAGTCGTAGTCTGTGATCTGACCCACACGTATATCCTCAACTCTGAAATTCGCCCGCTCTATCGGGCTGAAGGAGGAATCGATGGGTATCAGACCTATCACATCATCGAATGTCTCCTTGTTCTCTTCAGCGGTCACATAACCTCGGCCTTTATCGACGGTAACCTCCATGCCCAGCTCACCATCAGAGGCCAGTGTGGCAATTTTGTGATCCTCATTGATGATCTCCATCGAACCGGAGAGTGTGAAGTCCCCGGCGGTGACAACCTCTTTTTCCGAAACATCGAGGCGCATCGTCTGCCTTTCTTCCCCGTCATATCGGATTATTACATCTTTGAGGTTCAATATTATATCTGTTACATCCTCAACAACGCCTGGAATGGAGGTGAATTCATGTCTCACACCCTCAATCTTAACAGAAGTTATGGCTGCACCGGGCAGAGAGGAAAGCAGCACTCTGCGCATGGAATTTCCCAGTGTTGTACCATAACCTCTTTCCAGAGGGCTAACTTTATATTCCCCATATTCATCATTTATCTCAACTCTCTCAATTTGCGGCTTTTCAATTTCAATCATGCCTGTACGTAATCCCCCTCTCTTGCCATTATAAACAGGCTAAACACGGTCGGCTGAATAAAACTTAAAGTGAATAGAACTCAACTATTAGCTGCTCATTGATGGGGTGTTCAATGTCTTCTCGCTCTGGCATCCTGACAACTGTTCCTTCAGCTTTTTCCATGTCAACACTGAGCCATTCAGGGGGAGTATGCTCGGAATTCTTTTCCCTTATATCCTTCATAAAATCACGCTTGCGGGTGGAATCTTTGATGCTGAATTCATCTCCCTCTTTCATATCACGGGAAGGAATATCCACCTTCCTGCCATTTACCATGACATGACCGTGATTGACAAACTGACGGGCCTGATCACGAGAGAGAGCAAGCCCGGCTCTATATATCACATTGTCCAGACGGGTTTCCAGCAGCCTGAGAAAGTTGCTGCCGGTAACGCCACGCTGGCGCTCAGCTTTTTCAAAGTAATTATTGAACTGTGTCTCCATGAGCCTGTACATCTTTCTAACTTTCTGTTTTTCCCGCAGCTGGTTGGCATACTCCGAATCACTCCTGCGGCTTTCACCCTGTTCACCGGGTGCATATGGTCTTCTCTCAAAGGCACATTTATCGCTGAAACATCTATCACCTTTTAGATATAGCTTTTCACCTTCTCTACGACAGTGCTTGCACTTGGCTTCTGTATCTCTGGCCATCTTGTTTGTTTACACCTCCTGACGGTATAAATTTAGACGCGTCTCCTCTTGGGAGGACGGCACCCATTATGCGGTATGGGAGTAATATCTTTAATCAGTGTCACTTCCAATCCGGCCGACTGCAGGGCTCTAATAGCAGATTCTCGCCCGGAGCCGGGACCTTTCACAAAGATCTGAATTTCTTTCAAGCCATTTTCCATCGCCTTTTCGGCCGCATTTTCAGCAGCTATCTGAGCGGCAAATGGCGTGCTCTTGCGTGATCCTTCGTATCCTGCCTTGCCTGCACTGGACCAGGCCAGAACATTTCCTTCCATATCAGTGATCGTTATGAGGGTGTTGTTGAATGTCGATTTGATATGTGCCTGGCCTTTCTCCACCCTCCGCTGTTCTTTTTTGCCCGATTTTTTCCTTGCTGCAGCCATCTATCTGTAAACCTCCTTTATCGAGTTATTATCCTCTTGTTTTTACCGCTGTATCTTTAGGCCCTTTTCTGGTGCGGGCATTTGTTCTGGTCCTCTGACCCCGCACGGGAAGACCTTTTTTGTGACGAATTCCCCGATAACAGCCTATATCTTTTAATCTCTGAATGTCAGCCTGAATCTGTCGGCGCAGCTCACCTTCAACCTGAAATTCATCTATTTCGCTGCGCAGCCTGGCAATCTCAGCCTCTGTGAGATCCTTTACCTTGGTATCCGGATCAACTCCGGCTTCCTCCAAAATCTCATTGGAGCGGGACCTGCCGATACCATATATATAGGTGAGTCCGATCTCAACGCGTTTATTTTTAGGAAGATCTACACCTTCTATTCTTGCCATTTTTATTCACCTCCTGTTAGCCCTGGCGCTGTTTGTGTTTGGGATTTTCACAGATCACCATTACTCTGCCATTGCGCCTGACCACTTTGCATTTATCGCATATGGGCTTTACTGAGGGCCTAACTTTCATATCTGACACCTCCAGCAGAAATTTTTAATGCCGGTATTTATATCAATCGGCCTTGTGCCTGTAGGTTATTCTGCCTCTGCTCAAATCATAGGGTGAAAGTTCTACAGTTACCCTATCACCGGGCAGAATCCTGATATAGTTCATGCGCATCTTACCGGAAACATGAGCAAGCACTTCATGTCCATTATCGAGCTCGACTTTGAACATGGCATTTGGTAGAGGTTCGATAACTTCACCTTCAACCTCAATGGGTTCTTCTTTATCAGCCATGGTTAGATTAATTCCCCCTTATTCTGCAGGGTAGAGACCTCCATTTAAACCACATTCCGTTTTAGGCCTACCCTTTATTATAGCACATCTATCCTGACAGTAAAAGAACAGTTAGAGTCTGCTCATAATCAGGGGATCCCCATCGGAAAGCGCTATGGAGTCCTCCCAGTGGGCGGAAAGACTGCCATCCTCTGTGACCACTGTCCAGTCATCATCCTCGGTCCTCACGGCATAACCGCCTGTATTTACCATGGGCTCCAGAGCAAAAGTCATCCCCTTTTTGAGTTTTGGCCCCTGATCAGGTGGGCCAAAATTGGGGATCTGCGGATCCTCGTGCATTTCCCGACCTATTCCATGGCCCACATACTGGCGAACGACAGAAAACCCTTCCTCTTCAACCTCCTGCTGTATGGCATGAGAGATATCCCCAAGCCTGTTGCCCGCAACGGCCTTTTCTATACCTTTGTCAAGTGCTCTTCGGGTAACTTCCAGCAGTCTTTCTGTCTCCTCGTCCACCTCGCCTATGGGAAGTGTCCTGGCTGCATCACCATGAAAACCACCGTAATAGGCACCTATATCTATACTGATAATGCTTCCGGATTCCAGCACCCTGTCCGGGCTGGGTATGCCGTGGACAACCTCATCATCTATGGAAAGACAGACGGAAGCGGGATATCCTTTATAGCCCTTGAATGAGGGCTCAGCACCTCTGGACCTGATGAATTCTTCGGCCAGCCTGTCCAGCTCGGCTGTGGTTATACCCGGGGCGATCTTTTCCTCTAAAAATTTATGGGTCTCTGCAACTATGGTATTAGCAGCCTTCATCTTTTCGATCTCGCGCTGGGATTTCCTGACAATCATTCCTTCTCTTCCTCCAGCAGTTCTGCAAAGCGTTGATTCACTTCATCGACACTTCCCCTGGCATCCAGTTCGACCAGGAGATCCCTGTCACTGTAATATTCCTTGAGCTTTTCGGTCTTAGACCGATTTACGTCCAGCCTTTTTCTGACAGTTTTTTCTCTATCATCATCGCGCTGGATCAGTTCACTTCCACATTCATCACAGATACCCTCTTCCTGCGGTGGATTGAACTCCAGGTGATAATTTGCACCACATTCTGGACATACCCTTCTGCCGGTGAGCCTTTTTAAAAGTTCATCTTCCGGCACGGACATATAAATGACCATATCCAGTTCTCTGTTCAGATCACCCAGCATTTCGTCCAGGGCCTTCGCCTGGGCGATTGTGCGGGGAAAACCATCGAGGATAAAGCCTGACTGGCTGTCATCCCGGGCAAGCCTATCTCTGACTATCCCGATTGTAACTTCATCGGGAACCAGCTCACCTGCATCCATATATTCCCTGGCCTTCTGGCCGAGCTCCGTCTCATTGTTTATGGCCTGTCTGAACATATCTCCTGTGGAAACATGTGGTATACCGTGCTCATCTTCCAGCAGGCTGGCCTGAGTGCCCTTGCCGGCACCGGGCAGCCCCAGCAGCACAAGGTTCATAGGTCTACCTCCTTTTTATCACTCCATAAATCCTTCATAGTGGCGCATGAGCAGATGTGATTCGATCTCCTGCATGGTCTGCAGAGCAACACCTACCATGATAAGAAGAGAAGTACCTCCAAAGGCTATATCGACACCTGTCAGCGGCCTCATGGCAAAGGGGAGAAGAGCTACGACTGTTAGAAATGCAGCCCCGACCAGAGTGACCCGCACAAGTATTTTGTCCAGATAATTAATTGTAGCCTGTCCCGGTCTGATACCGGGGATGAAGCCACCGTGTTTTTTCATATTCTCGGCGACTTCCTCCGGATTAAAGGTGATGGCAGTGTAAAAATAGGTGAAGAAGAAGGTCAGCGCACCGTAGAGAAACAGATAGAGAGTCGATCCGGGCTGGATTATCGCTGCCATACCCTCGGCCCATTCAAAGGGCAGAATCTGTGAAAGCACACCGGGAAACATAAGAACTGATGAAGCAAATATGACGGGCATAACACCGGCCTGATTGACCTTCATGGGAATATGAGTGCTGCGGCCTCCATAAACCTTACGCCCCACAACTCTCTTGGAATACTGAACAGGAATTCTGCGCTCTCCCTGCTGAACAAAGACGATACCGCCAACAATAATTACGGCCAGAATCCCGAAGAGAACCAGATTAAATACGGTTATTGCACCCGCTCTGAAGAGGCTCCAGGTCTCGGCCAGCTCCATGGGGAAACGAGCTATAATCGAAGTAAAAATCAATATTGATATACCATTGCCAATTCCGTGTTCGTTGATCTGCTCACCCAGCCACATCAAAATAGCTGTTCCCGCCGTGAGACTGATTATTATAGATACCCAGTCAAACATGGTGGCATCAGGTACAGCTCCAAACTGCGCAATATAAGTTGTAATTCCTATGCTCTGTATAACAGCCAGAACAATCGTTAAATATCTGGTATACTGAGCAATTTTCTTCTTGCCCTCACGTCCTGATCTGGCCAGTTCCTCCAGGCGGGGGCTGACTACCTGCAAAAGCTGCAGGATGATAGAGGCGGTAATATAGGGTGTAATGCTCATGGCAAAAACTGAAAAGTTTGAGAGAGCTCCCCCGGCAAACATATCGAAAAACTCCAGAGCTCCACCGGCATCGCCTTCAGGGCCGCCGGCAAAGAGCATCTCCTGCACTATGGAGACATCGACAGCAGGCACAGGAATATGAGCACCTATGCGGTATATGACCATAACACCCAGCACAAATAAGACTTTATTGCGCAGGTCTTTAACTTTAAATACATTTCTGAGAGCGTCAATCACCTTAAATCACCTCAGTCTTCCCACCGGCGGCTTCTATTTTTTTCCGCGCGGATTCACTGAAATCATGTGCTTTTACTGTCAGAGATACTTCCAGCTCCCCATCCCCCAGGATTTTAACGCCATCTCCGGGTATGCTGGAGATTAGACCTCTTTCTTCCAGCAGTTCAGGTGTTACCTCACTGTCAGCAGGAAAGCCATTGAGATCCTTAACATTGACGATATTGACCTCTTTCTTGAATTTGTTGTTAAAACCCACTTTGGGCAATCTGCGAAACAGCCTGGTCTGTCCACCTTCGAAGATGGGACCTACACTGCCTCCTGCCCGGGCATTCTGTCCTTTGATTCCGCGTCCACAGTAAGTGCCGCGTCCGGAACCATTGCCCCTGCCAACTCTTTTCTTTTTCTGTTTTGAACCCTCTTTAGGGCTGAGATTGTGGAGTTTCATTCCTGCACCTCCTTCTGTTTAAAACTCATATTAACCGGTAATCTCTTCAACTGACTTGCCGCGAAGACGGGCCACCTCTTCAACATCCTTCAGCCTGTCCAGACCATCGATTGTGGCTTTGACCATATTTATGGGATTGGAGCTGCCTATAGACTTGGTCAGTATATCTCTGATACCGGCCAGTTCCAGAACAGCTCTGACAGGACCACCTGCGATAACGCCAGTACCGGGAGCGGCGGGTTTGAGCAGAACTTTGCCCGCTCCAAATACACCTGTTATCTCATGGGGTATGGTCTCTTCAACCATGGGCACCTCTATCAGATTCTTCTTGCCATCATCGATGCCCTTGCGAATAGCCTCGGGAACTTCATTTGCCTTGCCATAGCCTGCACCGACATAACCATTTTCATCTCCCACTACCACCAGGGCACTGAAACTGAATTTACGTCCACCTTTAACAACCTTGGAAACCCTGTTGATATCAACAACTCTTTCATCCAGATCCAGTTTTTCTGGATCAATTTCGGGATATATCATTTCATCGCCTCCTTTTCTTAAAACTCTAATCCTGCTTCACGGGCCGCATCGGCCAGCTCCTTCACACGACCGTGATACCTGTATCCAGCCCTGTCAAAAACAACCTTTTGGATGCCCTCTTCCAGCGCTCTTTCAGCTACAGCTTCACCTACAACTCTGGCAGCCTCTTTGTTGCCGCCATACTCAACTTCCTGACTGATACCCGGTTCGTTTGTTGAGGCAGATACCAGTGTTTCCTGACGAAGATCATCTATGATCTGAACATGTATATTTTTGAGACTGCGGCTAACACACATACGCGGTCTGCTGGGAGTGCCCATAATATCCTGGCGGATTCTCTCATGCCTTCTCTTGCGGGCCTCCCGCTTGTTCAGCTGGCTCATAACAAATCCCTCCCATCTGGCGTTTTACTGGTTCGTCCGGTCAGTATTCTGTAAAATTTTATTGTTCTCCTGTAGCAGCGGCTGTCTTTCCTTCTTTGCGCCGGATGTTTTCTCCCTTATATCTTATACCCTTGCCTTTATAGGGCTCAGGCTCTCTTACGGATCTCACCCGGGCTGCCACATCTCCTACGAGCTGTTTATCCGTCCCCTTGACCTTTATATCTGTGCCGTTCTCCACTTCAAATTCGATGTTGCCGGGGGCTTCTATCTCTACAGGATGGGAATAACCCACTTCCAGTTTCAAAGAATTACCCTGCACTGTGGCTCTGTATCCAACACCTTTCATCTCCAGTTCCCTGGTATAACCCTCTGTAACACCTTCAATCATACTGTTTATTATGCTGCGGAGCATACCCTGGAGTGCGTAGGCTTCTTTGCTATCATTGAGAACCGTCACCCGCAGTTTCTGGTCTTCCTTCTCCAGGCTGAGATCTTCATGCACTTCCTGGCTCATCTGGCCCAGAGGGCCGGAAATAGTGATCTCATCTTCTGCAATATCTATATCCACCTTTTCGGGAATCTCAACGGGCTTTTTACCTATTCTTGACATCTGCTTCACCTCCCTGAATTACCTGATCTTTTACCAGACATAACAGAGGACCTCTCCCCCTATGCCTTTGCGTCGAGCCTCTTTATCTGACATCACTCCCCGGGAAGTCGACAGGACGGCTATACCCAGCCCTCCTAGAACCTCGGGGATCTCATCCTTATTGACGTAGACTCTAAGACCCGGCTTGCTGATCCGCTTGAGACCGGTGATGACTTTTTCATCATTTTTACCGTATTTGAGATAGAGTCTGATATCATTTTGAGGATGTCTCTCTATCATCTTAACATCATCTACAAAACCCTCTTCATCAAGTATATCGGCAATTCCCTTTTTGAGTTTTGAGGCAGGGATATTGACAACTTCTTTATACGCTTCATTGGCATTTCTCACTCTGGTCAGCATATCAGCAATGGGATCGCTGTTCATAGAAATACACCTCCTTTCAGTTTACCAGCTGGCCTTCTTCACACCTGGTATTTCGCCTTTATGAGCTAACTCGCGAAAACAGACTCGACAGAGGTCAAATTTTCTCATATAACCCCGGGCTCTACCACAGCGTCCGCACCTGTTGACACCCCGGGTTGAATATTTTTGTTCTCTATTGGCCTTTTCCACCAAAGCTTTTCGAGGCAAGGATAATCCCTCCTTCGTGTTATTTGCCGGTTAATCGTTGAAAGGCATGCCTATTCTTTTGAGGAGCTCATAACCTTCCTCATCATTGTCGGCAGATGTAACGATGGTTATCTGCAGTCCGGCAACCTGATCGACCTCGTCCACATTTATCTCCGGAAAGATGGTGTGATCTCGGATGCCTATATTGAAGTTTCCCCTTCCGTCAAAGGAATCACGTGATACACCCCGGAAGTCTCTGATTCTGGGCAGAGCGATATTGACCAGCCTGTAGAGAAATTCATACATCTGTTTATCTCTGAGATTTACCTTCATGCCGACAGGCATACCTTCTCTGATCTTAAAATTGGCTATAGCGGTCTTAGCCCTGGTCACAACAGGTCTCTGACCTGTTATGCTGGTGATGTCCTCCATCACGGAATCCAGAAGATCCGGATCCTCCTTGGCATCACCCAGACCGACATTGACCACAATTTTCTCCACTTCCGGAGTCTCCATGATATTATCATAGTCAAATCTCTCTTTTAATGCCGGGCGAATTTCCTCTCTATAGCGCTGAGCTAAAACTGACATCAATGGTACCTCCCTTCACTGCTTGGCTGATAGTTCGATCAGTCCTCTATGATCTCATCACACTTTTTGCAGTGCCTTACTTTGTCACCGCTCTCTGTTCTGGTATAGCCCACCCTCGTTTTATCATCACATCCGGGGCAGACCAGCATGACATTGGAGACATGCACGGGGGCTTCGTTCTCTATTATACCGCCCTGGGACATGTCCTGCGTCGGTCTCATATGCCGGTGAACTATATTGACACCCTCTACAATAACTCGATCTTCATCGGGATTTACATTCAGTATTTTTCCTCGTTTACCGACATCTTTGCCATATATTACTTCAACCATATCTCCCTTTTTTACTTTCACTTTACACCCCTCCCTCTACTGCTTATAGTACCTCCGGAGCCAGAGAAATGATCTTCATATGATTCCTGTCCCGAAGTTCCCTGGTCACCGGACCAAAAATTCGGGTTCCTGTGGGGTTTTCGTCCTCGTCGATTATAACTGCAGCATTTTCATCGAACTTTATATAGGAACCATCAGGTCTTTTCGTTTCCTTCCTGGTGCGCACAATTAAGGCTGTGACTATTTCGCCCTTCTCCACCATACCATCAGGTATGGCCTCTTTGACAGAGCATATTACCTTCTCTCCTATGCCGGCATACTGCTTGCCCGTGCTTCCCGGCACTCTAATACAGACCAGCTTCCTAGCCCCCGAGTTATCAGCAACTCTGAGGGTGCTTTCAGCCTGAATCATCATAACCACCCCTTTGCAGACTGATATTTATTTTGCTTCCTCAATTATTTCGGTTACCCGCCAGCGTTTTGTTTTGCTGATGGGTCTGGTTTCTGTTATCTCAACTTTATCTCCCTGGCTGCAGCGATTCTCTTCATCGTGGGCTTTAAAGCGCTTGCCCCGCTTGAGAGTTTTCTTGTAGAGATCATGCTGTTTTCGCCTGATAACCTCTACAGTTACAGTTTTATCCATCTTATCGCTTACAACCTCACCTATTTCCACTTTGCGCCCCTGGCTGTTCTGGGCCATAAGGACACCTCCTTCTTGATGTTACGTTTGTCTGATGCCTAGCTCCCGCTCTCTTTTGATCGTCTTGATGCGGGCAATACTCCTTCTAACTTCTTTTATCCGCATGGGATTATCCAGCTGAGCTGTGGCGTTCTGAAATCTCAGATTGAAGAGTTCCTCTTTGAATTCATCCAGTTTCTGCTCCAGTTCCAGATCGGTCAGATCTCTCAATTCATCAGCTCTCATGGATCTCACCACCATCTCGGGCAACGAATTTTGTTTTGATCGGAAGCTTATGAGAAGCTAATCTCATCGCTTCCCTGGCATCTTCCTCTTCAATTCCGGCCAGTTCGAACATTATTCTTCCCGGTTTTACAACGGCAACCCATTTTTCAACTTCGCCCTTACCGCTGCCCATACGGGTCTCAGCTGGTTTGGCGGTAACCGGTTTGTCCGGGAAAATCTTCACCCAGACCTTACCTCCCCGTTTGATGAAACGGGTCAGTGCTATACGGGCAGCCTCGATCTGTCTATTCGATATCCAGGCAGGTTCCAGAGCCTGCAGACCGAATTCACCGAAGGTAACCTCGGTTCCTCGAACTGCTTTGCCCTTCATCCTGCCCCGCTGATGTTTACGATGTTTTACTCTTTTGGGAACGAGCATTCTCTGCCGCCTCCTTTCACTCTATCACTCGGATTGATCCTGATCTTCCTCTACATCTGGCAGAATTTCTCCGTGGTTTATCCAGACTTTTACACCTATACTGCCATATTTGGTGTTGGCTTCTGCAAATCCATAATCGATATCGGCCCTGACTGTATGAAGGGGAACAGCACCTTCATGGTAGCCCTCTTTTCTTGCCATCTCGGCTCCTCCCAGACGACCGCTGCTCTTGACCTTAAACCCTTCGGCTCCCATTCTCATGGCACGATTTAAAGCCTGTTTCATGGCGCGGCGGAAGGAAACCCTCTGCACCAGCTGTCCGGCGATATTCTCAGCCACAAGCTGGGCATCCAGCTCAGGATTCTCTACCTCTACAACATTTATCTGTACATTTCTGCCGGTCATCTCCTCGATTTCCTCGCGCAGAGCATCAACCTCTGAGCCTCCGCGACCGATCACCATACCGGGACGGGCTGCATGAATATCGATCTTCAGTCTTTTAGCCGCCCTCTTGATGACGATCCGGGAGATGCCTGCTTCGAACATCTTCTCCTTTATATGACTTCTGATATCGATATCCTCATGGAGCAGTTCAGAATAGTTGTTGCGATCGGCATACCATTTGGCATCCCAATCCTTGATTACTCCTACCCTAAGACCATGGGGATGGACTTTATTTCCCAAAATTTATCCCTCCTTCTTTTCATCGCTGACCACTATTGTGATATGGCTCGTCCTCTTTCTTATCGTGGAAGCCTGACCCATAGCCCGGGGTTTATATCGTTTCATCGTGGGCCCTTCATCCACATATGCTTCCGAAATATAAAGATCATCTATTATCATATCATGATTGTGTTCGGCATTTGCCACTGCAGAATTTATCACATCTTCGATCATCTCCGAGGCTTTTCTGGGTGTATTCTTGAGAATACCCACCGCCTCATCGACATCTTTACCGCGCACAAGATCTATCACCTGCCGGGCTTTGCGCGGTGATATTCTCTGGTGTTTGGCTACAGCGCGTGTCTCCATCATAACCCTCCTCTTTCTTGAGAAATCGTGAGATCACAGACAGCGGGTTTTATTTGAGTGCTGTTGATCTCTCAGTATGTCTGCCGTGACCGCGGAAAATGCGTGTGGGAGCAAATTCACCAAGTTTATGTCCCACCATCTCTTCGGTTATATATATTGGCACATGTTTGCGCCCATCGTGTACAGCTATGGTATGACCTACCATCTCAGGATATATCGTTGAACTGCGGGACCAGGTTCTGACAACCTCTTCCTCGCCGCTCTCATTCATCTCCTGAATTCTCTGCATGAGCTTCTTTTCCACAAATGGGCCATTTTCAAACGCTGCTTCAGCCAAAATACTCCCCTCCTTTCAGTTATTAGTTCTTTTTATCCCGACGAGATTTTACGATGCTCTCATCGGATTTTTTGCGCTTGCGGGTGTGTTTGCCCATGGTCTGTTTACCCCAGGGGGTAACCGGATGACGGCCTGGAGGTGACTTGCCTTCACCACCACCGTGCGGGTGATCGACAGGATTCATAACCATTCCTCTGACCTCGGGCCTCTTACCCTTCCAGCGTGAACGGCCTGCTTTACCTGAGACAACATTCTCATGTTCGATATTGCCCACCTGGCCTACAGTCGCTTTGCAGTCGTTGTTGATCAGGCGCACCTCGCCTGAGGGGAGTTTGACGTGACAGTATTTATCCTCTCTGGCCAGCACCTGGGCAATAGCACCGGCTGCCCTGGCTAGCTGCCCGCCTTTACCTGCCTGCAGTTCGACATTGTGAACGATAGTACCGACGGGAATATTCTTCAATTTAAGAGCATTGCCCGGCTTTACATCGACATTATCACCGGATTTGAGCACATCTCCAACCTCTACTCCATCAGGTGCCAAAATGTACCTTTTTTCACCGTCTTCATAATGGAGAAGCGCTATTCGAGCCGAGCGGTTGGGGTCGTATTCTATACTGGCCACTCTGGCGGGAACACCCTCTTTATCTCGCTTAAAATCAATCAATCTGTATCTTCTCTTATGACCGCCGCCCCGGCGTCTGGAAGTGATTCTACCTTCCGAATTTCTGCCTCCCGATTTCTTGAGAGGAACAGTGAGGCTCGGTTCCGGTTCGGTTTTTGTTATCTCGGCAAAATCCGGAACTGTCATATAGCGCCGGGAAGGGGTCGTGGGATTAAAGGTTTTGATACCCATTATTCACCCTCCTCAAGTTAACAATTTCTGGCTTAATAACACCTGGTTCTATGCTTATACACCTTCAAAAAGTTCTATGGAGTCACCATCAGCAAGTCTGACTACAGCTTTTTTCCAGTCAGGTCTCTTGCCTTCATCATATCCCAGGCGTCTTCTTTTACCTCGGTAGTTCATAGTGTTCACCTTTTCCACTTTTACGTTGAATATATCCTCGATCGCCTCTCTGATCTCAATCTTGTTAGCAGCGGGATCGACCTGAAACGTGTAGGCATTGTTCTCTTCCATCTGCTGCATGCTCTTTTCAGTTATGATAGGCGCTACCACAACGTCGCGCAGATCATCCATGGAAAACCACCTCCTCAAGATCGGACAGGGCGGCCTCTGGCATAATGATCATCTCATTATCCAGAAGATCATAGGCATTTATGGCTTCCAGTACCATAGTTTTAACATCAGGAAGATTTCTGAGAGAAAGATAAGCATTCTCATCCTTTTCTGGCAGTACTACCAGAACTTTCTTATCTTCCAGCCCCAGTCTTTCCAGAAGTGCTCTGGCGTCCTTGGTCCTGGGGCGTTCAAAATTCAATTCGTCTATAACTGTCAGCTCTTCTTCATTGAGCTTGGCAGTGAGTATGCTGCGCAGTGCCAGCTTTTTTGTCTTTTTATTTACTTTTTTCTCGTGTGATTTGGGCTTGGGACCAAAAGTTACTCCGCCTCCAACCCAGAGTGGAGATCGAATGCTGCCATGACGGGCCCTGCCGGTGCCCTTCTGCCTCCAAGGTTTGCGCCCGCCGCCGGCGACCTCATGACGTTCTTTGGTCGAGGCAGTGCCTCTGCGCCTGGCAGAAAGCTGGGCGGTCACCACTTCATGCACAACATGCTCATTTATCTCTTCCGAAAATATATCTTCATTCAAACTTACAGTATCTATATCTTCACCCTGATCGTTTACCATTTTTACTTCAGGCATTATAAATCTCCTCCTTCCCTGCCGGAGAATAAATTATTCGGTCCTTTTCACTTC
>SL_8KL_010_SEDDRAFT_10002177_pt1 | contig 16704 bp, 9 predicted proteins | sample SodLakKL_010_SED_4_FD_11160 | JGI IMG/M metagenome (IMG submission 11160)
CCTCACCGCGAACGGTGTGAACTACTTCCGAACCCACTACATGGGCCTGACCCTCGCGCAACAGGCCTCCTCCCAGCGGACTCAACTCTCCAGTTTCAATGTCCAGGATAGCAACGTTGTGGAGTTGATTCCACTCTTCGTCGTAAATAAAGCTGCCGGAGAGGAGCAGACGACGATCATCCAGCCAGGTCATCTGGTTGATATCCCTGGAGACCCCACCCGTGGTGTTAGCCTGGCCCCAGATTCCTGTCTCGACATCATATCTGGCCAGGCCGTAGGTCTCNACCGAATGGCGGGATAGGATATCAGGATCGCGGTTTACTATGCCCAGGGTGCCTCCAGCGTAGAGATTTCCCTCCTGGTCCAGGGCCAGTGCCAGAACCCGGGGAAATCCCTCCTGCAGGAAACCAGAATAGTTATAGAAGCCGGGTTCATGAGTCTGGACCGGCAAACCCGGGAGTCCATCAGGGTAGTGTGCTACGTCAAGTTCGCTCAAATGGGTGTAATTGCCGTGGCCAACCGGCCGCCAGTCGTTCACATCATAGTCCCATTGGGCCACATTATAGGCCATTCGAGCACGGTTTGTTGGAACCGGGCCGTAAAAGTTGAAAGTTCCTGCAACGTAGATTGCGGTCGGAGTCCTGCTGGTATCAAGAACTATGCTGTATATTCCTTTAATAGGCCTGTTCGGATCCTCGGCCTTCAGGTCGTGGCCCAAAAGGTGATATTCCCCGCTGGCATCAATACGAAGGGCTGCAGCTATGTCCAGGGGAAATTCGACATCAGGCATTTCCAGGGTTGGCCCCCAGTTGCCCACCAGGTATAGATCGCCTGTGCTTTCATCAAATGCGATATCGTTGATCACACCTGTTCCGCCACGGGCCGAGTTACCCACGACGCTTTCTCCCTGATAAGTCCCCTCGATTTTAGACCAGGAATTATCAACCGGGTCATAGACCCCGATGCCGCTGTGACTGCTTATAGCGCCATAAGCGTAGAGCCTGCCCTCTATGGCTTTAATACCCTCCGGCGGGCTCTGAATTCCATCCCCGCGTGCCCACGCCACGGGTTCATAGCCCCGTTCTGGATGGAGGCTCCAGACAAACCAACGGCTGCCGCGCTCGGCTTCCCAGTTTCCGCCGAAATAAAGGGTGTCCCCGATCCAGGCTATACCCGCTATATTCGGGGTACCGATCCCATCATTCATTCCGGTAATCATGCGGGTTTCATTGCGCTCCGGCGCCACGAAGGCTCGAGACCAATGTTCTGATCCAGCAGGCGGTCCCACCGTTGGAATATGCTCTACATACCTGGCGTTTAATTCCTCTACCACAGGCGGGTTGTCGAGGAAGTTAATATTTGGATTCCAGCGGGCCAGGTAGTGGGACTGATAATCTGCAGGTGCACTGGTTCCAAAATTTTCGGGGCCAATATGATTGAAGTCACCGGCGAAATAAACATCGTAACCATTGGTAGCCAGGCGAACCTCGGGCATAACCCTTGATGAGAGTCCAGAACCGAGAGAATGCCAGGTGTCCGTTGCAGGATCATAGGCAATCACACAATGGGCCGGATCCCCGTTCTTAAACCCATCGTAGAATTCATTCACCCCTCTCCTCCCGCCAAAAGCCCCGGAGAAGTAGATAAGTCCGTCAGCCGCTTTTTCTATGCTGAAAACATCTCTCCCCACACCACCGCGACCTGTGGGGTCGGTCCATGCATTCTTTTCGTGATCCCAAAGGGCTATGCCCCGCAGGGGTTCCTGTCCCAGTCCCTCCGAGAAACTACCTACTATCCATATATCGTCTCCGTCAATAAGGAAATCACGAACGACCACACTATCGAAGGCAATAAAGTCGGCCGCCCGTTGCAAAATGCCATCCGCCTTTCCATAGGAACCATCCCGAGGGAAATCGGCGGGGAAGGGCATCCAGCCTTCATCTTCCCGCCAGGCGGCAAAACCGGTCGAGTAACTGGCAGTGGACATGGTGTTCTCAGGATTCATTCCATTTCCACCCAGATAATCCCAGGTGCCCCCAATATAAATTGTGGATGGATTGGTGGAGGTATCGACATATATCCGGCGTACCCGGGGAATTCCACCCCCCGGCCCTGAAGGAATTACTTCGTAAGTACCCGTGTTAAAATTGAACCGGTGGAACGCGTTACTTCGCAGGGGCAGTTGGAGGGGCGCACCAACAAAAGAACCACCAATATATAGATGGTTGCCCTGGGGGTCATAGTCCAGGGATTGAATAGAACCACCCGGGCTTATGGTTCCATTGTACTGCACCCGCCCCAGTGGACGCCACTGATCGGGACCGGGTTCACTGGGATCGTAAATAGCCAGCGCATTCACCCCGTGGTACCGGTTGCCTCCCGGATTGTCAATGCGCATGAATTCACCCCCGACTACCAGACGCCCATCGGGTAAAAAGACAAAATCATTAATAACTCCAGTGGGGCCAACCCCTCCCTGGGTGGAGTGAAAAAAGGCCACAACTTCATAACCATTTTCCGGCGACCAGGTCCAGAGATGCCAGGATTGGTTGGTGAGTCTTCTGTCGAAATCCCGGGCATCGATTCCCGCTTCCCATACGCCCGCGAACCATAACTTGCCGTCATGCCATTTCATCTGGCGCACCGAGGGAGAGCCCACGCCATCTGCCATCCCTGTCGCGGCAGACATCTGGGAAACCTGGGCCGGCATGGGGAACTGTCGGGACCAGTGCTCATCGCCTTCGGCCGCCAGAACACCTGGTGCCATTAACCAGGCCATCACCAGCACCACAATAAAAACAGCTATTGACCACCAGTATGCCGAAGAATGCTTCCTGGAAACTTTATTAACTGCACCTCTCAAAATAAAACCCTCCTTTTCTTCCACTAGTGTATATTTATGTTGCGATTGCGGTAAATTTCCCTCCCTTCCAGGCGGCAATGACCCGGTTTTTTTTGAATCAATGAAACAATTCCCGGACAGGATGAGAAATAAGCGCAAAAGGATGTGAGGGTTCATCATGTCCCTAATACCAGCCACAATCCCATTACTTAATAAAAAACCCTAACTGAGGCCCTTCACCCCGCAAAGGATTTCAGATTATCATTGAGCTTTTTTTAGAAATTAACGGGGATCAAGTCTTCAGGGGTCAGGTAGCCTCTGGAGCATCCAAATATTTTTATTTTCCTCCTAAATTATTTCCTTTAATAGTATAAATATACTTCAATTCTCCTAATTTTCCTTTTTTCTATTTTTCATAAAAATTTAAATTTTTTGAAATGAATTTGGGCTTATAGGTTGCCCCTTTGGTTTTATCAACCTATAATACCCTTATCGGAGATGAAAAAATCAAACAAAATGTGGCATTGGGGCAGAATTCAGTTGCAGCCTTTATATAGAGATCTCACATATCCATGGCTACAGTTTTATGCCTTCTTTTTTTCTTCAAGAAGCTGGGAGAAAAACTCCTTCAATGTTTCATACCGCCTGTTCTTTCCTACCCAGACAACTCTACCTGTTTCGAAGTCAATGACTACTGTCAAGTATTGATGGTACTTGCCAATATCAATTTCATCTACTACCAGATAGGGAGGGGGAGTGTTTGCGTCCTATCTTTAATAAAAATCATTATGCTATCTCTCGCTTTTTATTATTAAATCAACAAGAGATACAGCCCACCCTCCTTCTCAGGAAGATGGGCTGCTCTGTAGATCCTCTCCGGTCACTAATACCGACAACCTTCGACAGAAGTCGGGAAGTGCCAGGCACCTTTGTCCGAGTAAAACGACGGCTTGCTATCATAAGGGAAAATGCTTTTCAGGCATAAATTAATCGTATAACTCTTTACTTGTTAAAGGTTTATCATAAATATCAAGGTGCGAAAGCTGAGCATATGATTAAAGCCCGAGATTATACTAACTTTTGTGATAATGCCCCTAAGCCTGTGGTCATCTTTTAAGACTATGGTGAGTTTCTCCGAAAAGCATGGGAACATATTGACTTCTACGTAAAAATAATGGCCTAGAAAAAAACTGTCTTAATTCTCCGCACTAATCTACATAAGAGAGATAGAGTTCTTGAACCATGTTTAAGGAATCCTGGTAATGTATCCATCCTACCAGAAGACCATTATCTTGGCGGTAGTAGAACTCATTGTAGAAAGTCCCCTGTTTACTCTCCTCTTTGATAGATACAAGAAGAGTACCATCTTCAGCAGGCCCCTTAAAGGAGACTCGACTTATGACTCCTGTTATGGGGTCTTCATCCAGTACATCACCAGAGGAGAGTCCATCCATTATCTGGGGAGGTAACCACAAGCCACCTAATTGGACAAGACCACTGACTGTAAATGCCTCTGTAATAGAGGGTGGCATACCTGGAGGTGAGTCTAGGTGAGCCAGGGATCTCTGGCGGATCCAGTCTGAACCCCTCTCCGTAATGTGCATCTCTAGATCAAGGCCAATAGGAATAGGGGAGGAGCCTGGTACAATGGTGGTAAGGGCACCTGAATAGTGGAGATAGTTCACTTCCTGGATCCACTCCGGAGGAAGACTTCTCTCCCATGGCCAGGATATAGTACGGGTATGGAGAAGCTCTACATGGGAGAGATGGGTCGAGGTAAACGAGTCTAATTCCTGAGTATAGCTATCTTGGAGGGGACCAAATCCAGCAGAGCCATAGTAGAGAAGAAGCCCAGAATTTAGATCATAAACAAAGACAGTCCGTCCCTCTTTATAATGAAAACGGATGGCATTAAAAGTATCTCCCCCTAAAGAATATGGAAGTCTTACAATACGTAGTTTCCCCCATGTACCCTCTGAGAGAGAGGCCAGGAAAGAAGGGGGTAGCCAGAAGTCACCTGCACAAACAGGCGTATCCACAACAGAAAGTCGATTATTATAGCTGGTGAGATGTCCCTGTAGATCTAAGTACGAGTAGAGGTGAATATCCAGTACTGTTGGCTCATCTCTGGTCACTACATTAACCTGCATGAGACCATGCCCAGAGGCCGAGTGACCCTCTTCTTTACGATATCTATTCCCCTGAGCATCGACCCAGTCACCTTCTTCATCTCTGAAGTAGACATCACGTCCATCAGGAATAATGGCAGATGCAGTATAGTACGTAAGACGTGTACCCTCTCTTGACCAGATGGGAGGGGCATACTCTTTCAGCTGGGGAAAGACTGTGAGCATAAACCCTTCGGCACCTAGAGAGGTGGCACTGGTAGTAAAGGGTATTAAAAGAAGACAGAGAAGACAGAAGAAGACCACTCTGCACCTCCCCTTTATTCTCTCCATAGATATCTCCTCCTTGTTTTTGATAGAGAACAGAGAACCTTCTTTTTTTCACGCAATTCTCCTAAAAACTCTCCCTATTAATCGGTATATTCATCATTTCCTCAAAAAACCCTCTCTGACAAATTTATAGTCCTGCCCTAATTCTGTTTAATTTGTCATCTATAAACCCCTTACTCTCTATAACAACGATTTACCCTAACCTCTTCCAACACGCCATAGCTTGTTCAGCATTTTGTGGAGCTTCCTTCTTAGTTCTACCTACGAACCAATTTAAATCATTACTCTGACCCTCTATAACTAAACTTTCATATTTACTGCACCTGCTAAAATAAAAGTGTACCACCTCAATCCCAAACTCCTGTACAATGAATTCATAGCCAAAACCATTATATAGGAGTTTTAGAAAGGTGATTGAGATGGCACGATATCAGATTATCAGAGAACTATACTTTAATCAAGGAAAAATAAGCGGGCAATTGCTCAAGAACTTGGAGTGCATAGAAATACAGTGACCAGGGCTCTGGAAAATCCTGACCTGGAATATATACGGGCTTCACCTCTAAAAAGCCAAGTCAACCCTCCCTTCCAAGAAAAATCAAAAAGATGGTCCTTGATAATTCAAAAAAGCCGCACGATGAAAAGCCTACCAAAACCAGGATGCATGAAATTTTGTGTGAAGATAAGTGCCCTGGTAGTTACTTTACTTTTCATACTTAGTGGGAAAAAACGAGGGAAAATAGGAGTTAAATATTCCCGAAACCTTTATCAAGTTAAACCCGATAAAGAGAACCATGCCGGTTGACTTCGGAGAAGCTTACGTAATTAAGGGGACGAATAGAAAGAAAATTCACTTTTTTGCAGCTAAGAAGCTTAGTTGGTTTTGGAAAAGGAAAATATGTAAAGTTGATCCTCTCCAGAAAAGAGAATTTTTCTTTGACGGGCTGTTTTCTGCTTTTGGTTTTTTTAGGTGTTCCAAATTTCCTCTAAATCGGCACACTTTTGGGAAAATTATTATTTTGCCGAAAAAACAAAAACCCCTGAGAACTTTGTTCCCAAGGGGGTTATCGTCTGGTGGAGATGAGGGGAGTCGAACCCCTGACCTCGTGAATGCCATTCACGCGCTCTCCCAACTGAGCTACATCCCCACACCTGGAGCCGATGACCGGACTCGAACCGGTGACCCCATCCTTACCATGGATGTGCTCTACCTGCTGAGCTACATCGGCAAAATTAATGGCGGAGCTGACGGGATTCGAACCCGCGGTCTCCGGCGTGACAGGCCGGCGCGTTGAGCCACTTCGCTACAGCTCCGCTTCTTTCAAATGGTGGGCGAAACAGGACTTGAACCTGTGACCCCCTGCTTGTAAGGCAGGTGCTCTCCCAACTGAGCTATCCGCCCGAATGGCACCCCCAAGGGGATTTGAACCCCTGCCGCCGCCGTGAAAGGGCGGTGTCCTAGTCCGCTAGACGATGGGGGCATATATGGCGGAGAGAGAGGGATTCGAACCCTCGCTAGGGGGAGATCCCCTACTACAGGTTTAGCAAACCCGCCCCTTCAGCCAACTTGGGTATCTCTCCGCCTAAGTTTTTGGCATTGGTTGCGGGAGTCGGATTTGAACCGACGGCCTCCAGGTTATGAGCCTGACGAGCTACCAGACTGCTCCATCCCGCGACATGGTGAGCCATCCAGGATTCGAACCTGGGACACCCTGATTAAAAGTCAGGTGCTCTGCCAACTGAGCTAATGGCCCCTCTGGCTGGGGTGCCAGGATTCGAACCTGGGATAAAGGATCCAAAGTCCTTTGCCTTACCACTTGGCCACACCCCAGTGTTCCTCGGTGTGCGATTTATATTATACCTGCTACAGACTACCTTGTCAATCCTTTTCCCCAAAAAGAACGACGGCTGGCTGCACCGTCCTCTTAAGATAATACATATTTCCCAGGCGGTTGTCAAGGTTTTTTTAATCATCTTTGCGTGATTTTTCTTCTTCTCACCGGAAGGCGCAGAAGGGGGGTTTTTTCCTCCGACTTGCCCTTTTTTCTCCATTTGCCCGATTTTTTCCGAAAAACCTTCCTGCTCTTTCCCGACTGAACCATATATACCCTTTTCCGGCAATCAGCCCCCAACCTACCACAAAAGGCCCTGGCTTTTTTACTCCCCTCCGCACCAGGGCAGACTGGCTCCAAGACCTTTATTGGGGTTCCATAAATAAAACCATTAGCCCTTGAATAAAATGGATGAGTCATAAAACAGGTTGAGTCATCATTCTAAACTATTCCACTAATCAACAACCCTTTTAGGTTATAATGGCCCTGTTAGGATTATCCCTTATTTATCCTGCCTTAAGAAAAACCAGTTCCGGTTATTGACCCTGATTCTCTTTAAACCGACAGGAGGTTTTTAAAGAAGTTCGCTATTGTCCTCCAGATTATTACCAGGAAATTTGCCCGATCCACGTTTTCTTTAACCTGAACTTCAACCTCGCCCAGAAAATCGTTTTCGTGATAGGCCCTTATAGTTCCCACCACTTCGCCTGCCTCCAGGGGAGCCCTTAGATCGGAAAGCTCCTTCTGCAGTTCAACCCTTTCCGATGAGCCCCGCCGAACATAGGGCAGCAGATTGTCCGCAGCCACCAGTTTAACCTGGGGATTCCTTCCCGAGGGCACTTCTACAGTTTCCACCTCATCACCAGCCCTGAAGATTGACTGGCGGGAAAAAGCCCGAAAAGCATAATCCAGAAGCCTGATCATTTCTTCTTCGCGGGTTTCTTCGGAATCAACATTCATTATCACCGCAATAAAGCGGCGGCCATCCCTTTCCGCAGTTGCAGCAAGGCAATAACCTGCCCGGGTGGTATGACCGGTTTTAATCCCATCCACCCCGGGATAAGAACGAACCAGGCGATTGAAATTAACCAGCATTGCCTGCCGGTTGGGGAGGTCCAGGTACTCCATCCATATAGAGGTCATTTCCAGCAATTCAGGATATTTGACAAATTCCTGGCTCATAAGGGCAATATCATAAGCAGAAGAGTAATGCTCCCCCTCTTCGGGAGGCAGACCGGTGGTATTTTCAAAATGAGTGTTTTCCATTCCCAGCTCTTCCGCCCGACGGTTCATAAGTCGGACAAAAGCACTTTCCGAACCGGAATAATATTCTGCCAGGGCTACAGTAGCATCATTAGCAGAGCTAATGGCTACCGCTTTTAAAAGATCATAGACTGAAACCCGATCACCAGACTGGAGATAAATCTGGGATCCATGCATGGATTGGGCATGTCTGCTGACGGTAACCATATCATCCATGGCCATTTCGCCTCTATCAATGGCCTCCTGGATCAGCAGCATAACCATTATTTTGGTTATTGAAGCCGGTTCACTTTTCTTATGGGGGTCATGAGAAAAAAGAATCTGGCCCGAATCCGGATCCATTAAAATGGCTGACTGCCCTGCCACCTCAAAACCACCAGCTCCAGCCGGAACTGAACCCCAACCCATCAAAACTATCATTAATGAAAGAATAACAAACTTTTTCATTCCCCTTGCTCCTCCTTGCTTTCCTCCCAGATTTTATCCATTTCCTCCAGATTGCTGTCCCCAGGGTCTTTGCCCCTTTTTTTTAACTGTGTCTCAATAAATGCAAATCTCCTGCGGAATTTCTGACTGCTTTTACGCAGGGCCAGCTCCCCCTCCAGATCTAAAAATCGCCCCACATTTACCACTGCAAACAAAAGATCCCCCAGTTCTTCTTCGGTCGGCCCGTTTTCCCGATCAATGGCCTCCTTTAACTCTTCCAGTTCTTCACTTACCTTTTCCAGCGCCCCATTAATATCCGGCCAGTCAAATCCCGCAGTTCGGGCCCTGCTCTGCAATTCCTCGGCTTCAATAAGAGCAGGCTGCCGTCGGGATACACCGCTTAAAAGACTCGGGCGTCCCTTTTTCTCCCTTTTTTTTATTGCTTCCCAATTTTTTATAACTTCGTCACTATCCCCGGCCTTTCCTGCTCCAAAAACATGGGGATGGCGGCGAATTAATTTTTCCCGGATCCCCCTGCAGATATCCGCAAAATCAAACCCTCCCCTTTCTTCGGCTACCCGGGCATGAAATACCACCTGCAACAGTAGATCTCCCAGTTCCTCGCAGAGTTCTTCCGGGGAGCCCTCTTCAATAGCTTCCAGGACTTCATAGGCTTCCTGCAGAAGATAGCCCGCGAGGCTGTTATGATCCTGTTCTTGATCCCAGGGGCATCCACCTGGCTCCCGCAAGCGAGCCATTACCTCTATTAATTTTTCCATTTCCTGACCGGCCTTACTCCTTCTATTTTCCTCTCCCACCATATTACCCCCTCCAAAGACGAATTCGGGAAAGAAAACGCTTGATCTGTTCTCCATAACGGGGGATCAAAGACCAATCCCGCTCTTTAATTCCCCCACTGAGAAGCAGCAGGGCCATAAACACTATCACACCCAGCCCCACTGTCAGCAAAGTCAAAACTACATACCAGGCCCCATCCAGGGCTATCAGCAACCGGCCAATGGGCCAGATCACCGCAAACATTCCCCCGCTGCTGAGAATTACGGGCCAGAAACTGGAAAGGTTAAAGGAATAACCCAGTTGCCGGTGGACACAGATCAGATTTAACACCGCAGCCAGGGCAAAACCCAGGGTTGTTCCCAGGGCTGCTCCATTTATACCCAGGGCGGGAATGGAAGTCAAAACAAAATTTATAATACCGTTGAGGAGAGCCCCCCAGAAAAGATTAATCGCGGGAATTCGGGGTCTTCCCGCTCCCTGGAGAATGGCCGAACTGGTTTGCTGTAGCCCCATGAACAGGACTCCCCAGCCCACTATTCGTAGAGGAACTGCAGCCTGGGGCAATCCCATAATAATATCGGTAAGGGGTAAAGCCAGGGTGATCAGACCTACCGCAGCAGGAACTCCAATTATCAGGGCCAGGCGGAGAGCGGTATCCACTCTACGGCGCAGGGCTTCCCGGTTCCCCAGGGTATAATCTTCGGAAATGGAAGGGACTAAGGAAGCAGCCAGGGAAATGGTCAGAATCGTGGGGAAATTGACCAGAACTAAAGCAGTGGAAAGAATGCCGTAAAGAGAAGTCGCTTCAACCACCGTCCAGCCAGCTACCTGCAGCCGGGAAGGAATAATCACTGCATCCACCAGGCGCATCAGGGGGAAAACCAGGGCCCCGAAGGTTACCGGCAGGGCTGTGGCAAAGATGCGCCCGCTCTGCCTGCGAATCTCTTCAACCGCAGGCCAGCCCAAACCCCCTGGAGCATGCCCACTGGCCCGGAAATAATAGATCATAACTGCCAGTCCGCCCAGGGCTCCGGTTACCGCCCCAAAGGTTGCTCCCGCTGCTGCATATTCTACTCCCAGGGGCAGCAGTAATAGAACCAGGAAAATCATACTCAGCATGCGAACAAACTGCTCCACCACCTGGGATACTCCGGTGGGTCCCATCCGCTGAAAACCCTGGAAGTAACCGCGATAGGAGGCCATAACTGAAACAAAAAAAATCGCCGGGGATATGGCCAGGATGGAAGGTAAAACCCGGGGATCCCAGCCCAGCAGGTCAATTAAAAAACGGCTGCCCGCCATTAAAACCAGGGTGATAATCAGACCAATACCCAGGCTCAAAAACCGCGCGGTCCGAAAAGAAGAAAGAGCTTCTTTTCTTTTTCCCAGGGCAATGTCACTGGCCACCAACCGGGCCAGTGCCACCGGAATACCCGACCGGGAAATAGTAAGTAGGGTAACATAAATAGGGTAGGCCATTTCAAAAAGGCCGATCCCTTCTGCCCCCAGGATCCGGGTCAAAACTATCCGGTAAACCGAGCCGATTAGTTTACTGCTGAGACCGGCCAGGGCTAGAATAAGGGCGCCCCGCAAAAACCTGCTGCCAGTATCTTCTCCCATACCCCCGGCCTCCCCCAATATCTGGCTTGTTCTCCAACCACAAAGTTAATTCTATATGTCCCGGAACAACTCCTTTAAAGATTCCCAGTTAGCCCCGGGAAAATATCACGCCCGGGCCCGAACTTAAATAAGGGGGAGCAAATCGCGCCTCGCCTTAGCCCAACTTACTACAGGCCGGCCAGCACTTCATCCAGGGTTCTTTTTACTTCCCGATCCTCCAGGCCTTTAACATCCAGAACAATCTGGGGATTGCGACTACCCCGGATCCGGATTCGGTGCCGGTATTTTTCCCCCAGATCTACTATCTTTTCTCCCAACTGGGGTATTTCCGGGGACAGGTAAATATGGGCCTTATCTTTACGCAGCCTTATCTCGGTAAGCTTTTTCTCCCCGGCCCGATAACGCAGGCGGGCAATATAAAGGAGATTTAGTACCGGTTGAGGAGGATCGCCGAACCGGTCAATGAGCTCGTCCAGGAGATCCGACTGATCCTCATCGGATTGCAGTTCCGAAATTTTCTTGTATATTTCCACTTTCTGCCGGGCATCGGGAATATAGTCCTCGGGAATATAGGCGTCCCAGTCAGCATCAACCACAATATCTTCGGTGGGTATTTCTTTTTTCTTCTCCCCGGACATTTCCTGCATTGTTTCTTCCAGGAGCTTACAGTACAGGGTAAAGCCTACCGCAGCAATATGACCGTGCTGCTCCGGCCCCAGAATATTACCTGCCCCCCGGATTTCAAGATCCCGCATGGCCAGCTTAAAACCAGAACCAAGATTGGTAAATTCCTTGATGGCCATCAGCCTTTTTTCCGAATCCTCGGCCAGAACTTTCCCCTGGCGGTGCAGGAGATAAGCATAGGCCACCCGGTTGGAGCGACCCACCCGGCCCCGCAGTTGATAAAGCTGGGCCAGGCCCATTTGATCCGCGTTGTTGACAATTATGGTATTGACATTGGGAATATCCATGCCGGTCTCTATTATGGTGGTACAGACCAGGACATCATAGTCCTGCTGCAAGAAACTTAACATTAATTGTTCCAGTCTTTTTTCTGCCATCTGACCGTGGGCAACTGCAATTCGGGCCTCTGGAACAAGACGTCTGATTTCATCCGCCCGGTCCTGAATATCTTCCACCCGGTTGTGGACAAAATAAATCTGCCCTTCCCGGGCCATTTCTCTCTGTATCGCCTCCCGGATTAATTCCCGATCATATTCCCGGACATAGGTCCGGATGGGATATCGATCTCGGGGAGGAGTTTCAATCTGGCTCATATCCCGCATCCCGACCATGGACATGTGTAGGGTCCGGGGAATAGGTGTGGCGGTGAGGGTCAGGACATCGACATTTTTTTTCAATTCTTTAATCTTTTCCTTGTGCCCCACCCCAAAACGCTGTTCTTCGTCCACGATTAAAAGCCCCAGGTCTCGAAAAGAGACATCCCGGGATAACAGGCGGTGGGTCCCAATTACTATATCCAGTTTTCCCCCACCCAGCTTTTTCATTATCTCTTTCTGCCGGGCAGGGCTACGAAATCTGGAGACCATTTCTATATTTACCGGATAATCCTCAAAACGTTCCAAAAAGGTATTGAAATGCTGCTGGGCCAGAATAGTGGTGGGAACCAGGACTGCTACCTGCTTGCCCTCCATTACCGCCTTGAAAGAGGCCCGAATGGCAACTTCAGTTTTACCATAACCCACATCCCCGCATAACAGGCGGTCCATGGGCCGGCTATCTTCCATGTCTTTTTTTATCTCTTCCACACCCTTAATCTGATCGGGGGTTTCTTCGTAGGGAAAGGCCTCTTCAAATTCTTTTTGCCAGACGGTATCCGAAGAATACTGATATCCCCGGGCCGATTCCCGCTCGGCATATAGCTTCAAAAGGCCGCGGGCCATTTCCTGCACTGATTCCTTTACTCTTTTCTTGACCCGGTTCCAGTCTCCACCCCCCAGTCGATAAAGGCGGGGGGGCTGATCTTCCAGACCCACGTACTTCTGTATCAGGTCAATCTGATGGGTGGGAACATAAAGACGGTCTTCTCCGGCATACTTGATTACCAGGTAATCCTGATGAACATCCAGCACTTTTTCGGTTTGTACTCCCAGGTACTTACCCACCCCGTGATTCTCGTGAACCACATAATCACCTGGATTCAGTTCCTGGAAGGAAGAAACCTTTATTCCCTCCTGTAAATCCTGAACCTTGCGGCGCCGCCTCCGTTGTTTGCCAAAAATGTCCTGTTCACTCCACCAGATTATCCGCTCCCGGGGCAGGTTAAAACCGTTACTCAGTGTGGATTTTAAAATATTTATACTCCGGGCAGACAATGCCTCTTCACCCTGAATTATACTGCAGGGCAGGTTTGCTCCCTCCAGGTGTTCCTGGACCCGGGAAATCCTGGCAGTGGTACTGAAACTCAGTCCCACCCGGTATCCTTCTTTCCGGGCGCTTTGAATTGCAGCTATCAATTTTTTTAAATTACCGGAAAAATTCTCAACCCCCCGGGCCTCAACCCTTATGGCCCCGGGGACGGTAATGCTCCATTCCGGGGGCGGATCTTCATTTACCAGGATAAACTGGGGCTGCTCCTGATGATCCATTAGAACGGGCAAATCAAGGAAGTTTTGCCCATAGGCAGGCAGTACACTTCCCTGCTCCCGCAGGGAAATTTCTGTTTCAGCCATTTCCAGGCTGTAATTCTGGGCCCGCTGATCGATAAAACGAGGGTTATCCAGGAGCACCGGGGAATCTCCCGCATAATCAAAAAGGGAACTGAGAGAAGGATAAAAATAGGGTAAATACTGTCCTCCTCCCGGGGGCAGCTGCCCCTGCTGCAAAAGTTCCAGGTCAGCCCCGGTTTTTTCCCGGAGATATTCCGCCTCCTGCCCCTTTTTTTCCCTTTCGAGGCGGGCTTGTTCTTCTTTTTTAGCCCGGCTGATTTCCTGCAGAGCCTCCTGATTCTTCAGGGGGATAATCTGTTCCGAGGCAGGAGGAATAGCCACAGCATCCAACCGGTCCCTGGAACGCTGAGAACCAATATCAAAAGAGCGGATGGAATCAATTTCATCATCAAAAAACTCGATTCGAATCGGCAGATCCCCAGTCAAAGGGAAAACATCCAGTATCCCACCGCGGCGGGCAAACTGACCCCAGCTTTCAACCTGGGGCACCCGTTCATAACCGGCTCGCTGCAGGTTTTTTAATATTCGGGAAACCTCATGGGTGCTCCCTACCTGCAGGTGAAGGGTGTGATCATTAAATACCCGGGGGGGAATCAGTGCCTGCAGAAGGGCCTGCACCGGAGCAACCAGGAGGAAATCTTCCCCGGTAACCGCCAGTCGGTGCAAAACCTCCATTCGCTCCCGGCGCAGAGAAATATCAGTCGGGACCCCCTCGTGGGGCAAGACCTCTTCAGCCGGAAAATAGAGCACCCGATCCCCATCCATCTGCACCAGTTCCTCGAAAAGGGCTGATGCTTCTTGAGAACCCCCGGTTAATATAATGAGTCGGCCGGCCTCCAGACCGGTTCCCCAGTAGAAAAGGGTTTTGGGACCTTTTTCCAGGTTTTTTAACTGGATCAGGCGATCCTGTTTCAGGGCTTTTTTCAATTTCTGAAAAGTTTCATTCTCCCGTAAAATTCCAGAAAACATATTCTACCCCTTTCTCCTAAATAGCTCTAAACCCACCGGGAAAAACCGGAGGGGTGGATATCAATTATTTTTTTCAGCCAGGTTATTCAATCTCCAGGCGGCGATTTAAAAAATTCAGGGCCTGTTCCCAGCCCCGGGTAAACATAATTCGCAAACCCTTAACCGCCCGTTCCACGTTTTCCTGCTGTTTTTTCTGTTCTTCCCCAGTTAAAGTCTGGAGAACAAAATCCCGGGGATCCTCTCCCCTTTCCGGCCGTCCAATTCCCATGCGCAGGCGGGGAATGTCCTGCCGACCCAGAACATTAATTATCGATCCCATGCCTCGATGTCCACCGGAGCTACCCCCGGCTCGCAAACGCATCTGCCCTTCTTCCAGGTCCAGATCATCATAAATAATCAGGAAATTACCAGGATCCACTTTTTCTTCCTTCACCAAACACAAACAGGCCGAGCCGCTCCTGTTCATATAGGTTCGCGGCTTGGCCAGGATTATTTTATGACCGGCAATCTGACCCCGGCAGAGGTGACTCCGGCATTTGCGTTCCGTCCACTTCAAATCCAGTTCCCCGGCCAGGGTTTGGACCACCCAGAAGCCAATATTATGGCGGGTTAACTTATATTTCTGGCCGGGATTGCCCAGTCCCACCAGGATCTTCATTTCCATCGCTCCTGCCCGAAAGAACGCAGTTGAACTGCGCCCCGGTCCGGTGGTCTATTCTTCTTCTTCCTCTTCCTCTTCTTCCTCTTCGCCAATTAGTTCTGGTTCAGTAACTTCGTCCTCCAATTCTTCTTCCTCTTCAACCTCTTCCTCAATTTCTGCAGTGGGTACAATTACGGTAACAACGGTTTCATCGGTGGGAGTTATGAATTCAACACCTTCAGGCAGGTCAAGTTCACCCACTTCCAGGGAATCTCCGATTTCCAGTTCGCTGACATCCAGAGTCAGTTCCGAAGGAATGCTGGTGGGTAGACATTCTACCTCGACCTCCCGCAGAAGCTGGCTCACAACTCCACCCTCTTTAACTCCAGCGGGAGTTCCCTGCAGTTCAATCCCCACAGAAACCACCATGGTCTCGTCCAGGGCAATTTCATGGAAATCAGCATGAACCAGAAAACCCTTTAAAATATCGCGCTGCAGTTCTTTGAGCATTACCACCGCTTTATCCTGACCCTCTTCCCCTTCAACGGTCAGGTCGATGATAGCGTTGCTGGCCAGGCTGGTGGCCAGCTCCTGGGCTTTTACCTTTATTGGAGTTGCCTCCCGGTCTGTCCCGTAGAGGATTGCAGGAACATAACCTGCCTTGCGCATGCGCCGGGCATGCCCCTTTCCACTTTCTTCTCTTACCTTAGCTGTCAAGCTGAGACGGTTCAATCCTATCCGCTCCTTCCAGATTTAAATATCAATAAAATAGGGCTGATACCGAAATATCCTTGCTGATCCTATCTATAGCCTCTCCCAGAAGCTGATCAACTGATAGTATGGTTACTTTCGGTTCATCCCAGTCCAGGGGAATCGTATCAGAAAAAACAATTTCATCAAAAACTCCTGAGGTTAAACGTTCCCGGGCTGGTCCGGATAGTACCGGGTGAGTGCAGCAGCCGATTACCCGGTTACAGCCTGCTTCTTTCAGGTGGCCTGCTCCCTCAGTAATGGTGCCCCCGGTATCAATTATATCATCCCGGATAATTACATTCTTGCCCCGGACCTCCCCAATTATATTCATTACCTCTGCCTTGTTGGGTTCAGGGCGCCTTTTATCAATTATAGCCATGGGGACTTTAAGTTTTGCAGCAAATCGCCGGGCTTC
>SL_8KL_010_SEDDRAFT_10002183_pt1 | contig 16673 bp, 8 predicted proteins | sample SodLakKL_010_SED_4_FD_11160 | JGI IMG/M metagenome (IMG submission 11160)
GGGTTTTCTGCATAAGCAAGTCCGATTCCGTAATGATGGCTGGTATAGGCATTGGCAGTGAAGACCATATAGTAAAGTCCCTCGTGTTTGAAGACTTCGGGTCCTTCATTGACCTCCATCCACCCTTCTTCGGCCAGTTCCCATGGCTGTTCAGGTCGCATCAGTTTGCGTCGTGTCTCGAGCCGGATAGCTGAGATGTCATCTTCCATTTCGGCTCCCCATATTTCCAGGCCATCTCTGAACTTGGCAAAGTAAATATATTTACTACCGTCCTCGCCAATGAAAAGCGTGTGATCGATGGCTTCGAAGTCAGCGAGAACAGAATGTTCTTCCTGGGTAAAGGGACCGAGAGGATTGTCACTGGTAGCAATGGCCATGTGTCTTTCTACGCTGAAGAACATGTAGTAGGTGTCATTGATGTGATAAACTTCAGGTGCCCAGAATCCGCTTTCACCATACACATCTTCATTATGCAGGGCGAAGCCATCACGTGCACCGGCCGGGCCACTCCATGTTTTTAAATCCTGCGAGGTATACACCTTAATACCTTCACCGCTGCTACGGGTACCATAGCTGTAATAGGTATCACCATCGAGTAAAACGTGAGGATCACCGAAAAATAGATAGGGTTCTTGTTCACGGGCAGCACGATCATCTGATGTTTCATAACCTGACGGCAAAGATGCAGGATTAGATGAAAAAGCTGTGAAAAGGCTAATTAGAGTAACCCCTAATAGTGCCGGAAGTAAAATAATTGTTCTTTTCATAGGGCTTGTTTTTTGTGAATAATTGAATCATCAATTATTATTTAAATATATAACTTTTTATAACTCCGCCAAAATTTTTCTTTTACCTAAATTGATGAAAATTGCAAAAGTAAAATCGAACAAAAATTTTGGCTGGAAATCCCCAACCATTTTCCGTTTATAATATTGGATGCATTTGAGGTAATACCCAATCCCGAAAGCCACCAAAAGATTGTCAGGCTTTTGGAAAACAGCGGTGCAAAAGCTTTTACAACATATTGGCAAAACAGCTATGCTTACTTCCGGTTCGGAAAGAATACCCGGTAAAGCTTATAATGTTATTGCACGAAAAGGTACAAACAATAAAGAGAAAATAGTGATTACCACTCATATAGATTCCAAAAAAGGGTTCACCTGGAGCTATTGATAACGCAACAGGGGTTGTTGTGATGTTGTTGTTGGCTGACCTGCTCAAGGAATATTCAGATGATAAGCAAATTGAAATCGTTGCATTAAACGGCGAAGCTTATTATTCAGTTCCGGGGCAAATGAAATATATCAAGGCAAATAAAGACAGCTTTAATAATATCCTGTTGAATATAAATATAGATGGTCCAGGCTATAAAAATTACTGCAAGGGTTTTTAAAATAAGAATTATAAATAATTACGTCATGGAAAAATCAAAAATCCTAAATTGTTAGCCTATTTAGGCAGGTTTACTACAATTCATGTCATTTGTTATGCTGTAATGGCAATTATCTTTTTGAATTTTCAAAGTTTATTGGCATGAAATCAGTAATAATTATAATTGCCGACATGCAAAGTCATTATTACGAGTAAATGAACTTTTTATATTTTTGCCTTAAAACTTAACATTTTTCTTTTTTTTCATCCATTTAAACTTAAATATTTATGAAACGTACAGCCACACTCATTTTAATATTTATCATTTTACCGGTTGCCAGTTTTTTAATCACCCCTTCCGAAGCTCACGGTCAAAAGGTTGCCAGTGAAAAGCTGGAAGACCTCGACCAATTTATTAAAAAAGGAATGGCCGATTGGGAAATTCCGGGTATGGCGATTTCTGTCGTAAAAGAGGATGAGGTTGTTTATGCCAAAGGTTTTGGAGTTAAAAAGCTTGGAGAAGATGAACAAGTTAACGAACATACACTTTTTGGTATTGCTTCTGTTACAAAAGCCATGACAGTCACCGCCCTCGGCCTCCTTGTTGAGCAAGGAAAAATTGATTGGGATGACAGAGTAAGAGAGCATCTTAGTTGGTTTGAGATGTCTGATCCGTGGGTTTCTGAACATGTAACAATCCGCGATCTGTTATCACACCAGGTTGGGATAGGACGTATGACGGGAAATCGTCTACTTTTTATGCCAAACAGAGATCCACGCACCATAATGGAACATCTGAAACACCAGCCTTTTGAAGTACCCTTCCGTTCCGGTTATGTCTACAGCAATGTGATGTATATGGTTGCAGGCATGGTAATTGAAGAAGTCTCGGGAGTAGAATGGAATAAATTTGTCGAAAATCGTATTTTTGAACCTCTCGGTATGGAAAACTCAAATGCTTCATTCTTAAAACTTATTGAAAGTGAAAATGTTGCATGGCCCCATCAGGAAATAAAAGAAACTGTTCAAACCATACCCCGCAGGAGTTTTGACAATGTAGGTCCCGCCGGAGCAGTCAATTCCTCCGCCTACGAAATAGCCCGGTGGATGAAACTTAATCTCGGAGAGGCCGGAGTATACAAAGATAAACGCATAGTGGAAGAAAGCACAATGAACCAGATACTTCAACCCCAACAAGCTCATTCTGTGAGCGATCCGTACAGAGATAAACTTACCGCTTACAGCATGGGATGGGGACTGAGTAATTATGAAGGGCACCGAACAGTTCAACATTCGGGAGCTATCGATGGAATGAACACCACATTAGTACTTGTACCGGAACTGGAGCTTGGGATTTTTGTAACTGCAAACCTTTTCAACGATTTCCGCTCGGCAGTTATAAACCATGTTATGGATATATACATGGATATAGAAAGAGAATTCGACTGGCAAGAACATTATTATGAACGCTATCTTCAACAGAAAAAAACGGCACTTGAAAAACGCGAGGAAATTCACGATTCAAGGGTGGAAAACACCACTTCTACTCTCCCTCTGGAGGAATACACGGGCTCTTATTTCGATAAGGTGTATGACGATATAGAAGTTAAAATGGGAAGTGATGGCAATCTGGAACTCCATTTCTGGGACGACGGAGAAACGATAGCCGACCTTGAGCATTGGCACTATGACACCTTTCGTGCCACCTGGAGAAATCATGCAATGCGGGAAAAATTTGTAACCTTCGACATTGACCAGGATGGCAATGTACACCGTTTGAATGTAAATTTTACATTACGACCATTTCTTCTGCAGGCAGGAATATACCCTACCGATCATTACAGGATCGTTTCATATGAACGGATTGATTAGAGGGGGAAAAAATAATTCCATAGGCGTATTAAGTTAGAGGATTATTTGAAAAATCTCTCCAAAGAATCATTGTAAAGGTGATTATATAAGCTACTATTGTCCTTTTAAAAAGAAAAGTCAAATTTTATGAATTAATGCAATAAAAATATAAAACTTATTTAAATTTTTAAAAATAATTAAATATGATTAAATTTTTCCCGTTATCGTCCGTGGTTAACAGGAAAACCAAGGTTTATTTTAGTTGGATTTCCACTACGTCAATAGATCCGGAATATTCTTCCGTTTGCTGATAATTGCCGATAGGTGCTGCCCAATCGAAGCCTCCGGAGCCTGCAAACCATGAGCCGGTCAGAGCATGTTTACGTCCAGCCTGGATTGGCATAGGCCAATTAGTTTTCCCTGAAAAAGTTGGTTCGCCATTGATTTTAACCGTTAACTTTCCATCTTTGTCAAGAGATGCCTCGCAGTTTATATTACCCTCAAGTAATTTATCGGATATTTTCAGCATCTGGTCTTCCCTCCATTTACGTAAGCCAAAATAGAGAGTTCCGTTCTGCACGTATGCGGACAACCCATGTGCTCTTCCCTCCTGAAAAGTAAAAATAGGACCACTATCCCCTTCTTTCCATGTAAACTCTGTCTTTAAGGTCCATTCTTTGCCACCCATATATGGAGTATTTCTTCTGTGAACTGTCTCGCCCTGAGACAAAATTAGTTTCCGTGGCAACTCTTCAAGTTCCTCACCTTTTTGAAAGGCTTCTTTGATAGGTGGATGATGCTCATAAAGTAACTGTTTAAGGCTATCGGCAACGTATGCATATTCGGGGTTGTTTATCAAATTGAAATGTTCTCCCGGATCCTCCCGGCGGTCGATCAAAATTTCTTCTTTTGTTGAAGGGAAAATTCCAAAAAGGTAGTCTTCGGTTACCCACGAATAATTTCCCCGTATTTCAATAATAGCATGGTCCTCTCCTTCCTCTTTACCCAGCATCATATCAACCAGGCTTTCTCCCTGCATTATCTCCGGGACTTTATCAGCTCCGGCAAGATCAAGGAAAGTAGGCATAATATCGACATGAGAGGAAAATCCTTTCCGTATACCCGGTTCAACTTGGCCGGGCCACCACACTACAAACGGAACTCGTGCCGATCGCTCATACGCGTTACCCTTATGAATAAGATTACGATCCCCCAAATGAGTACCGTGATCAGAAGAGAAAATGATTATAGTGTTATCCAGCTCTCCTTTTTCTTCCAGTGCTTGCAATACTTTACCCAGCTGATGGTCAATGTACGAGAGACCACCATAATGCCCTGCCAGTATTCTGTTTATAGATTCGTCCCATTTCTCAGGGTACTGATCCAGGTAGTCGGGTACTTGCCGCGTATAGTTATATCTAAGAGTGGTAATATCTAAAGGATGTTGCTGAAGTTCTCCCTCCACGTGATTTATTACATCGAGAAGATCTTCATCCAGGTAAGGTTCGGTATACTCTTTTGGCGGGTCCCACGGGTTATGTGGTCCATTGAAAGAAAGCCACATAAACCACGGATCTTCAGCCTGGTCTTGTTCGAAGTACCTTGCTGCCTGATCGCCGGTAAAAGCATCTATATGTAAGGAATCGGCAAACGGCCAATGATAGACACCATAAATTTCCGCTTCTGATTGTCTCTTGAGATAATCCCAGCGGGTAAGATCTGCTTTTTTTAGGTGATAATAGTAATCATCATGCCTGTTTGTGTCCGCTGCCATGTTACCTTTCCTGTCGGCACTGATCCACTCGTCAAACCCTGCCATTCGGTCCCATGGATGAAAATGCATCTTGCCCACACCAACTGTATGATAACCAGCTTCACCCAGCTCTTCCATAAGTGTTGGCGTATTATCAGGTAACCATTGGCCCATGTTATCCATCATTCCATGATAATGAGGGTACGTGCCAGAAATGAGCGTATAGCGTGAAGGCATGGAAATTGGAGCCGTACAGTAATGATTCTGGAAAACAACACCTTCTTCGGTAAGTTGGTTTAGGTGAGGCATGTCCAACTCCTCTGTCTCAAACGGAATATCCTCACCTGCCTGGTAATCAGTAGTGATAAAAAGTATGTTGGGTCTTTCCTCATCCTGTTCCTCGAAGGTTTCCTTAGCATTGGATTCCAAACCTGGGAAAGCAAAAACTGCTCCTGATAAAGCAATAGACTTTAGTTTCATAAACCGGAAATATTAAGTTTTTATTTAATAATATTCACACCTATTTTTTAAAAAAATATAAAAAATATTTTGAAAAAAACTCTAAAACGAAACTGTTTTTACATTTTTAAAACTGATAAAAAGTTTAATAAATTAACATAAAATCAATTTAATTTCTCTATTATCTCTAAAAAAATTGTGGGATCAGTCACTTTGTTTGTAAGATCATAAGTTAAGCTTTTTGTCATTTTAAAAATGATTGATGTTATATACTATTCAATATGTTCATGCCTAGGCACGGGTAACACTCCTATTCTATCTGCCCATGCATCATATTTATCTTTTAGCTCACTCACCTTTTCCGGTTTTTTTGATGACAGGTCATTTAATTCTGTGCGATCAACTTCCATGTCGTACAATTCCCATTCTTCCTGGTTGCGACGTTGAACCAACTTCCACTTTCCGTCGCGCACAGCCCGATTTCCATTATGTTCCCAAAACAGAGGATCTACACGCTGGGGCTTGTCTTCCCTGATATATGGCATTAGGCTTCTGCCTTCCAGTGGAAGTATATCTTTTTCATTAAATTGTTCAGGATATTTTGCACCTGAGATATCGAGGAAAGTAGGCATAAGATCAATGATATGGGAGGGATACTCTATCCATTCGCCATGGTTCTTTATTCCTTCGGGCCAATGTACGATCAAAGGAGTGGCTATACCACCTTCATGGATAAAATGCTTATATAGTCTGAAAGGAGTATTTGAGACATTTGCCCATCCTATGCCATAGCTTTGGTAAGTTTCTTCCGGTCCCGGCATATAGTCTGGATCATTACCTATTTGCACAGGCTCTCCATCTCTGGTTTCATCTGGGAAAAAGAGATGATCACCCCAGTCTTCACTTAATACTTCAGCACATCCTCCGTTATCAGACAGGAATATGATCATAGTATTATCCAGTTGATCATTTTGTTCAAGGGTTTCTATGATGCGGCCTATGCCTTGATCCATTCTGTCAATCTGGGCAGCATAAACTTCCATGGCACGTATTCTCCACTCTTGATGTTCTTCTTCTTCCCAGGGTAGTACTCGGGGATCGCGAGGTGTCAACTCGTCATCTTCATCAATCAGGCCGATACTTTTCATCTTTTCATATCGTTCTTTACGGACCTGATCCCATCCTTTATCATACATGCCATCATATCTTTCTATATCTTCGGGGAGTGCATGTAATGGCCAGTGTGGGGCGACATGAGAAACATAAGCAAAAAATGGTTCGTCAGAACCGGATTGAATATGTTCTTTAATATATTGAACTGCATAATCATTGATAGCATCGGTGTAATAAAATTCTTCTTTGTCCGGCTCAACAGGTTCATTGCCTTCAACAAGTGTTATGGGATCAAAGAAGCTTCCTGCGCCTATGATGGTTCCAAAAAATTTATCAAATCCTCTTTGCACAGGCCAATTATGTTTCGATTTGCGATCTACATCACCACTCCAAAATCCTTCATGTTTGGTTACATGCCATTTGCCTGTCATATATGTGGAGTAGCCGGCATTTCCTAAAATTTCGGCCATGGTTACACACTGATAATTTAGATCTCCTCTGTATGAATCATGCCCACTGTCGTAAGTCATACTTCCAATTCCTGTTTGGTGGGGATATAGTCCGGTAAGTAAGCTGGCTCTTGTAGGACAGGATCGGGCCTGATTGTAAAACTGGGTGAAGTTTACACCGTTTTCGGAAAGTTGATCCAGGTTAGGGGTTTGTATTTCTCCTCCATAACTGCCAATATCAGAAAATCCCATATCATCAGCCATGATCAGTATGATGTTTGGTGGTTTCTCCTCTTCAGGCGGAGCACATGAGGGTAAACCCACTGATAAAATTGCGGAAGCTCCAATCATTCCTGCTATGCCTAATTCAGATTTTTGTATAAAATTTAGTTTTTTCATGATATTATGTGTTTGATATTAATAATCATTTTTTTATTCTTTAAACCTGAGAATAGTATCTTTTTCACTTATTATTCTATTGGGTCTACATTTATTTCGGGCAGCCATTGTTTCAAAGAATCTATGATGTGTGAGTATTGAGGAGGATCATCAGCCAGGTTATAGAATTCGTTTGGGTCATCATTATGATCATACAATTCTTCATCTCCATTATGGTAATGAATATATCTCCACCTATCGTTTCTAACAGCATGATTGCCATAATGCCATGTTGTAACAGCCGGCTCGGCTCTTTGTTCTTCTGTATCTTTAAGAATAGGGAAAAGTGATTTTCCTTCCAGTTGACCAAATGGTTCATTATTTGTCATTTCTACCAGGGTAGGGAAAATATCGAGCAAACTTGCCGGTTGGGAAGAAACGCCTCCTTCTTCAATGTCCGGCCCAACAAATACCATAGGCACTCGCGTAGCTCTTTCCCATAAAGTGAACTTTTCCCATTGTTCTTTTTCACCTAAATGCATACCATGATCTGACCACAGAACTATAATGGTATTCTCAAACTCTCCGCTTTCCTTCAGTCCGTCTATGAGTCGTCCTAATTGAGCATCCGCAAAACTCATACTGGCTTTATATGCTCTGATAGCTTTTTCCCATTGATCGTTTTCCACTATCCAGTTATGCCAGCTTCTGCGCAACCAGTTGTGACTTACTTCCGATACGTTGTCAAGGTCGCCTTCTTTTAACTCTGGTAGTTCTATTTCATCCAGCGGATAAAGATCAAAATATTCTTGCGGTACAAACCAGGGGAGGTGTGGCCGGTATATTCCTACACCTAAAAACAGGGGATCGTCATGATCTTTTTTTAGTTCATTCAAAGCCCAATCAACCACCTTATAGTCTGCATAGTTTTCTTCTTTTCCGACTGGTCCAAAGTCAAAAAACCAGGCAGGCCTGTTTTCGTTATCAGCTCCTGCTATGGGAGTCCATGTAACAGTACCTTCGCTATCTTTCTCTGCCGATTCAGGCCATACAGTTTCCGGAAGCGATCTTTCTTTTGAAGGGAAATAATCATCCCATATTCCAGGGATATTCTGATCCCGTCCATAATTTGTTTGTATCCAACATAATGCATGAAATAATTTTCCACCTCCCTTTACTGTATATCCTAGTTCTTTAAAATATTCCGGGATAGTTTTTGCGGTGTCAAGAACAGGCGCTTCTCTCAAATCATGTATGTTGGAATATACACCCGAGGTGCTTGGCCTTAAACCAGTCATTACGCTGGTACGTGAAGGAGCAGAAGCAGGTGCAGTGCAATGAGCGTTAGAGAAGAGAACTCCCTGAGATGCTAAATTATCAAGATGAGGTGTATTTACACTTTTTGGGCCATCAAGACAATCAACCCAATCGTTCATGTCGTCAATAGATACGAAAAGCACATTGGGCATTTCTTCATTATCATTTTGTTTTTCCTGGCAAGCTGAAAACAGGCTAAGACTTATCCAGCATAAAGGTATTATCTTTTTATCCATGGCAATAATTTTTTGTTAGTAATGAGTGAATCCACTCTAAAAAGTCCATAAACAGAAATATATAAATACAAAAAATGCCAAAAAATTTTAATAAAATATTTATAATTGTTGAAAACTATGAATAACCTTTTGCTGTCATTTTATTAAGTTTGTTAAGATGATAAATTTCCATTTATCAGTAATGTCACTGGTTTTATTTGCCATGGCAATGTTTGTATTTTTTTCTACTGCCACATGGGCATGGATTATTTCGGCCAATAAATACTTTTTTTTGTTCCTGGTTATTTTCTTTATTTTTTATCCATTGCATTACATTTGCAGGAGGCTTTTCAGCCTTCAATTCATTAACCATGTATTTCATGTAAGGCTTGGAATGTTCAAAAAACATCTTATACCCTTTACATAAATAATTAAGGCCTTTTTCACCCTGAGAAGTTTCCAGAAAACGGTTCTTAGGACATCCTCCGTGGCAAGCAAATAAATACTCACAAGCATAACATGAAGCAGGTAATTTCCCTCTTTTATCTTGACCAAAAATAGATTGTTTTGGTAAAGCCATCATATTGCTGAGAGAGATTTTAGAGATATTTCCCAAATAATGATCTTCATAAACATAATGATCACAAGAATAAACATCCCCATTATGTTCCATTACTGCACCTGTTCCGCATTTTTCACTAAAAACGCACAATCCCGGATCAGCACCAAACCAATTGGCCAAAGTTACATCAAATAATTGCACATAGTATCTTCCCACATCATATCTAACCCATTCATCAAAAATATTTTTAAGGAATTCTCCATATTGCCCGGGTGATATTGACCATTCTGTCAGTTGAGCTTCTCCTTCATAGTGCTGATGCACCAAACCAAGCTCGCTATTATCAACATTTTTTGCTATACGTTCTACAATAGGCAGAAATTGCATAAAAGTACTGCCAATATCTTTTAAAAATCTATATACTTCAAGGGGATACTGAGAGTTTAATTTGCTAACCGTCGAAAGGGTATTGAATTCCACCCTATGTTTTTTAAGTAACTCAATACCGGCCATTACTTTATTCCACGTAGGGTTACCCTGCTTATCAACTCTATAATGATCATGCAGCTCTCTGGGGCCATCTATTGAAACTCCTACCAAAAAATTATTCTCATTTAGAAACTTACAAAACTCATCATCGAAAAGGGTAGCATTGGTTTGCAAGCAATTATCTATACGTTTTTTCCCGGCATATTTTTTTTGTAATTCCACAGCCTTTCTGAAATAATCTATACCCAGCATTGCAGGCTCTCCACCTTGCCAGACAAAAGTTACAACAGGTAGATCTTGTGATTCAATATAATCCTTTATAAAAATCTCAAGTAAATCTTCTTCCAGCCTAAATTTTCCTTTTTCAGGGTATAATTTAGTCTTTTCAAGATAATAACAATAAGTACAGTCTAAATTACAAATTGGCCCTACCGGTTTAAGCATTATCTGAAAAGCCGAGGGTTTTACAGGTATTTGAAAATCCATATTTTTTAATATAAAAATGTAAATATGATTAAATTTTTCCCGTTATCGCCCGTGGTTAACAGGAAAACCAAATCACCCCTATTATAAAAATCCTTGCAATACCCGAAGCATTGCCAGGATGCATTAATTAAATTTAATGTTTTTGCTGAATGATTTTTCACCTAATAAAGTCAATCTTATCAAAAGATTCATAAATAATATTTTGATATTAATGAAGCTAATTATTAAACGCTACTTTTTTACTAATTATTTTAGCAGCATTAGTTTATTCTTCATTTATCCAAACTATTGAATGAACCGGATTTTCCTCTTCTGTTTCATCATAACGATTGGTTCTTGCATAATTTGGAATGGCCATCATAGGTGTGCCGTCTGCCCATTGTCCATTAATCGTCATAACTCCATTCAACAAGTCCCCTCTCCATTCCAGGGTAAGCGGAGAAGTCCTGAGAGGTCTTTCAATATCTGGCTGATCTGCTTCTTCCACATTATAAACCAACGGTCCATATCGTAATGCTACTTTGCCTATATTGTTTTCAATTCTTTCATCCGCTCTAACGACTTGTATTTCCATAGGTAAAGTCATTTCGATTTTATCTCCTTCTTCCCATTGTCGGGTGAACACAGCATATCCATTTTCTATGTTCGGTTGAACGGGATCACCGTTTATGGTGATACTATTAATTCCTTCAACTTTGGGTTCAGCATCGTAAAGTTTACTTGTATTACGATCAGGAATACGTATGTACATACTGAATTCTTCCGTTTGTGAAGGATTAACTGTAAATGAAACATCTCCATCCCATGGATAATCAGTTTCCTGAATAATTTCAACATTGGTACCTGCAACATCTTTAACCTCTACACTACTTCCAATAAAAAGATTCACATATACTCCTTCATCACTTTTTTGATAAGTCCATGTAGGGATCATAAGGAATGCTCGTGGGATATTACCTACACAACACGGGCAATGATGCCATGGAATACGTGGCTGAGTTTCAATCAGTGGATTTGGATAATAAAAGTTTTCTCCATCCAAATCGAGAGAACCGAGTAATCCATTATATATTGTTTCCTCGTAGTGATCAGCATATTTTGCATCATGATGGATTGAGTTCATAGTATGTTGGAAAAAAACCTGTCCGATGCTGGCACAAGTTTCGCAGTATGAATTATTTGGAAGAGAATAATTTGGTCCAAAACCTTCGGAAGTTTCTCCACTGCCAATGCCTCCGGTTATATAATACTTTTTATTTATGATATTATTACTGAGAGATTTAGCAGCACTATGATAATCCAGTTCATTTGTTTCAGCTGCTATGCCGGCCATGCCGTTATAAGAGTATACAGCACGCACAGCATGTCCAACAGCTTCATACTGTTTGTGAGAAGGAAGATGACTTTGATCATACTCACTTCCATCACCTCGATTATCAAGCAAAAAGCGAGTAAGCTCAACATAACGGTCACCTTCTCCCTCTCCTTCAACTTCATTTACAAGACGTGCAAAGCGAATCAGGCCTTGTTTTATGCCCTGATGACCATCATACCAATGGATCTTATCAGGACCTATATTCTCATCCCAACAATCAGCCAATTTTTTGGCTGCATCATATAGTCGGGTATCATTTCCTTCAGTATAAATGTAGTGATTAATAGCAGCCTCTAAGAAATAACCTGCCACATAGCCTTCGTGTGCTCTTCTTTGTTCAGATTGCCAGCGAGTTTGCCATTCTGTTGTGTCACGCAGTGTATATGCTGTCTGAAGATAGCCATCCGGCTCCTGAGCGGCAAGTATTTTAGGAATCCATTCCTCTAAAGTATCTTCCATCTTTTCCTGGGCAGCTTTGATCTCCGGGTCTCCTTGCGGATCAACCATTAGTGCAAGGCAAATAGATTCTATAGCTTGAAGCACCCATGCATTGGAAAACACAAAACCAACATGTTCCTCATGGGGTTCTCCGCGCAAAGCTTTAGCCGCTTCTTCAAAATTATCTATACCACCGGTTTCTGTATCAGGGTCATTAATCTGATCAATCAAGTATGGCATCCAACCGACGATAACAGATTTTATCCGGTCTCTCCACAATGGATTGTTCACCTGATAATTCCTGGTATGAACCATTTCTAAATGATCTTCGCGAGGAGGCTCATGAACTCTAACATCTAAAGTACCGGAAGATTCCATATCACCTTCAACAGCAATCAATTCTAACACATAATCCCCGGGTGTATCAAATAACGCTGCTGTTTCAAGTGAATTTTTATCTTCAAAACTAACATCACCAGGGCCTGAAGCTTTACGCCATATAAATTCATCCGGAGAAGTCATTGATCGTACTTCTCCTGACAGATAAGAGTGTCCACCGGCCATTACATCACGCTCCAAACCTGCTAATACTAAAGGTGGATGATCGGGAGTACCGGGATATTTATGGACTTCCCACTCAAGAATATTAGCCGGGAAAAGATCTGCTAATTCTGCCTCTACCCTAATCTTGCGGGTTTCAATTTTTTCAAGATCAATAGTATCAGCTTCATTATTAAGCATGTCAGAACCGGAAACCGATTTTAGCAACTCAAAATTCCCTGTTTCATCGTCCCAATAACTAATATCATATTCATCCGGTAAAGGAATTTCCTCATTGTAATCCCACAAATAGATCACCATCTTATCAGTAGTAATGTTCTGCTGCCACTCATATTGCACCCACTGCAATTGTGGGTCATCTTCATCCATACGCCTCTCCAGCTGCCAATTGATATCTTGTGCAGGAGTTTCCCCATCATTCATATCAAGCACCCACGAATTACGCAGTGAACTCGATGATTCAGCTACTATAGCAAGATTTGTTGATGGTTCCTCAGTATCAATTTCACAACTTGAATGTACAATCATCAGCGTCGGAATAACCATAAAAATTAATAAACGAATCATTTTCATAGGACAAAAATTTTTGATTTAACCTAATTTTATTTGTATTGTCAGAAAATATCATTTAAACAAAAACTTATTAAATCTTTGTTTTTTTAATAATTACGAACTCAACAATAAGAAAACCAAAACTGCATTCCAACTTAGTAAAACAAACACTTTGCAAGTGTTTTGCTGGTAAAACAATTATTTTACTCCACACTCATAAAGCCCACTTGAATATTCTTCCTGCAATTGTCCTTTATCTGAAAATCTGTTTCACTGCTAACAGGTTCTTCCGTCAGTTCGTAATTAACGGTATCCAATTCAGCAACATATACGTGATGAATATCCCTTTCAGTATCCATATGTAACCATCCCTTATTATTCAAACAAATTGCTAATTTTTTATCTCTCAAGTAATATTTGATGTTCACTATTTATAATATCAAGTGAAAATATAATTCTTTCATTTTTAATTTCAGGTTGGATATTTTCGTCATCCAGACTTAGTTTCCACTCATCAAGTTTATTGCCATCCAAAATAAGCTTAGTCTGGTGACTTGTATTTGTCCTGTTTTCAATCGTAAATTCTATTCTATTACAGTTTTTGCTTACCAGGATAGGTTTGTCCCTGCTGAATCCATCTCGTTCCAGCTCAACGCCCAAACGCTGATTGTCATCAATTAACCAAAAGCGAATTCTTACGCCGTCTCTAGGCCATATCTTATATACTTCATCGGTTTCTTCAAATTGACCTCCATATGCAATCCTTCCAAATAGAGGATCTTCTGTAAATATTGTTGAAGCCATACGTGTTACGGCACCCATACCCAGGTTTTGTTCACCATCATAACGCCATGCACCGCGATCTTCATTTTGTCTTATCCATTCTCTTCCATGTTTCTCTTCCTGGAATGCCCATCCGAGTGCGCCATCGTTTTTTTCACCGGGATACCAGTAACCATATTCTGTTTCCGGGCGACCTGTATTCATTAGGGCAAATGAACTAAGATAGCTTGCATAACCTAGTTGCAGCCAATCGTGTGGATCTTCAGAAAATTGTAATCCGTAATCCAATATAGACCATCCCCCCATCCGGGCCATATAGCTAAGGTTGCTACAACGATCTGACCCCAGAGCAAAGTATTTGGGTGGAAGCCATCCGCGAACTGCTAAGTTTGCCTTATGTTGTCTTTCCATAAATTCAAGAGCGTCCTCACGGTTTACTTCTCTGTATGAATACCATTTATCTTCATTTTTATCGTACCAAACGCTATCAGCAGGTTCCATCTCAGTGGTAGCACCATATTTTGCCAGTGCATATGAAGTTTCAAAAGCTGTTCTGTCAGTTGGATATTCAGATCGGTAGGGATAAGGGTCATCATATACAAAATATTTAACCTTCTTTTCCCATTCGTCACGTAACCAATCAGCGTCTTCTTGACTACCCCTTTTCTCAATAAGTTCGATTATTTCCGGGATCAACATCTCATTCATATGACCCCACTTATAAATATCATACCATGAATATATCTCATAAGGATATTCAAAAAAGGCACGTACTGTCTGTACCATCCTCTCAAAATAACCATCAGCATCCAGGTATGAAACTTTATCCGGATAGCGTTCTGCGATCTGGAACATATGATAATAAAGCATAAATACATGTGGATAATCATATGTACGCCATATCTTCATTCTGTCAAGTCTCCTGTTTTCAATCTCTGCTCTTTTATTTGTATCTCTGGCTACTTTAAAGTTAGGAACGCCATGTATTCCATAAGGATATGGTTCTTCTTCATCCGTTCGCTGTAAACCGCCCCAAACATAATTTTCAATATTGTACTCAATAGCTTCTATCTGTTCTTTATCCGGAAACAAAGCATTTACCGATGCCAGATATGGAGCAATGCCAAAAACAGGATCATCACATGCAACCATATAACCCCACCAACCATCATAACCATCAGTATTATCCGGCCCTCTGAGTACGCTGTTTTTCATATCCCATATAGAAAACAACCCGTCATACCAAAGATCGGGATCACGGTGTTGTTGATTTTCTACAATAAATGAATTGCGCTTTTCGAGAAGTGTTTTAATAGGTTCGGTGGAAAAAAATTCCAAATAGGTTTTTCTGTTCCCATCAAAATGGACAGTTAACATGTTTTCACCTAATCGGTCAAAATTTACACTATACACATGATGATCGGGTTTATTCTCTCCTATGTATTCTATTTCCGTCTGATCCGGATATTCAGCTACGATGGAATCTATTGAAGTTTTGGTACGCAGCGAAAATTTAGCTTCAAGGTCTTCAGGTAAAGTCATTCCCGGAACAACGCGAACATCTATCAAGTTATTTTCATAAAGTATATTGCGAAGTTCATCATAACTATCAGCCCATTGGAGTCTGAATCCATATGAGATCTTGTCATTATCTTCTCCTTTAGGTTCAAGTTCAGAATAGGTGTGATCTTGTCTCCAAGTTCCCCGGGTTTCCTGATTACCACTATATCCCGAATGGATAAAATATGAAGATTCCTCAAAATATTCCAGCTTAGTACCTGGTTTTACGGTTAAAAGCAAATAAGGTGGATTACCACTACGCTTAGTAAACAAAAGAAAAGAACCATCTCCTGAAATGAACCGGCGTCTTGTATAACCGCCTTCAAAGAGACCTTCTTGTGTGGGAGCCGAAGCATAACTCAATGGAAAATTTATTGCTACATCCCCTATATTTACATGATAATACATTTGATTTTCCAGAACGATATCCCATTCAAGCACATCATCATTCAATCTGAAAGTTTGTTCCATTGAAAAAGGCATGCCGGACTTATAATCCGTAAATTGTACCATTTCATCACCAACATCCAATTGTCGGGCAAAAGTTGGTTCATGCTCCGGAGGCCGGTATGTTGTAGTCAATCGCTTAAAGATAGATTGCCATTCTCCTTCTTTCATTTGAAACTGGACATCCGTATCAAGCCTTCCTGATAAAACATTTGCTTTGAAAGGATCATCAACACGGCTTAAATGCTTGATGCCAGTATGATCAAAGCCTATTTTCCATGAGTCATTAGTAACTACATTTTCTTGTTCAACCTGTCTACATGCACAGATAGTTATTATTATAAAAATAATTGTTAATATTTTCATCTGAATAATTTATGGTTATCAAATTGATTAACAATTAAAAGCTGAAAGCTGAAAGCTGAAAGCTTTCCTAGTAACTTAAACTCTCTTCGTCTCTCAGTTCTCTCAGTTCTCTCAGTTCTCTCAGTTCTCTCAGTTCTCTCAGTTCTCT
>SL_8KL_010_SEDDRAFT_10002186_pt1 | contig 16667 bp, 26 predicted proteins | sample SodLakKL_010_SED_4_FD_11160 | JGI IMG/M metagenome (IMG submission 11160)
CGCTCAGGATGACGGAGGTAGCAGATTCCCGCTTTCGCGGGAATGACGAAAGGAGGTGCGGGAATGACGAAAGGAGGTGCGGGAATGACGAGGTAAAGTGTTGCGGGAATGACGAATCGTATAATTTTCAAGAATGAAATTGTTTCAAAAAGAAGATAATTTTGTTANAATAAGNANATATGGGAAACATNGATTTGGAAATAGCATTATTCATATACGTCATTATCATAGTGTCGGCTATTTTTCATGAGTACGCTCACGCATGGATGGCGCTTTATTTGGGTGACACTACGGCCAAAGACGCCGGCAGGTTGACTCTTAACCCATTGGCCCACATTGATCCCTTCGGGACAGTTATGCTCCCTCTGATTTTAATGCTTATCGGAGGAATTTTTATAGGATACGCCAAACCCGTCCCCTTCAATCCTTATAATTTGCGGGATCAAAAGTACGGTCCGGCCAAAGTGGCGGCCGCCGGACCGGTTTCCAACTTTTTGATCGCTCTGAGTTTGTCTTTGGTTATCAGATACATATCTCTATCACCGCTGGTAGAGTACACTTTGTCTTTCATAATCTACATAAATATAATTTTAGCGCTTTTCAACCTGATACCGATTCCGCCCCTGGACGGCTCGAAGCTCTTAAAAGCATTTACTTCCTTCGATCTTTCTTTCGGAGGAGGGGCTTCGAGGTTTTTGTGGCTTGGCATCACTTTAATAGTTGCTTTTAGGTATCTGCCGACCGTAGCCCAATTTATTTTCACCATCTTTACCGGAACCACATTTTAACTTTTAATTCTTGACAATTGTCCAACTTTTTTGTAGTATAATCCTATGATTGTTTAAAAAAATATGCCGACAATAAACCAATTAGTCAGAAAAGGAAGAAAGCAGCCCAAAAGAAAGCAGAAATCACCTGCTTTATCTTACGGGTTCAATAATTTGAAAAACGAAAGATCATATTATTCTTCCCCCCAAAAGAAAGGGGTCTGTCTTAAGGTCTCCACCGTTACCCCGAAAAAGCCGAACTCCGCTTTAAGGAAAGTGGCCAGAGTCCGACTTTCCAACGGTATGGAGGCAACCGCCTACATCCCCGGTGAAGGACACAGCTTGCAGGAACACTCGGTAGTTTTGGTCAGGGGAGGAAGAGTCAAGGATTTGCCCGGTGTCAGGTATACGGTGGTAAGAGGCGCTCTTGACAGCGAAGGAGTGGAAGGTAAAAAGCAGTCGAGAAGTAAATACGGAACTAAAAAGCAAGATTAATATGTTCGAAGGAAAAGGAAAAAAATATAAAACGCATAAGATTGAACCGGACCCCAAACACGAGAATGTCGTTGTCGCTAAATTTATCAATCATATAATGAAGGACGGGAAAAAGTCCCTGGCCAGAAGGATCCTTTATAATTCTTTCGATATTATTAAAAAAGAAACCAAGGGAGACCCGGTTGAAGTTTTCGAGCAGGCTTTAAATAATGTAGTACCGAACAAGGAAGTCAGATCGAAAAGAGTGGGGGGAGCTACTTATCAGGTTCCCTACGATGTCGATAAAAAGAGAGGAATGAGTTTGGCGATGAGGTGGATTTTGGATTCCGCCAGATCCGAAGCGGGATCATCGATGGAAGAAAGATTGGCCAAGGAGCTTCTTGCCGCTTCCCAAAAACAAGGTTCGGCGATGAAGAAAAAAGAAAACATGGAAAGGATGGCCGAAGCGAACAGGGCTTTCGCCTTTCTTGCCAAGTAGTTCAGACGCAAACCGAATGCTTGCTTAAAGCATTTTTTATTTGTAAAAATTATGTCCAGAGAATATCCATTGGAAAAATACAGAAACATAGGAATTATAGCCCACATCGATGCGGGTAAGACGACTATGACCGAAAGAATTCTTTTCTATACGGGTATTTCTCATAAGATAGGGGAAACCCATGACGGTGATTCGGTAATGGACTGGATGGACCAGGAAAGAGAAAGAGGGATAACGATCACCTCGGCGGCTACTACTTGTTTTTGGACTCCTACTTATAAAGAAAAGAAGGACAAGGGAGAGTTCAGGATAAATATAATCGACACCCCCGGCCACATTGACTTTACCGCCGAAGTGCAAAGGTCACTACGAGTATTGGACGGAGCGGTAGTCGTTTTTGACGGAGTTTCGGGAGTCGAATCCCAATCGGAGACCGTCTGGCGCCAAGCCGACAAATTTCAAGTTCCCCGAATCTGCTTTATAAATAAGATGGATCGTATTGGAGCCACCTACGAAGGAGCCATAGAGACCATAGTTGAAAAATTAACCCCCAACGTGGTCGCCATGCAGATTCCAATGGGATCCGAAAAGGATTTCGAAGGGGTTATAGACTTGATGGAGATGGAGGCCTGGAAATTCGAGGGAGAGATGGGAGAAAAGGTGGTTAAGGAGGAAATCCCGGAAGATNTGAAGGCGGAAGCGAAGAAGAAAAGAGAAGAAATGGTTGAAAAGATAGTNACNGANNACGAAGAGCTTTTTGAGAAATATATGGAAGGTGAAGAAATCTCAACTGAAAAATTAAAAGAAATATTGAGAAAAGCGGTTTTAAATTATAATTTGGTTCCCGTTTATTGCGGAACCGCACTTAAAAACAAGGGAGTCCAACCGGTAATCGACGCCGTTTGCGACTTCTTTCCCGCTCCCACCGACCTTCCACCGGTAAAAGGAAAAGATCCGGAAACCGATGAGGAGATGACCAGAAATGCGAGTGACGACGAACCTTTCGCCGCTTTGGCTTTCAAACTGGCCAGCGACCCCTACGTGGGCAGTTTGACTTTTGTGAGGGTGTATTCCGGAACGTTGTCCGGTGGATCGAACGTAATAAATTCGACGACGGGGAAAAAAGAAAGAATCAACAGGATTTTGAGAATGCACGCCAACGAAAGAGAAGAACTGGAAGAGATTTACGCCGGGGACATAGTCGCCTTGGTCGGATTGGACGAAACGGCGACCGGAGATACGCTTTGTGATCCCAAAGAGCCGGTAATGCTTGAAAACATCACTTTTCCCGATCCGGTAGTTTCAATTAAAGTTGAACCGAAAAGCAGGGAAGACCAGGAAAAGATGGGATTAGCTCTGAGAAAACTGGGCCAGGAAGACCCCACCTTCAAGGTGAAGGGAGACATAGAAACCGGTGAGACGATTATTTCCGGAATGGGAGAGCTTCACCTGGACATCATAATCAACAGATTAAAGAGAGAATTCGGGGTGGAGGCGGAAGTCGGCCAGCCCCAAGTAGCTTACAGAGAAACCATCCGCAGGGAAGCGGAAGCGGAGACCGAGTACGTTAAGCAATCCGGTGGTCGCGGGCAATACGGACACGTAAAGATGAAGATAGAACCGATGGAGTACGACAGCGAAAAGAAAGAGGACCGCTTGGAATTCGTGGATGAAATCACCGGCGGAGTTATTCCTCAGGAATACATCCCGGCGGTCGAAAAGGGAATCGGAGAAGTTATGGACGAGGGAGTGGTGGCCGGATATCCGCTGGTCGGAATCAAGGCCACGCTTTTCGACGGATCCTATCACGAAGTGGATTCTTCGAAGATGGCCTTCAAAATTGCCGGTTCTATGGCTTTTAAAGACGCCTGCACAAAGGCCAGCCCGGTCCTTTTGGAACCTTTCATGAAAGTGGAAGTAACCATTCCTTCCGAGTTTTTGGGTGACATCGTCGGGGATCTTTCTTCTCGAAGAGGAGAGATCCAGAAAACGGAAAACACCAAGGGGAAAATGGATATAAAGATTATCAGAGCCAAGGTGCCTTTGGCCGAAATGTTCGGTTACGTCACCACCCTGAGATCCCTTACCGAGGGAAGAGGTAATTTCACCATGGAATTTTTAGAATACAAGCGGGTTCCGGCCAACGTAGCGGAAGAAATCAAGGAAAGCAGATAAAAGTTTGACAAAGGGAGTAAAGTGAGCTATTTTAATTTTTGAACATTTAAATTGCGGAAGGGAGACGCACCTTCGTCATTCCTGATTTCACAATCATCGTCATTCCCGACCCCGATCGGGAATCTCATAAAACCGGTAATACAAAGAGATTCCCGCTTCCGCGGGAATGACGAGGTAGGGTGTTGCGGGAATGACGAGCACCCCCTCTGTCATTCCCGACCCCGATCGGGAATCCCATAGGAATTGGTAATACAAAGAGATTCCCGCTTTCGCGGGAATGACGGAGGGAAGTACGGGAATGACGAATACTCCTCTCTCGTCATTCCCAACTTGATTGGGAATCCCATAGACGCACCCTCGTGTTATTCCCAACTTGATTAGGAATCTCATAGGAATTGGTAATACAAAGAGATTCCCGCTTTCGCGGGAATGACGTGAGGATGTCTAAGAGATTCCCGCTTTCGCGGGAATGACGAAAGGAGGTGCGGGAATGACGAGGTAGGGTGTTGCGGGAATGACGAAAGGAAACGCGGAAATGACGAGGGGTGTACGCTCAGGATGACGGGTGGGGTTATTTCAGGATGACGGATAAATTGGACTTTTGATGGAAATTATTGTAATATAATAAAGCATTGGAATTAATAATTATTAAAAGCATTAAACAAGTACTTCTTGTTTAATTAACCACAAAAATATGGCTGAAAAATACGAAAGATCAAAACCACATCTTAATATCGGAACCATCGGTCACGTAGACCACGGTAAGACCACTCTTACCGCTGCAATTCTGAAAACTTTGAACATGCAGGGGCTTTCCGGTATGACGGCGAGCATTGAAGATATCGATTCCGCTCCCGAAGAAAAAGCGAGGGGAATCACTATTGCTGTATCTCACCAAGAATATGAAACGGAAAAAAGGCACTACGCCCACATTGACTGTCCGGGACACGCCGACTACGTTAAAAATATGATTACCGGGGCCGCACAAATGGACGGAGCCATCTTAGTGGTTTCCGCCGCCGACGGACCGATGCCCCAAACCAGAGAGCATATCCTTCTCGCCAGGCAGGTGGGACTTCCTTCTTTGGTTGTCTTTTTAAACAAAACGGATATGGTGGACGACCCGGAAATGATAGAATTGGTGGAATCGGAAGTGAGAGAGCTTCTTAATAAATACGAATACGACGGAGACAACGTTCCGGTCATAAAGGGATCCGCCCTGAAGGCCTTTGAAGCCGATAGTGCCGACGACGAATCGGTAAAGCCCATTATCGAATTGGTGGAAGCTTTGGATGACTATATCCCCGAACCGGAAAGAGACATTGACAAACCCTTCCTTATGGCTATTGAAGACATCTTTTCGATTGAAGGAAGAGGAACCGTGGCTACCGGAAGGATTGAAAGGGGAGTAATAAACGCCAAGGACGAAGTTGACATCATTGGACTCAAGGACGACATAGACAAGACCACGGTGGTCAGCATTGAGATGTTTAACAAGAGTTTGGACAGAGGTGAAGCCGGAGACAACGCCGGACTTCTTCTGAGAGGAACCAAGAAAGATGAAATCGAAAGAGGACAAGTTCTGGCCGAACCCGGCTCGATTACTCCTCATACGGAATTCGAAGCCGAAGTCTACATCCTGGATAAGGACGAAGGGGGGCGACATACTCCGTTTTTCAACGGATACAAACCCCAGTTTTATTTCCGAACTACGGATGTAACCGGCGAGGTCGAACTCAAGAAAGGAACCGAAATGGTTATGCCCGGTGATACCGCCGAATTGGAGATTAAGCTGATTGCCCCCATTGCACTGGAAGAAGAGCAGAGATTCGCAATTCGAGAAGGAGGTAAGACGGTAGGAGCGGGAGTAGTGACGAAAATTATCAAATAGCGGATTATGGCCAAAAAGGAAGAAAATCTCAATAAGATAAGAATTAAGTTGAAAGGATACGATCACAAGGTAATCGACAGTAGCGCGGAACAGATCGTTGAAACTGCAACCAGGTATGGGAGTGAGATCTCGGGTCCCACTCCCTTACCTACCGAAATAAAAAAGTATACGGTAAACAGATCAACTTTCGTTAACAACAAGTCAAAAGAGCAATACGAGGTCAGGGTGCACAAAAGACTGATTGACGTGTTGGACGCAAGCCCAAAAGTATTGGACGCACTCAGAAACCTCACCTTGCCCAACGGAGTTAATATCGAGGTTAAGATGTAAAGTTTAATAAGCTTTACTTTTTTTCTGAACATATAAATGTTTAATTTTTACGATATTTAGTTTGTTAGATTTAACGGGCTTTCTCAACAAAGCCCGCGAAACTCAGGCTAAATCGGGGGAAGGCCCGACGCTTTTAGTTGAAAAGCTCGCGGCCGCTTCCGACAGGAAAAAGGCCTCGGAATTGATTGAAGATTCCACGCCGCTTCCGACAGGAAAAAGGCCTCGGAATTGATTGAAGATTCCACGCCGCTTCCGACAGGAAAAAGGCCTCGGAATTGATTGAAAAGCTTGGTTGCTTTTAGCAGAAAAACACGACACTTTTGAAACAATAATCATGAAATTTATCTTAGGAAAAAAATTAGGAATGACTCAAGTTTTCGGAGACGACGGAGAAGTGATTCCGGTTACTTTGATTGAGGCGGGACCCTGCGCGGTTACCCAAATCAAAACAAAAGAGACCGATGGCTACGAGGCGATACAGATTGGATTTGAAAAATTGGACGAAAAAAAGGTAAAAAAACCGCAAAGGAACGCTCCTTTTAATTTTTTATGCGAATTCAAGGGAGATCCGGAAAAGTTCGAGGTCGGTGACGAAATAGACGTTTCTTCTTTTGAAAAAGGAGAGAAGGTCAAGGTGGCCGGTACCTCCAAAGGAAAGGGTTTCCAAGGAGTTGTAAAGCGGCACGGATTCGCCGGTCAATCGAGAACCCACGGAACAAAGCACGATGAAAGAAGGGGCGGCTCAATAGGTTCCGCTTACCCGCAAAGGGTCTTCAAAGGTAGAAAGATGCCCGGAAGAATGGGGGCGGAAAGAGTTACCGTAAATAATCTGGAAATAGTCGAGATCAATGAGGAGGAAAATATCTTAGCCGTTAAAGGGTCCTTGCCCGGTGATAAAAATAATATTTTGGAAATAGTTAAAGATAATTAATTTATAAAGAGCAGTTTTAGACGAATATGAAAATTCCCGTTTACAACAAGAAAGGTGAAGAGGAAGGAAAAAGTAACATTTCCGAAGAAATTTTTGATTTGGAAATAAATTCCGACTTGATTTATCAAGTGGTCACCTGCCAGCAATCGAACAGAAGGCAAAATAGCGCCCACAGCAAAGACAGATCGGAAAAGAGAGGGGGAGGCAGAAAGCCGTGGCGACAGAAAGGAACCGGCAGAGCCAGACACGGTTCGATCAGATCCCCGATTTGGAAAGGTGGCGGAGTGACTTTCGGTCCGAGAAACGAAAGGAATTATAAAAAGAAGATCAATAAGAAAGAAAGAAAAAAAGCGCTTTTTATGGCTCTTTCCGGCAAAATGGAAAACGATCTGCTTATCGCTCTGGACGAGATGTCGGTAGAAAAGCCGAAGACGAAAGAACTCGACTTCATCAAGAACCTGCCCTGCAAGGAAGGATCGGTTTTAATTGCCGTTTCCGGAGTCAGTGAGGACTTGCTTTTGGCCGCCGGGAACATTCCCGACGTTTCAGTAATGGAAGCCAGAAATTTGAACGCTTTAGACGTATTGTCTTATAAATATTTACTTACGGACAAAAAGGCGATAAAAGAGATTAAAAATACCTTCGTATGAAAAGAGTAATCAAAAATCCGCACGTCAGTGAAAAGTCGACGAGACTGATAAAAGAAGAAAACGCCTACGTTTTCGTAGTAAGTAATAAGGCGAATAAGATTGAAATCAAAAAAGCGATCGAAGATTTTTATAACGTGGACGTAGAAAAGGTGACCGTCACCAAGATACCGGCCAAAAAGAGAAGGCTGGGAAGAATCGAGGGAGAGAAGAAAGGCTATAAAAAAGCGACGGCTTGGCTCAAAGAGGGCCAGTCGATAGAAATACTTTCTTCTTGACTTAAGATTTAAATAATGTTTTAATAATAGTCGAATTATGCAAAAGCCGGACAAAAACAGTAGACCACCCAAATCCTTAACCGTCAGCATGAAAAAGACGGGCGGGAGAAACAATACCGGAAAAATGACGGTCAAGACGCGTGGTGGCGGAGCTCGTAAGATTTGGCGGAAAGTCAATTACGGGCAAGAAAAGATGGGCCTGGAAGGAGAAGTGACGCGAATTGATTACGACCCCAACCGAACTGCCTACTTGGCTTTAATTGAGTATGAAGACGAAACTCAAGGCTATATTTTGGCTCCGCAAGGACTGGAAGTGGGAGATAAGGTTTTAACGAATGAAAGAGCTCCTTTGAGATTAGCAAACAGGATGAAGCTTAAAAACATTCCCATCGGAACTCAGATTCACAATATTTCACTGAATCCGAATGGAGAAGGAAAAATGGTCAGAGCGGCCGGAGCTTCAGCGGTAGTATTGGCTCAAGAAGGGAAATATACTCACTTGAAGATGCCCTCCAAGGAAGTCAGGAAAGTGGGCCGGGAATGTTTCGGATCAATCGGAGAACTTTCCAATCCCGAACATCAATACAAAGATAAAAAGAAAGCGGGAACGAACAGACGGAAAGGCAGAAGGCCGAAGGTCAGAGGCAAGGCCAAAAACGCCGTTGATCATCCCCATGGTGGCGGGGAGGGCGGTTCTACGATAGGATTAAAGCATCCCAAGACACCGACCGGTAAACCGGCCAAGGGAGTTAAGACCAGAAAAAGAAAACACACCGACAAATATATAGTTAAAAGACGCGACGAAAAAAAGAAAAAGAAGAAATAAATTAAACATATGGCCAGAAGTTTAAAAAAAGGACCCAACATAAACGAGAGGCTTTTGAAAAAGGTTGAAAATCAAAAGCCGGGAGAAGGAATGATCAAGACCTGGGCCAGAGACGCAGTAATTACGCCGGAGATGATCGGGTTTACTTTCGGAGTCTATAACGGTAAAAAGCACGTCGAGGTTTCGGTTACCGAAGATATGGTCGGTCATAAGTTGGGAGAGTTTTCAGCCACCAAGAAGTTTAAAAAGCACGGTGGTAGAATGCAGAGAGAAGAAGAAAAAGAGACAAAGAGCGGAAGAAGAAATATAACTTTGGACGATGAAGTATAGATATAAAAACCTATGAAAGTTGATGCAAAATTGAATCATTTGAGAATGTCACCCGTAAAGGTTCGCCTCGTTGCTGACCTGGTCAGGGGAAGGAGAGTCGATGAAGCCGAAAACAGGCTTAAGTTCGCCCCCAAAAAAGCGACGAAACCGATCGGTAAGCTTTTGAAATCGGCGATCGCTAACGCGGAGCATAATTTTGATTTGGATAAGAGTAATTTATATATTTCCGAAATAAGAGTCGATGAAGGCCCGACCCTCAAGAGATGGCGGCCGAGAGCGAGGGGAGCGACGGATCAAATTCAGAAAAAAACTTCCCATATCACCATAGTTTTGGACGAACTGGAGGCGGGTAAGGAGATAAAGACCGGTAAAAAGGGCAAGATAAAAAGGATAAAGAAAAAAGAAAGACCCAAGGAAGAAGCCGACTTGAAAAAAAGTAAGAAAGGGTCTTCGGAAAAGGATATGTCCAAAAAAGAACAAAAGGGAAAGGGCAAAGATATTTTTAGACGTAAATCAATATAAATAGATATGTCTCAAAGGTCTCATCCGAGAATTAAAAGAATTACTACTACGGCCGACTGGAAGTCGAAGGGTTTTTATAATCAAAAATATCCCGAGTACTTGAAAGAAGACCACTTGATCAGAGAGTATATGAATGAAAAATTGGATGATATGGGAGTTGCGGAAACAGAAATAAGAAGGTCCCCTTCCGAGTTGAATGTGGTAATCCATTCCTCGAGACCCGGTATAGTTATAGGTCGAGGCGGGGAAGGAGTTAAAAAACTGAAGAGAGGATTGGATGAAATCTTGGATGAAGACGAAGTGACGGACAGAAAGGTCAGAATAGAAGTTAAAGAGGTAAAGGATCCCTGGTCTTCGGCCTCCATAGCGGCCAAAGAGATGGCTAAGCAGCTGGAAAAGAGAATGCACTATCGAAGGGTTATAAAACACGCTATGGGCAAGATAACGGCTAACAGAAAAGTCCAGGGAGCAAGAATAGAAGTGGCCGGGAGACTGAACGGTGCTGAAATTGCTCGAACGGAACATATCTCCGAAGGGAACTTGCCCCGAGAAACTTTGAGAGCCGATCTGGATTACGCTTTTGAGGAAGCTTACTGCAAATTCGGAACCATAGGAATAAAAGTATCGATTTACAAAGGAGAAAAATTCGATTAATATGTTAGTACCGAAAAAAGTAAAACACAGAAAGAGACACAAGGAAATGAAGCGACTCAAAGGAGTCGCCACTTCGGGCACGAAAGTGGAGTTCGGAACTTACGGCCTTAAAACCTTGGATCCCAAGTGGCTCACTTCCCGGCAACTGGAAGCGGCCAGGAGAGCCATAATCAGATATTTGAGAAAAGGTGGTAAGATGTGGACCAGAGTTTTTCCCGACAAGCCGGTTACCACAAAAGGACTGGAAGTGCCGATGGGAGGAGGTAAAGGATCGGTCGACAGATACGTAGCTCCCGTAAAGCCGGGCAGGGTTATTTTTGAGCTGGACGGAATAGATGAAGAAATGGCCAGAGAGGCCTTCAGTAAAGCGTCGGACAAACTGCCGGTAAAAACGAAATTCGTAAAAAGAAAATAAAATGAGACCGCAAGCATTAAGAGAAAAAAGCAAATCGGAATTGGAAGGGCTTCTCAAGAAAAAAAGAGAAAAGCTCCAAGAGGTTAAACACAACCTCTCTTCCGGAAGAGTTAAAAANACGAAAGCGGCTCGTAATTTAAAGAAGGATATCGCCAGAATTTTAACTATATTAAACGAAGGTTCTTATGAAAAATGAGTTACGTGGAAAAGTAGTATCGGCACGCCAGGACAAGACGGTCGTCGTCGAGGTTACTTCGGTTAAAAAACATCCCCGATACGAAAAGAGATACGAAATCCATAAAAAATACAAAGCTCACGACGAAGAAAACGAACTGGAAGAAGGAGAGGAAGTGATTATCAGAGAAACGAAGCCGATTTCCAAGGATAAAAGATGGAAAGTTGTAAAAAGATTAAAAAGCTAACATGATTCAACCGGAAACAAAACTGAAAGTAGCCGACAACGCCGGCGCGAAAGAGATCAAGTGTTTTAAGGTTTTGGGCGGTTCCAAGAAAAGATACGCTCAGATAGGCGACATCATAGTCGCCGCGGTAAAAAAGTCGGAACCGAGAAAAGAAGTCAAAAAGCACGACGTGGTCAAGGCGGTCGTTGTTCGTCAAAGAAAGGAATACAGAAGAAAAGACGGAACCTATATCAGATTCGATGAGAATGCAGCCGTAGTTTTGGAAGGTGATTCGAATATGCCGATCGGCGGCAGGATCTTCGGACCGATTCCCCGTGAGTTAGCCGAAAAAGGTTTCAAGGAAATCACTACTTTAGCAAAAGAGATAGTATGAAGATAAAAAAGAACGACAAAGTGGTAATAATCGCCGGAAAGGACCGTGGTAAAAGCGGGAAGGTGATGCATGCTTTTCCTCAAGACAAACAGGTTATCGTTGAAGGATTGAATTTGATGAAAAAGCACGTCCGACCGAAAAAGCAGGGCGAGTCGGGTCAAATTATAGAGTTTCCGGCTCCGATGGACGTATCCAACGTTAAACTGATTTGTCCGAAGTGTGACGAGGCGACCAGAACGGGAGTGGAGAAGGCTTCCGAAGGAAAAAAAAGAGTTTGTAAAAAGTGTAATAAGAGTCTTAATTAAAGATGGAGGACTTAAAACAACAATTCAGTGAAAAAGTTATCGATGAAATGGTTGATCAGTTCGACTATGACAGCCCGATGGCCGTTCCCCGCTTGGAAAGAGTAACCATAAATACCGGAATCGGCGAACGCGTCAAGGGTAAATCTTCCGACAAGGCCCAGGAAATAATGGATTATTTTTTAACCGATGTGGGGCTTATCGCCGGCCAAAAGCCGGTAGTCAGCAAGGCCAAGAAATCGATTTCCGGCTTTGAAATAAGAAAGGGAGATCCGGCCGGAGTCAAAGTCACCCTTCGAGGAGACAAGATGAATAATTTTTTGGAAAAATTAGTCAACGTAGTTTTTCCCGGCCTGAGGGACTTCAGAGGAATAAATCCCGATTCGGTGGACGAGTCCGGAAATTTGACGATAGGAATCGAAGAGCACATCTCTTTTCCGGAAGTTCCGGCCGACGAAAGAGATGATATATTCAGCCTGCAGGTTACCGTAGTCAACACGGCGACCTCTTATGAAGAAGGGTTGGAGCTTTTCAAAAAATTAGGTTTTCCTTTTAAAAAAGATAATTAAAAAAGCATGGCAACAAAAGCACAAAAAGAAAAGTCGAAAGAAGAACCGAAGTATAAAACTCGTAAGGTCAGGCGCTGCTTTAAGTGTGGCCGGACCAGGGGATATATGCGTGACTTCGGGCTTTGCAGGATATGCTTTCGTGAGAAAGCGAACGAAGGAGAGATACCGGGAGTAAGAAAATCAAGCTGGTAAAATTATGACCGATCCAATAACGGACATGTTAAACAGACTGGAAAACGGACAAGCCGTAAATAAAAAAACGGTTGATATTCCTTTTTCTACGATAAAGTATAAAATCGCCAAAGTCTTGGAAGCGGAAGGCTTCGTAGAGGCGGTGGCGAAAAAGGGCAGAAACCCGCAAAAGGTAATTAGAGTCAANTTGAAATATGAAAATGATGAACCGGCAATAACCGACGCGAAAAGAGTTTCGAAACCCGGACGTAGAGTCTATACCTCGCTGAAAGACATAAGGCCGGTAAAGGGCGGATACGGAATTTCGGTAATTTCAACTCCGAAAGGGGTGATGTCCAACAAAGAAGCGAAAGGAGCCGAGGTCGGTGGAGAAGTTTTATGTGAAATTCATTAAAATTATGTCCAGAACAGGAAAAAAACCGATAAAGATACCCGAAGCTGTAACCGTTGACATAGACGGAAGAGCGGTTAATGTTAAAGGACCGAAAGGCGAATTGAAAAGAAAAATAAGACCGGAAATAGGAGTCAAAAAAGAAGAAGGCGAATTAAAGGTTTTTATTAGCAAAGAAGATAAAAAATCAAAGGCCTTTTTGGGCTTGGAAAGAAGTCTACTTAGCAATATGATTACGGGCGTTACCGACGGATTCGAAAAAGTTTTGGAACTTCACGGAGTGGGATACAGAGCGAGAATGGAAGGTCAAACCCTGGTTGTCGAAGCCGGCTTTTCACACCCGGTCAAAATGGATCCCCCCGAAGACGCAGAGATAGCGGTCGAAGAAGGCAAAATAAAGGTTTCGGGAATAGAAAAAGAAAGGGTCGGTCAAGTTGCCGCCAAAATCAGAGCTATCAGACCTCCCGAACCCTACAAAGGAAAAGGGATAAGATACGAAGGGGAAGAGATAGTCAGGAAAGAAGGTAAAAAAGCGATAAGCACCGAATAATATGTTGGACAGAGAAAAAAGAAGAAAAAGAAGACATAAGAGGATCCGTACCGAACTTAGCGGAACCGAAGAAAAGCCACGACTGAGTGTTTACAGATCACTTAAGCATATCTATTGTCAACTGATAGACGATACCAAGGGAGAGGTTTTAGCCTCGGCGAAGGATACGGACATAGACAAAAAGGGAGATAAAACCGAATTGGCTTTCGAGACGGGAAAGCTTTTAGCCGAAAGGGCTTCCGAAAAAGATATTAAAAAGGCCGTTTTCGACAGGAGCGGCTACAAGTATCACGGAAGAGTTAAAGCATTGGCCGAAGGCGCCCGGGAAGGTGGACTTAAGTTTTAAAATAAAATTATGGCAAGAAAAAAACAAAAAAAAGATGATGGCTTTAAATCCGATGTTCTGGATATAGGCAGGGTAGAAAGAATGACCGCCGGTGGAAGAAGACTCAGGTTCAGGGCCCTGGTTGCCGTCGGTAACAGGGACGGAAAAGTCGGTGTGGGACTTGCCAAGGGAAACGACGTCGGTAAGGCAATTGAAAAAGCGACCAGAAAGGCAAAAAAGAACGTAATTGAAGTAAAGCTCGAGGAAGGAACCATAGCCCACGAAGTAAAAGGAAAGCACGGCGCCGCCGAAGTTCTTCTTAAGCCCCAGTCCAAGGGACGTGGTCTCGTGGCCGGAGGAACCGTTAGGTCAATTTGCTCGATGGCCGGAGTTCAAGACATATCTTCTAAAATTTTAGGGAATACCAGGAATAAGCTTAATAATGCCCGAGCGACAATAGAAGCACTAACCAATCTAAAAACGTAATGCAACTTCACGACTTAAAATCAAAAGACGAAAAGGACAAAAAGAGAGTTGGACGCGGTGGAGCCCGCGGGACCTATTGTGGTAGAGGAGTAAAGGGCCAGAAAGCAAGAGCCGGATCCGGCGGAGAACCACTTATCAGAAGAATTATAAAGAGATATCCGAAATTGAGGGGATATAGACGAACTTCGGGTCGGAAAAATGCGGTAGTCAACGTCGGTAGCCTGGAGAACAGCTTCGAAGATGGAGAGAAAATAACTCCCGAAGCTTTGGTTGAAAAGGGGCTCATACGAAGAAAGGACGGTAAGATTCCCCCGATTAAGATTTTGGGAGAGGGAAAATTGGAAAATTCCCTGACTATCGAAAGTTGTCAAGTATCCGCTTCCGCCGAAAAGAAGATTAAAAAAGCCGGTGGAACCGTTTAAATTATGATTGAAAAGATAACACAAATTTTTAAAATAGAGGATTTGAAAAACAGGATCCTTTTCGTTTTGGGAATGCTGGCCATCTTCAGAGTGATGGCCAATATCCCCATGCCGGGAATGGACCCCGATCAACTGGAAGAATTTTTTGCTCAATTCGAGATGTTCCAGTTCGCCAACGTCTTTACCGGAGGAACGATGGACAGGTTTTCAATAGCTATGCTGGGCCTGGGTCCCTACATTACGGCCGTAATTGTCATTCAACTTTTAACTATGGTTTTTCCCAGGCTGGAAAGATTGTACAAGGAAGAAGGGGAGCAAGGAAAACAGAAGATAAACCAGTACGGAAGACTACTTACCGTTCCCTTTGCGATTATGCAGACCTTCGGAATGCTCACTCTTTTTCAAAATCAGGGAGTGATCCAACCCCTCGGAGCGGTGGATATGATTGCAACCATAGCAACCGTGACCGCCGGTACGGTTTTTCTGATGTGGCTCGGTGAACTGATCAGTGAAAAGGGAATAGGAAACGGAGTTTCGATTATGATTTTTGCCGGTATTATCGCCAATGTTCCCGCCCAGATAATGGAAGCCATCGTAACTTGGGACATGACCCAGCTTCCTTCTTATATTTTATTTTTAGCCTTGGCCCTCTTTATCATAGGGGCCGTAGTTTTGGTCAATGAAGCGAGAAGAAACATACCCGTCTCCTACGCCAAGAGAGTAAAAGGGAGAAAGGTCTACGGCGGCTCTTCTACTTATATTCCGCTGAATATTAATCCGGCGGGTGTAATTCCGATTATATTCGCTCTTTCTCTTATGGCCATGCCTCCCATGGTTGCTCAGTTTTTAGCCGAAGCCGGGGGGACCGTAGGGTCGGTAGCTCAATCCGTATCCACTTTCCTTCAAAATCCGTGGGTTCAGGGAACGGCTTATTTCGTCTTGGTCTTTCTGTTTACGTTTTTCTATACGGCGGTTACTTTCGATCCGGAAAACGTGGCCGATAACCTGAAGAAGATGGGTGGTTTCGTACCGGGAATCAGGCCGGGCAAACCGACCGAAAACCATATCAGATATATATTGAATCGCGTACTGACCGTCGGTGCAATTTATTTGGCGACGATCGCGGTCATGCCGTCGATAGTTGCCGGAATAACCGGAGTGGGAACATTTCAATTTCTCATCGGTGGTGCTTCGATCTTGATTATCGTCAGCGTGGTTTTGGATACCACTCAGCAGATAAACGCTCAGCTTCAGATGAGGGAGTACGAAGAGATATAAAAACTCCGGAGGAGTTAATCTTTAATCGATAATGATTAAAAAGTAACTTTTTTACAACTGACGACGGATGAAAAAAACAATTAAAATTCAATCTGCAAGCAAACCGTGAAAGGTTGCTTTTTTAATTAAGTTATAAAATAATAAGATATATAATATGAAATTAGTATCACTCATAGGGAGGCCGGGATGCGGCAAGGGGACCCAGGCGAAAATAATAGTTAAAAAGACGAACTGGGAGCCGATCTACACCGGCAAACTTCTAAGGGAGAGAGCCAAAAGGGATGATTTTATGGGAGAGAAGATAAAAAAAGCTCTTTCCGAAGGGAGGCTGATTCCGACTCCCGTCGTCTTCAACATCTGGATGCCCAAATTGATCGAATTCAAAAAAACCGAAAGCACGGAAGGAGTTCTTTTCGACGGCAATCCGCGCAAGATGTATGAAGCTAAAATGCTGGAGGAAGTTTTCGAGATGTTCGAGTGGCCCGATTTCACCCCCGTTCACATCGATATAAGCCGTGAGGAGTCCCAAAAGAGGCTTTTAAAGAGAGGAAGGGGTGACGACAAGCAAGAGGAGATAGACAGGCGTCTGAGCTGGTTTGAAAGCGACGTTCGTCCGGT
>SL_8KL_010_SEDDRAFT_10002188_pt1 | contig 16658 bp, 19 predicted proteins | sample SodLakKL_010_SED_4_FD_11160 | JGI IMG/M metagenome (IMG submission 11160)
ATAACTAGCAATTTAGATATGAACGGTATTACTCTTTCAAAAGAGGAGGGAGCAGTAAGGGACAGCGTGATAAAATTGAACTATATATTCACGATTTCAGACAAAATGATGGAGAAAAAACTGTTTAGTTTAACTGAAAGTAAGAAAGAAAAGATATTTAACGGATTGAATAAAAGATTAGAGGCATTGATGAAATGATATAGTCTTTATTTTTTATTCGGTGTTGATTAGTTTTTTTAGGTTCTTCTTGATCTTTTCTTTTCTGAATGGGTAGGATGCAATCTTTATCTTGATGTGCACCACATCTCCTCCCTTTGATAGTTCGAATTTTCCCTGGTGCAGTTTTTGTTTGTCGAGCCTGATGTAGAACTCTCCTTCTTCAGTGTCGAGGTGATCGTAGATTTTCTCGGGTTTCTCTATCTCCCGGAAAATGGTTTTTATTATTTGTTTTACTTCGCTCCATCTTTCGGTTTTGTAGCTGTGTTTTTTTATCTTTGCTCCTTCCTGTGATTCCATTTCCTGTGTTTTGATTTTTTCTACTAGTTCTCCCGATTCTAGTTTTAGTACTGTGTTCACTGCTTTTTTGATATCTTCTTCGTTCTCAGATGGGTACTGTAGTGTTCTTAGTTCTAGGTAGTGGGCTAGTTTTTCCATGGGTTGTCCTTGGGTTTTTTGTGTTGGTTTTGGGTTAGAATTGCCTATTCAGTTCCTTATCTGTTTCTTCCTTTTCTTCCGGCTGAGGTCTTTCCTTTTTGTGCTCTGTTTTTTGAGGATTTCTGTGTTGTCCACTGTGTTTCGGAATCGTTCTTTATGTTAGGGTGTTCAGGGTCCGCCATTATTACTTCGTAGTACTTTCGGTTTCCGTCCTCTCCCGCTAGGTAGGAGTTTATCACTACCAGGTTTGAGAATTTCTTGGATGCTTTTTCTTCGGCTTGTCTTTGGTGTGATTTTGCTCTCTTTAGTTTTCTTTTTCCCATTCTTTTTGGTCTTCTTGCTTTGTTTATTCTTCTGTGCAGTCCTGATCCTTTTGTTTCTTTTACTCTTGCTACTACAAATCCTTGTTTTGCTTTGTATCCTAGTTCTTTTGCCCTTACTGGATTGGTTGGTTTTTCTACTTTCTTTATGGTTGGTTGTTTTCTCCATTCTTGGAGTCTTTTTTTATGTGCTTTTTTCAGTTCTTCGTCTTCTCCTTTTTTGGATTTCTCGAAGTTCTTTCTGATGTATTTGCTGGCTGTTGTCATTTTTCTCACCTTTAGTTGTGTGTTGTGTGTAGTTTGAGAGATGTAGTCTTTCTCTGTTTACCGGTGTAGTATTTGTGTATTTCCTCGTTTTTAAACGATTATTTTTTGAGAGTTCTGTTTTGGGTTATTTAGGTTATTACCTTGATAGATCTTCGGCTATTTCTCCTATCACGGGTATCTTGATCTTTTTGCCCTGGAAAGTGGTCACTAGGAGCACTAGCCATATTAGGGTAGCGAATCCCACTACTAGGAACATTAGGAGTTGTATATCTAGCGCTTGGCTGATCCAGAAAAATATTGATAGCGATAAAAAAGTTAAAAGCGACTGTGATGCGTGGAACTTCACGAATTTACTCTTCTTTTCCGTCAATAGGACTATTAGACCTGTTATCCACAGTAATAAATAACTAATTGCTGCTCTTGAGTTTTGACTTAGTTTTGAATTTGTTTGTTCTTCTCTAGACATCTTCTCACTGAGTCAGTTTCACCATTCGTGTTCCGGGTTTCTTGGTATGATTATCCAACATATTATATATATTATCAGCCCGAATCCGCCTGAAAGAAAGACTAGAGCAACCCAAAGAAGTCTTAGTAGTACTGGATCCACTTTCAGGTACTCCGCCATCCCTCCAGCTACTCCTCCAAGTATCTTTTCTTTGCTTGATCTGTAAAGTCTCTTTATTTCTTCTTGCTTTGACTCTTGTTTTGAATCTTCCTCTTCATCTTTAGGTTCTTCGTCTTCTTTTTCCCTATCCTCTTCGGTTTCCGAATCTTCTTTTCCCGGTTTCTTTCCCGGCTTTGTAGCGCTGTTCATATTCATCTTTACCATCACTATTAGGTATAGTATTATGGTGAAGAATATAAATATGTTCCATAGGTTGTTCATGATTATATTGGATAATGCGGTGAATGAGAAGCGTCCAACTGAGAATCTCACCATTCCTAGTATGCTCGCCATTATCCAGAAGAACACGGTGATGGCGAATGCTGCGAATATCGGGGAGAAGGCTTTGTGGAAATATCTGAAGTTCTTTTCCAAGTAGCGGATATACGCGAATATTAGCAGGATTATGAAGAATATTCCTAGGTTATTGGTTAAGAAAAGATTCAAGTTGAGCAGGAAATCACTTCCTAGATGTGAATTCAGTGCTTTGACAGCTAGTATGGCTACTCCTATTATCAGCACTCCTAGTATGGATTTTAGCAGGGGATAGAGTACTCCGAATAGTCTTTGAGAGAAGGATTTTTTCCTAAAATCCTGTTGCATCTCTTTACCTATTTTTTCTCCTATTTTCTCCATCTCTTCTCCAAAGTCCTCTGCCTTTTCTTCAATTGTTTTTTCAATCTCTTCGTTTTTTTCAGCCATAATCATTTTCTAAACTTGATCTATTAAGTGGTTTTCTATTAAGTGGGATTGATGGGGGATCCGTGATGTTTCCGATCGTTTAAATACTTGGATTATCATTAAGTATATGCTTTAAGTGGATGTGTTTCTACATCTAAAATGATTTAAAGGAAGCGCTTAAAAACTACATGTAAAAAAAGTGATGATCATGGGAAAGAGACCAGCCTACACGTACAGAGACCACGACAGACCCTGGACAAGAACAGCCAGCACCAAGACGGATAAAGCCTATGTCAAAGGGATCCGTGATCCTATCATCAGGTCATTCGAGATAGGTGAACTCAGTAAAAAAGATGCTGAAGTAAGGTTCGACCTAGTCGTGGATTCGGACGTGCAAATCAGAGATGAAGCCCTTGAAGCGGCTAGAGTAAACGCTAACAAGCCGCTTGAAGCAGAAATAGGTCTTGAATCTTATTTGCTAAAGATAAGAACTTATCCTCACCAGTGTCTGAGAAAGCACTCACTCGCCAGCGGTGCTGGAGCGGATAGAGTTTCCGAAGGAATGAGGAAATCCTTTGGAAGACCCAGTGGAAGAGCGGTCAGAGCAAATAAGAACCAGAAGATAATTAGTGTCTGGGTCAAAGAGGAAAACAGCGACCTGGCAAGGAAATCTATGAAGAGAGCAGGTTCAAAGCTACCTGGTGGAACTTCGGTCAAGATGGAAAGGCTTTAGATTAATTCAAAACTTTTTAAAAATTGAAAAATCCGGAAACTTTTATTTCTCAGTCACTAGCACTAACAGAATTAAGAATAAAGAAAAAGGTGGGTTTAGATGGATTCAGACCGTGTCAATAACCCATTCCACCCATTGGAGCCATTCCTTCAGCATCTACTATTACCCATTTACCGTCTTCCTGTTCCAGGTAATGAGTAACTGTCTGGGTATCGGTTTCTTCGAATCCCATCATCTCTATAGATATTGTTAATTCAGCTTCCACTGTAGCTTCTCCATCAGTTATTTCTTCATCTATTATGTCTACACTTATGTCCATTGCTTCCATTACTTGTTCGAAGTCACCCGCGCCTAATTCAGCCATTTGCTCCATTTCTGATTTAAATTCTTCTCTTTCCTCTGCTGGAACATATTCTGCCATTCTTTCGTAATTACCGCTATCCATGGCGCTGTAAAAGCTTGAAACAGTTCCTGAAGGACCTGTAGCACCTATAAAATTCATTGCTATGAAAAGCCCTGCGGCCACTAGAACTATGAGTACAGGTACCATTATTTTCTTGTTGTCTTTGAGTTTTTCCAAGTTTTTCACCTCCAAGTACTCTTATTTTCTTAAACGAATGAAGAGTATATAAGTGCAGTGGTTTGAGTATATTTGCCTTGATTTAGGTATAGATTATCTTCCATTCCCCGTTTTCCTGTATTAATTCGAATTCTTCCTGCATTGTTTCCTCAATTTCCTCTTCTGTCATAGGGTTTTCCATTGTCACTGTTATTTCTGCCTCTACTGTAGCTTCACCGTTCCGTACGTCCTCGTTTAATATGTTTACGTTTATGCTCGTCTGCTGCATTGCTTTTTCCATCTCTTCGGTGTCCCCTATGATCATTGAATCTTTGAAGGTCTCTACGTCTTCTTCTATTACGTACTCGGATGCTGATTCAAAATCTCCATTGCTTATTTCTCTGTAGAATCTTGATACTGTTCCTCCTGGACTTCTTGGAACTCTGATGTACATCCCTATAGCTACTGCTGCTATCAGAGCTATTACTACTGAAATTATAACTGTTTTGTTTTTTCCTATTTTTTCCAATTCCTCCACCTCGGTTGTCCTTTTTGTTTAAAGCGGGTGAGTTTTATATAAATAGTGGTTGGTTCCATGGACCCGGTGGGATTTGAACCCACGGCCTTGCCCATTTTAGATCTTGGTTAGAATTTATTGCTCCTTGATTCGCCAAGGGCATGATCTTCCACTGATCTACGGGCCCGTTTTCCGGTTAGGATTAAGTTAATTGATTATTCTCAATCCTAGCATTGCTGGGATGATGCTCGGTATATCTGTGTCCTGGGTGTTTTTGCTTTAGGTGGATATGTAGAAGATGTTGTCTCCTCTTAGGATCACTTGCCCGATTTTTTGTTTTTTCTCCCCGTTCTCCAGCTCCGTTGCATTGCTAAGTGCTAGGTTCATGTGTTGGTCGAATGCCTGTAGTTTTCCTCTTACTTCTTTTCCTTCTTTCAGGTGCACTAGGATTTGTTTGTCTATCGCTTGGTCCAGGAAGTCAAATGGTCTGTCCGCTATTTTAATCACCTTTGTATTTGTGTGTTCTTTTAGTTTTATTTGTAGTGGTTATCTGCTGAATATTGACTTGATTTTGTCCATTATTCCTTTTTTCCTTTCTTCCGTATATGTTTTTCCGGTTATTTTTTGTGTGAGTTCTTTTATCTTCTCTGTGAATTGGCTTTCAGGTAGGTGTGTTATGACTGGTTCTTCTTCTTTTATTGCTTTTCTTACTTCTGGTTCTTCCTCTATCTTTGTAAGTATTTGAGCATTTAGTAGAGTGGTTATTTCTCTGTCGTTCATTCCGTATCTGGTGTCGTGTAGTCTGTTCAGTATTACTCCTTTTACTTCGGCTCCCATTTTTTCCGCTATCTTCTTTGTTTTTGACGCGTCCGCTGCGGCTATTGTTTCGGGCGTGACTACTAGGAATACTTCGTCCACGGCGTTGAAACATGCTATTGTGTCTTTCCCTACTCCTGCTGGTGAGTCTATTAGTAGTATGTCGCATTTTTCCGCTAGTTTGTCAACTAATCTTTTTAGTTTGTCCGGATCCATCCTTCTGAACTGGGTTGGTGATATGCCTGCCGGTACGAATCTTGCTTCTTCTCCTGTGATGTCGTAGATCGCGTCCTGTATGTTTGCTTGGTTTCTCATAACGTCTTGCAGTGTTATTGGTCTTCCTTGCATTCCCAGCATCATTTCGAGGTTAGCCATGTCTATGTCAGCGTCGAGGATTATTACTTCCTCTCCGGCTCTTGCCATTGACAGTCCGAGGTTTAGTGTGATGATTGATTTTCCAACCCCTCCTTTTCCGGAGCTTATGCATATTTTTCTGCCTTTTTCTTTTTCAGCCATGTTTGGTTCTCCTTGTTTGTTTTATGTCCTTTTCTTATTTTAGTTTTTTCGTTATTCTTTTTATCTCTGGTATTGATATGGTTCCCGGGGTTTTCATGAGGTAGAACCTGTCTTCTTCCTTGTATATCAGTTTGTTTTGCCCGTTGTTTCTTATTGTGAATAGTTTTGTGTCAGGGAACTGCTCGGTTACGTATTGTGGTAGTTCTTTGTCTTTTAGCAGTTCTTTGAAGTTTTCTTCACCGTCTGATTTGATTATTTCTCCTTTTTTGTTGGCTACTGCTAGTGCATCGAGGTAGAAATCGGTTTTTATCTGTTCCGGACTTGTTCTTTCGGCTTGTGCCTTTACTTGATTGGTGCTTCGTTTTTGATCGAGTTTTTCCTGGATTAGTTCGTGGATTATTTTCACTTTTTCCCTTATTTCTTCCTCTCGGGGTCTTCTGTTCGCTAACCTGTACATTTTTTCCTTGAAGCTCATGTTCTCAGTCTCCTTTCTGTTTCTTGATTTCCCTTGTTTTTATGTTTTGTTATTACTTCTTTTTTTCTCTTTTCAGGAATTTTTCAAGTGTCCTGTGTTCCTGTCTTGCTTTTTGGATTAGCTGTCCTCCGGTGTCTTCAGTGGATTCTAGTTCGGTTAAACCGTATTTTTTCAGTAGTTGATCCTGTGTCAGTTCTTTTGTTTCTTCTTTCATCAGTTCTTCTTCGTATTCGGTGCTGAAAGATGTTGGTAGTTCCAGTTCTTCTTTTGTCTTTGGCTCTGTCAGCATTGATTCTTCGTTCATTGTTTTTGTAAGTTGTAGTTGGTGCGATGATAGTTTATATGTGTCCATTATACCGTTATTTGAATTCAAAGCGTTCATCGATCTTTTTAGTCCTTCTTCCGCTCTGTAGGATTTGTTGTATTTGAAGTAGATGTATTCGGATCCTATTACCTCTCCATTTTTGTATACTATTATCCCTTCCTCCAGTCCCGTTTCTCCGTGTATCGTTATGGTGTTGTAGCCCGTGAAGTCGCTGTCAAGTAGGCTGTGGACCGTGTGTTTCGGGCTTATTTTTTCGACCTTTCTCCCTCTTTCAACGGGTTCTCCTGTTGGTACCTTCATTTTGGATCTTTTTTATTTGTTTTTGATCTGTTTTTTCAGGGTATTGTTTGTTGTTGTAATTAGGAAGTATTTGTTTTATTTAAAAGCTTTCTAGTTGTTGGTGTGGTTCTTTGATCAGGTTAGATTATTATTGTTTGGTCAGCGGTGTTTTGGAGTGCTGCTGCCATTGACTGTGCTCCTATAACTATGGTGTCTTTACCCTCTTCCTTTGCTTTTAGAAGTACTCTTTGGAAGTCGGAGTCCCTTGTCATTACCGATACTTTATCTATATTATCGTTGTACACTGCTTCCATCACGTCCGCTGCCATTGGTGCGTCCACATCAGCGGTTGTTATCATTATTGGCTCGAATCCTTGGTTTGTAACTGCTTCTATTAGTTTTTCAGGAGCGTATTGATCCAGGTAAACTTTCCCTATCTTTAATTTTCCCAGTTTCTCTAGTTCTATCTGTATCTCGGACAGGTCGTAGTCAAATTCTTTTCTGAGCATATTAGGACCGTCTATGAACAGCGCTATGTTTGGCACGTCTTTATCGTGTTTTCTCTTTAGTTTTTGCTTTACTTTTTCAAGCACGTAATCACCTTTGGGTTCTTTAATAATCAGCCTTGTACTGAGATTATGTTCACGCAGGTAATTAAATGTATTGATGAGTTGTGACCTCTGGTAAAAATCTCCAGGAGATAAATAAGTGGAGACGTATAAATTGGAGATAAACGAGTTGAATCAAGGAGCCACCACCTTAGAGTGAGAAAAAACATGGGTTCGAAAGGAGTGGATTGATCTGAAATTGAAAAAAGTACTGTTCACTACGATTGCACTAGGACTCGGTGTATTATTCTTCATCTACTTATTCATGGATAGAGGAGAACTAATCAAGGTTTTAAGAACAGTCGAACCTAGATTTCTTGCTATTGCCTTGATCTTCCAGGTTGTAGCTGTTATAGGTGTTATGTACAGGTGGAAATTCGTACTGGATGATGCTCACATAGATATATCCAGATGGAAACTCCTTCAAATAACTCTAGCCGGTATAAGCATAGCCAACCTAACCCCGTCAGCCAGAACAGGTGGAGAAGCAGCTAAAAGCTATTTTTTGAATAAAGAAACAGGCTGTAAAACAAAAGACTCACTAGCAACAGTAATAGCTGAAAGGATATTCGATCTGGGTTTCTTCGTTATAATGGGCTTGCTGGGAATATTTATAGCTCTATTCGTATTCGAACTTCCCCTGTGGATACTGATCATAATGATATTCCTAGTGGTTTTCACGAGCTTCATGGTTCTACTGATATACTACACCATCACGTCGGAAACCCTTGGACTGAAGATAGTGATGTGGCTGATCAACAAGTTCCAAAGGATAATAAAAAGATTCAAAGCGCTTGAAAACGTGGAGGAAAAGCTTGAAAAAGACTTCAAAGAACACAGCCAAAACCTAAGAGTATACATAAAGAAACCCAAGCTATGGATGAAGTCAATGAGCGCCTCCGGGCTGATGTGGGTGGCTGATATAGGAAGAGTGTACTTCGTGTTCCTCGCGATAGGCATAGAAGTGAATCCGGCCCTGCTAATATCACTTATATTCGTTTCAAGAGCAGCTGGAATGGTCCCAATACTCCCAGGAGGACTCGGAATAATAGAAGGAACAAGGATGGTAATGATATCATCAGCAGGAATAGCAACAGAAGGAGCGGGAGTACACACAGTGATAGATAGATTCTTCCAGTTCTGGGTACTCACAGCACTAGGATTAGTAAGCGCCTACTACCTCGGTATAAAGAACTACAGGGAAAGCGAGGTAAAAGAACAAATGAAAGACGAAAGAAACAAAGATAAAAACCAAGAGGAATAAAAAAATAAAGACGGAAAGGAAACCACTTAGATAAATAGATAAAATCAAAGAAATAACAGGAGGTAAAACAATGGCAGGATACGAACTAGGCGAAGTAGGAGATCTAAAAGAAGGAGACGTAGCAATAATAGATGACCAACCATGCAAAATCAGGTCAATATCAAAGAGCAAGGCAGGAAAACACGGAAGCGCTAAAGCCAGAGTAAAAGGAAAATCAATAATAGACGGATCAAAACACAGTCTTGTTAACCCGGTCGATGAAAGGATAAAGATACCAAGAGTTGAAAGAGACGAAGCACAGGTAGTAGCAGACATGGGAGATAGAGTACAGTTAATGGACATGGAGACATACGATAACTTCGAAATAGACAAGCCAGATGATGAAGAACTAGCGAATAAGATAGAACAAGGGCAAATTGTGATAGTAAAAAAAGTAATGAACCACAGAGAGATAACAAGGATAAAGGAATAGAGATCACTTATACCAAAAATAATCAGTTCTATCTCTATATATTTTTTATCTCTATTCCGTGTTTTTCAGCTATTCTACGTTTTATTTTTCTCTTTATCTCTTCCAGATCTTTTCTTTCCATCTCTGTTGACCCATCAGCGGATTCTTCCCCTTCACCCTCTTCCAAGAACTGTTTAATAGCTCTCCTGATAAATTCACTCCAGTTCACTTCCTCACGTTTCTCCATCTTCTTCTTGGTTTCATCCGAAACCCTAACCGAAACTACCTTGGACACGAATCTCACCTCCTGTATACACTTACTATTCACATGTATTACATGCATCACGAGATAAATTATTGACGGATGAACCTTGAGTATCAATTAATGTTGGGCGAATATAAACTGGGTTTTCCCGGTTAAGAAGAATTGGCTCAGTTAATTATATGTAAAGAAAAGAGATTACTTTTTAATTTTTTTCTTTAAACTTTCTAATTTCTTTCTAAATTCACTCTTATTCATACTTTCTATAGCTTTCATAGTTGCTTCAGCAGCTTCTTCGTTCCCCTTAGCAGCTTTATTTACCTGTCTCTGGAGTTCTTCAGAGATATTTTTATACTTACCTTCTTGAAGTTCTTCATAGGTCCTTGGAAGTATTCTTCCTTCAACCGGATCCACTATTATTGAAAGATCAGCCGCGTTTACTTCCTTTTCACCTCTTAACTTCTGCAGTAAATTCCTGTCTTCCCCTTTGATCCTTTTAGATTCCTTATAGATCTCTTCCAAGTATTTTTGATATTCTTCCTTGCTCATGTCTTTGAGCAGCTTGGACCCTGCTCCTGCTTTTTCCCTTGCTTTCATACCTATCTTTTCACTGGGTTTTAATAGGCTTCTGGGTTTTCCTGTTTCTCTGATTGATTTTATTTCCTCTCTAAGCAGATTTATAGAGTCAGGCAAGGCTTTTAATCTTCTTCTCTCCTTTTCAGTTAATCTTTCCTTCTCTTCAAGTTTCTTTTTATTCTCTGCTAATTCCTTGATTTCTTCTCTTTTCTCCTCGATCCTTTCCCTAAGTTCCGATTTTTCCAGACCCTTCTTCTCTCGTACAGGTAGATTCTTCTTCTTCGCTTCCTTCTTTATCCATTTATCAACCGATTCCTTACTAGGCATGGTGATCACGTTCAATATTAACTACAACTGTGCTTTATATAAAAGTTCCTCATTGCTCGATTTAAAAGGAATTAAGAATAAGGAGCCGAGAAAACAAGCCCCATGTAACCATCTCAAATTAATCAGATTATCCCCTCAAATAAATTTAAGTAATCAAAACCAATAACATAACCACAAACTCACATCATCTATATAATTCACAAAACTCAATAAAAAAGAAACATAAGAGAAAAAGAGTGAACCGGATGGCTGAATTCAACATAGACAAGGAAGAAAACTTCTCGGAATGGTTCGACGAAATACTCAAAAAAGCGGAACTAGTCGACAAAAGATACCCGGTCAAAGGATTCGTAGCGCACAGACCAAACGCCGAATACATAGAAAACAAGATACAGGAAATGCTCGAGGATAAACTCAAAGAAACGAGCCACAGAAAAGCAAGGTTCCCGAACGCGATACCGGAATCAATACTGCAGAAAGAAGCGGAACACATAGAAGGATTCGAACCAGAAGTATTCTGGATAACAAAGGGAGGAAAAAAAGAACTACCAGAGAAACTAGGGTTAACACCAACCAGCGAAACAGTCATGTACACAATGTACAGCAAATGGATAACAAGCTACAGGGACCTACCATACAAGATCTACCAAAGATGCCCGGTATGGAGACACGAAACAAAACACACCAGGCCACTACTAAGAGACAGAGAATTCGAATGGATAGAGTCACACAACGCGTTCAAAACCAGAGAAGAAGCGGAGGAACAAGTAGAAGAAGACATAGAAATAGCTCAAAAAGTAATCACCGAAAACCTAGGAGTTCCCTTCTATTACTTCAAAAGACCCGAATGGGACAAGTTCTCAGGAGCAGTGCACACATTCGGAGCGGACGCATTCATGCCTGACGGAAGATTCCTACAGATACCGAGCACACACCTACTAGGAAAGAACTTCTCCAAAGCATTCAACGTAACCTACGAAGACAGAGACGGAGAAGAAAAACACGTATGGCAAACCTGCTTCGGACCAGCCGTGGGAAGAATATTCGCAGCATACATAGCAACACATGGAGACAACAAAGGACTAAGACTCACATGGGAAACAGCACCAACCCAAGCAGTGATAGTTCCAATACTCCACGGAAAAAACAAAGAGATAGAAGAACTAGCAAAAGAAGTGAAACAAACACTCGAAAACAAAAACATCAGAGTAGAACTGGACAACTCCGAAGACACACCAGGAGAAAAATTCAACCACTGGGAGATGATGGGCACACCAATCAGAATAGAGATAGGGGAAAACGAAGTGGAAGAAGAAAAACTAACAATCAAAAGAAGAGACACCGGAGAAAGAGAAGAAATAGATAAAAAAGAACTCGAACAGTACATAGAAAAAATACCAGAAAAAATAAGGAAAGAACTCAGAAAACAAGCCAAAGAAAAATTCAAAGGAAACATAGAAAACGCGGAAACAGTAAAAGAAGTAAAAGAAATAGTTGAACAAGGTAAAATAGCCAGAGCAAGCTGGTGCAGCATAGATGAAGACGGGAAAAAATGCGCGGACATACTAACATCGGAAACAGAAGGAGCAAAAGTAAGAGGAACAATCCACCACAAGGAAGAAAAACCTGAAAACAAATGCATAGTATGCGGAGAAAAAGCAAAAGAAGTCGTATACATTGGAAAAGAATACTAAAAAAGAAATTCAAGTTCTAAAAACTAACTCAAACCACCCCAGCCCTCATCGGATTCTTCATCTTCCTCCTCACCATTGTCAACAACATCCTCCTCAACCACCCTACCAAACTTCTTCTTTCTAGAGTAAGTGCTCTTAACCAATAGAACGATCCTCAGAAGGAACTCAAGCACGACCAACAGGATAAAGTAACTCAACATGAAAACCAGGAAATTAAGATCTCCCAAAGCCGATCCAATAGCCTCAAACCTAGCCACCAGTTCACTGAAAGACATGTAAGTTTCCCGAATCAAGAAATTACCAACAAGAACCAAAGGCAATAATTTGGAAAGATCTTCAGCGATCTTCCTCCTATAATAAGCACATATTCTCACAGCACCCACTATAGACACAGATAAAATGAAGATAGTTCTAAGTCTAGCAAAAGAACCGGTCACAGGAGCCTCGGAGGCCACTACCAAGATAACAAAGAACACAGCTGCCCAGAAAAACACTATCAACGGAAACAAAAACAGGTACTCCAACGCAGTCACCACCCTAACCACATTGGGATGAGTCTTATCCTTAAAACGACTGAGCGCAGAATGATAACTACCTTCGGACTTGAAAATATCCCTGGTCGATATGAATTCGTAGAATTCAAGAATAAAAATGGCTGAAAAAGCAAGGCTGAACAAGCTGATCATGAAAATATCTAGAAGAGCTAGAACCTCGCTCAAGTCCACTCCCATTACCACAGTCAAAGGAACCAATTCGATCATCACGATACAAAAGGAAAAACAAGTATTTAAGGCTCATACCAAAAAACAAGTACAAATACCTCGTTGAAACCTATCCTTAAAAAGAAGAATGCACTTAAACAAAACGATGAAAATGCCGTCGATAACAACCAAGACAAAGATCGTCATACCTATTTTTTAACTTCGCTTACCTAGACACAGGTAAGTGAAGGCTAAAACTTACAACAACAATCAGAGGTATACAAATGCCAGATCCAAAACTACAAGAAAAAAGATGGAAACCGGAACAAGAACTAGAAATACAGGAAAAATGGAAAGAAGAAAACCTGTACGACTTCAACCCGGACACAGATAAAGAAATAATAGCCATAGACACACCACCAGCCTACCCATCAGGAACAGAGAAAAGACCAATGCATCCAGCACAAACCATAGCATACACATACATAGACATGCTAGCAAGAACAGCCCGAATGCAGGGAAAAGAAGTACTTTTCCCGAACTGCTTTGACAGAAACGGAATAAAAATAGAGAGAAGGGCAAAAGAAAAAATAGGCAAACCAAAAGAACAGATAGATAGAGAGAAATTCAACCAAAAATGCAAAAAACTGCTCGATGAATCACAAAAACTAATAAACGAACTATTCTACAGATGCGGACTAAGCTTCCTGGAAGAAGAACCATTCTACTACGAAACCGATCAAAAAGAATACAGAAAACTGACACAGCAAACCTTTAAAGAACTCTGGGACCAAGACCTCGTATACGAGGACTACAGACCGAACAACTGGTGCCCGGGCTGCAACACAACAATAGCCGATGCTGAACTAGAATACAAACAGGACTCAACCACGCTACACTACCTAAAGTTCAAACTACCGGACGGAGAAGAAAAAGAAATAGCAACAACAAGACCGGAACTACTAGCCGCTTGCCAAGCAGTAATAGTTCACCCAGAAGACGAAAGATACCAGCACCTACACGACGAGACAATCAAGGTACCACTATACGACAAAGAAGTACCAATAAAGCCACACCACGAAGCCGACCAAGAATTCGGATCCGGAATGGTCATGATATGCAGCTACGGGGACAAAACAGACGTGAAGATAATCAGAGAGCTCGACGTGGAGCCAATAAAAGCAATAAACAAAGACAGAGAGATGACCGAGAAAACAGGAAAGTACCAAGGAATGAAGATAGAACAAGCAAGAGAACAGATAGTAAAAGACCTCGAAGAAAAAGACCTTGTAATCAAACAAGAACAGATAAGCCATAAAAAACCTGTCTGCGAAGCATGCGGAACAAAGATAGAACTAGTGATGATGAACGAATGGTACCTGGATCAAAAAAGCTTCCTGGACGAAATAAGGGAAAAAGCCGATGAAATGGAGTTCCTGCCAAAACAACACAAAAGAAGACTAAACGACTGGATAGACTCAGTGACCATAGACTGGGTAATATCAAGAGGAAACTACTACGCAACAGAGATACCAATGTGGTACTGTAAACAGTGCGAAGAACCAATAGTACCGGAGATAGATAAGTACTACCAGCCATGGAAAGAGGAACCACCAATAGAAGAATGCCCGGAATGCGGTGGAGAAGAATTCAAAGGAGAAGAAAGAGTATTCGACACATGGATGGACTCAAGCATATCAAACCTCTACATAACAGGGTTCAAAGACAAAACAGACCTATACAACGAAGTATACCCGGAAAAAATAATAAGAACACAGGGAAGAGACATAATAAGAACATGGCTCTACTACACCATGCTCAGAAACATACAGATAACCGGTAAAAAACCATTCGGAAAAGTATGGATAAACGGAATGGGTTTAAACGAAAAAGGAGAGGAGATGAGCAAGAGCAAAGGAAACTTCAAACCAACCAAGCCACTGCTAGAAGAACACGGAGCGGACGCGATCAGATACTGGGCAGCCTCGGAAGCCAACATAGGAGAGGACTTCCAAGTATCGGAACAAAGAATAAAAGGAGCTAAAAAATTCCTGACAAAACTCTGGAACACAGCCAGATTCGTATCAATGTTCCCGAAAGAAGAAAAACCGGAAGAACTAAATCCAACGGACAAATGGATACTAGGAGAACTCAACAAGGTCAAAAAAGAAGCAAAAAAAGCCTACGAAGAATACAACTTCTTCCCAGCAGCAACAAAGATCAAAAGCTTCCTGCAAAACGAGTTCGCATCACACTATTTAGAAATGGTTAAATCAAAAGCATACGACGACAACCAAGCATCACTGTACACACTACACACAGTGCTAAAAGAAGTGGTGCAGATGATAGCTCCAATAGCTCCACACATAACCGATAAGATCCACAGAGAGATATATGAAGAAACAGTACACCAGAAAAACTTCCCGAAAACAAAGAAAGAAAGAGAAACAAAGTACGCGGAACTAACCGAAGAAATCACGGAATTCAACCACGAAATCTGGAAAAAGAAAAAAGATCAGAACATATCCCTCAGCGCAGAAATAGAAGACGTGGAAATACCTGAAGAGCTAGAACCCTTCAAGGAAGACTTGAAGGAGATGCACAACATCAAAAGTGAATAAAAATGTACAGCCCGAAAGAAATAGAAGAAGAAATCCTGGAATTCTGGGACAAAAACAACACCTTCGAAAAAAGGAGAAAGAAAAACAAAGGAAACGAGAAATGGAGCTTCATAGATGGCCCAATAACCGCTAACTTCAAAATGGGAATCCACCACGCTGCAGGAAGATCCTACAAAGACCTATACCAAAGATGGAAAGCAATGCAAGGATACGAACAGAGATATCAAAACGGTTTCGACACGCAAGGACTACCAATTGAGATACAAGCAGAAAAGGAACTAGAGACAGATTCCAGGCAAGAAATCGAAGATATGGGAGTAGAAAAATTCATAAAAAAATGTAAAGAGATAGTGAAAGAATACTCAGAATCACAAACAAGAGATTCAATAAGACTAGGACAATGGATGGACTGGGAAAACTCGTACTACACCTACAAAGACGAATACATAGAACACGTATGGCACTTCATCAAAAAATGCAATGAAAAAGACCTGCTCGAAGAAGGAACAAAAGTACTATGGTGGTGCCCAAGATGCGGAACCAGCCTATCCCAAAAAGAAGTAGGGGACGGATACACCCAACTAACGGACGAATCAATATTCATAAAATTACCATTCAAGGAAGAAGACGCCTACCTAATGGTCTGGACAACCACACCATGGACACTATCCGCGAACGTGGCGTGCGCAGTCAACCCGGAAGAAATATACGCTGAAGTAGAACAAGATGGAGAAACTTACTACATGGCTAAAGACGCTGTAAACACTACCATGAAAGGAGAATACGAGATAAAAGAAGAATTCAGAGGAAAAAAACTCATAGGAAAACACTACAAGCCACCACACCCAGACTTCGAAGTACAAAAAGAACCAGAACACAAAATAATCTCCTGGGAAGAAGTAGGAACAAAAGAAGGAACCGGAATAGTCCACATAGCACCAGGATGCGGAGAAGAAGACGAAGAACTAGGAAAAGAACACGAACTAGCAGGACCATCACCCATAGATGAAGGAGGATATTATAGAGAAGGTTACGGATGGTTAACAGGCAAGTACGTAAACGAAGTCAACGAACAGGTCACTGAAAAACTCAAAGAAAAAAACATACTATACAGAACACTCGACTACAAACACCAATACCCACTGTGCTGGAGATGCGATGAAAAACTAATACAGAGAAAAGCAGAGGGAGAATGGTTCATAGACCAAACCAAGATAAAAGAAGAACTGGAAAGAGAAGCCAGCAAAGTAAGATGGGAACCCGAATTCCTGGAAAAAGAATACTACAACTGGCTGGACAACATGGGAAAATGGATAATCTCCAGAAAAAGATACTGGGGAACACCACT
>SL_8KL_010_SEDDRAFT_10002190_pt1 | contig 16655 bp, 26 predicted proteins | sample SodLakKL_010_SED_4_FD_11160 | JGI IMG/M metagenome (IMG submission 11160)
AATCTCTGTATCTCTTTAAAACTATTTGTATTCCATAGTTTTGTAAGATACTCCTGCCTTTTACCTTCATCCTTTGCAAATACTTCAAATTTTGGTAAATGAATATCCGGTAATCTTCTCTTCCGACCATGTATAGTCTGCACAAATCCTTTATCCTCACAAAATCTTGTTGCTCCACGAATAGCTGATTCTATACCGGGAAATCTTCTATTTATTTCATCCAATAATTTCTTTGTATCCTTGTAACTTTTTCCTAATGATTCAGCTACACTCCCGATTGACCTTCCATACATTATCCCCAACAAAATTGCCTTACATAGTGTCCTAAATTTCTCATTCTCTGCCCCTTTTAGACAGCTATTATAGGGAACTTCAAAAATGATACTAGCAACCAAACTGTATAAATCCAAATTTCTGTCTTGCTGGTATCTTTCAATCATCTTTTCATCCCCAGAAATATATGCAAGAACTCTAGGTTCTTGTTGAGAATAATCACTACAAATTAGAACCTTACCTTTTTCTGCAGTAAACATTCTTCTGATTTCCTTATTTTTCTTTGGGATATTTTGAAGATTCGGGTCACTGCTTGAAAATCTACCAGTCCTTGCCCCCATTTGATGTAATCTGGTGTGTATTTTCCCATCCTCATGAACTAATTCTGGTAGATTATCAATATATGTACTAATTAGCTTACTTACTGTTCTATACTCAAGCATATCTTCAAAAAATTTCTTTTTATCCCCATGCAATTTTCCAGCAAAATGTTTTAAGCAATCTACATCTGTAGTTCTGCTTTCATAATCAAGACCTAAAACATCATATAATATAATAGATATCTGTTGGGGACTTGCTATATTAACTGGTTCACCCAATTTATCTTTTTTCTCTCTAGGTAATTTTGAAAAATCTAATTTATCAAAAAAGTCATGAATCCTTTTTTCAATTGTATTTAATTTTTCAACATATTTTTCCTTCAATTTCTGCGAATACTCATAATCAAAATTCATCCCTCTTTCTTCCATCATTGCCACTGGTTTAATCAGAGGAACTTCCCAATTAACAAAGAAATGACCTGCATCTTTCAACTCATGCTCTTCTGTATATTTCCCTTCTGGATGCAAATGCTCCAGTTGAAAATAGTAAAGTTCCAGTGTCATCACTGCATCCTTACCAGCATATAACTTTGCCAAATCAAGAGGAACTATGCTGAAATCTAAATCCTCAAAAAGTTCTTTGAATCCTAATGATTCCTTGCCCGACCCCTTAACATACTTATCATATAGTGCCTTCAATCCATGTTTTTCAAGTTCATTTAAATATATAGATGCTAAAAACACATCCCAAATTATGGAATCAAAATTAAAATAACCAGTTGAATTAAGGAATACCCGGCTATCATAAGTGGCAGTATGAAGAACAAATTTAGAATCAACTTCCTGCATAACTTCTTTTACTTCTTCTTCTGACAACTGTTTTGAATAATCGTACTTATAATCATGAGTTATCAAGTGGGTTTTCTTATGCTTTGTCGGAACATATATAGCTTTTTCATTTTCTCTAGAATATGCAGAAAACCCAACCATTGTGTCAACCAATGGATTAGGTTCATTTATCGTATCGGATTCTGTGTCAAGACCATAAATTTCTCCCTTTGTCAAATAGTCGTATAATTCCTGACTGTCCATAATAATGTCATATTCATAATCTTCATCAAAATATTCATCAATCTTACTATGTAATTTATCAAGTTGAAATTTTAATTTATTTGTACTTACTGTCTTTTTTGCCTTTTTCTTATTCTTTAATTTCTGGATTAATCTCTTATTTCGTTTTTTAGAGTCATCTAACAAACTGTGTCTCACTACTTGTCCCCCTTCCTCACAAATAGATTATGGGGGAGATTTCTCTCCCCCAACCACCAAAACCATAACCCCCTCATATATGCAAACCTAAAAATAACTTGCAGGATTTCTACTACTAGTCTTTTCAGTGTCTGATTGACCATCATTTGTTCCATTATTAAAAGTAAATGTTCCTTCAGCAATCTTTTTCAAATCTTCCTTATCTCTCTCAATTACCATATTATTTTCTCCAATTATTTCCTCTCTTAATTCTTTCATTTCTTCCCTTGCTTCTTCTGTATCTTCAATAAATGTCTTTTCATCATCCAATTGTGGATATAATCTGTATTGAGTATTTGGGTCATTCTTTTCTCCATGTCTCACAATTTCAGTGGTAAATCTGTAGAGTGGAGCATATCTATTGAGCATATCAATAATGTCCGGTAAAATTCTCTTTCCTCTATCCCAAACCTTCACCTTGCCCCCATCCTTCTTATTACCCTCTTCATCATACTCAATTAACTGCAACAACAGCCTTGCTCTATTCTTAATACCAGCTTCACACAAAGGACAGTTCTGTAATAGACATTTTACCTTCCTATTTTTCCCATCAATCTCAACATCATGAATAACCACACTGCCATGTTTATCAACATCATCCTCTGTTGTATATAGAAATCTGACTATAGCAGTGTCTTTATCATTTGCAAGATGAAAATATTCTGCTCCTGCTCCACCTGAATACTTATCAAATTTGTCTTGTAAACCCATTAAGTAAATACCCCCTTATAATTTTTATGTTCCATACATAATATACAGCACTTACCTTAATTTTATCAACTAGTTTATAAAATTTTCGATAACTCTTTATCCTTTATTTTTTCAAGTTGAACTCTAACCCATTCTCCACTGATATCCAACTCTTCTCCCATTTCACGATAAGTCATAGTGCCATTGCTTTCTAACATCAATTTACAAATTTCCTTCTGTAAATCAGATANCATTTCTGATTCTTTGATTTTCAACTTCAATAGAGAGTTATTAAAATCAACTGTTCCCATTGTATTTCCACACAAATTATGTTTATATGTAAAACCTAAATCATCTACTGAATCTTCATTCCTAACTGCCTGCTCCTGCAACATATCTGTACTTTCTAAATCCTTACTAGTTTTTCTTTTCTCTCTATTTTGATACTCAATAGTATTTTTCAACTTTCTTTCATAATAAAATCCAATTAATGTAATTAACTTAATATCTCTACCATCATGAGTTTCTAATGCATCATGAATTGATTCTAATGCAAAACTAGCTTTATCTTCCTCTTCTATGGATATGTACTTCTTCCCCCTATTTATCAAATATATATAATTATCACAAAAAATCTTTGCCACAATTTCATCCCTTCTCTTTTCTTTCTTATATAAATCAATTAATACATCATAATCATCTTCATCCAGTAATTGAGAACAGGGAATCAAACTTTGATAAGTAGATTGCATAATTCACCCCCCTATGTCATATATTTCAATGTTACTGGAAATTCATCATAACACATTCTACATTGAGTAAAATCACAATCCTCACATAACTCTGCCGGGTCATCCCCCTTCTCAAAAAATGCTCTTTTTACTAATCTATTTGAAAAAGTTTCTGCTACTTCTTTTGCATATCTATCTCCTGCTTCATCATTATCAAAAGCAATCACAAAAACTCTATAGTCTAATCTACCTATTGCATCTAATTTTGCTTGACTTAATCCCCCCATTATTGCCACTGAATTATAACCAAATTTTTTCAAAATTAATGCATCCAATGCTCCTTCTGCAATCCAAACTTCATCATCTTCTGGGTCTAACCACTGCATACCAAAAAGAGTGTTGACAAAACCAGTGCTATAAATTTCCTTCTTCTCTACTCCCCTTTCTTGATATCCAATTAATTCATGGTCTTTTGAATATATTGGGAAAACAATGGAATTATGCTCTGGATTATACCTTATGTCATACATATATATTAGATTTCCGGACAGTCCTCTTTTTTCCATATAGGGATGATAATGGTCAAAATCATCCAAACTTATTTCTTCTTCATCTTGCCTATCTAGAAAACTTAAATCAATTGTCCTCTTCTTGTATTCCCCCACCACAAAATTTTCAACCAACCACTTATATGCTACATTCCCGGATACCTTTTTCAAGTCCGATATAAAACCGATTAAATCAGAACTATAAGAACAACCAAAACAATTAAAAGTTCCAGCAGGAATTTTTCTTCCAGAGTAGTCAATCATATCCTTTCTAGCAACACCTAAACTGGGGTCATTATCATCATGAAAAGGACAAACCATCATATAGTTATTTCCAGTGGTCTTAATTTTCCCTATGTAGTGACCTTCATCCTCTAACTTTTTCAAAATCTCCTTTATGTCTGCGAATATTGGAACACCATACACTTCAATATATGTTTCTGACATTAACTCACTCCTTTAATAATTCTGGATGTTCAAATTCGTTACCTATTACTTCAATCGTTTCTCCTTTTATACTCAAAGCACTACAAAATTCATAAAGAGAACAGGGTTCACATTTGTATCCAATATACTCAACAATAAAACCATCTAATTTCCTAAACTCTACCTTTCCTTTAATTTTTAATATATCATTCCCCCATTTTTTCTTCTTTAAGAGGATATCTCCCTTATAAATATCTTTCCCTGTTTTATCTTTAACTCCAGTAAAAGGTAGTTTAATATATCTATCATCACACCAAACATTCATATGATTTGTTATTGCTTTCCAACCAGCATAATTTGTAAAGTCTTTTATCATTTTTTCTTCATGTTTATCCCATGCCTTAAATTTAATAATCTTCATTCTACCCTCTCCAGTAGTGCAGGATGTTCAAATTCATTCCCAATTACTTCAATCTCATTATTTTTGTTGCCAATTTCATTACTAAATTTATGTAGAGGACAATTATACTTGCCTATCACAAATCTTCCATGATTATATTTAATTACGCCCTCAACATGCCATAAATCATCATGAAACATCACTACACCTTTTACTATATCTCCCTCATAAATATCTTGACCATTTTTATCTTGCAACCCTGTATATTGCATTGCAGGAGATAAATCAGAAAATCTTCTATTTAATAAATCTTGTACATCTTCTTCACTATTACACATATTATCCCATTCCCACATTTCTTTATGTCTATAATCCCATATTCTGAACTTAATTTCTCTCATAATTATTCCCCTTTTTTTTCATTCCCTATTTTATCCTTTAATTTTCTTTTTAAACCCCTCATAGCATCTACATAACCCTGCCAATATCTAGAACCCACATGGTCTGGAATATTCTGCTCAATTTTACCCAATAAATCTGAACTTTCTATTTCATCATCAATTTCTTCTATAACTTTCTCTAAACAATCCCTTTCAGATTTTTCTGGTTCTTCATAACCCGGTATTTGCATGGGATGGATTAATGATAATCTAATTCTTCCAACAGGGTCTTTATACTTAACAAGAATTTTTTTACCTAAATAATCCACACCCTCTTCATCAATAAACATAACTTTTGCTCCTTTTATCCGACCCCAAAATCTCTGACAAAAAGTAATTGTGTCACCAACTTCTATCATTTTTATTACCACTCCCTTCATAGAATTCATAGAAATAAAAATATTTATTTATTTACCCACAATTCTTCATTTTCTCTGTAAGAGTCAACAACTAATTTTATATCCTTCATAACTTCAGGAACAGTAATATTAGATAAATAAAATTCTTCCATAATAATATAACCAGTATCATCATCAACAGCAGATGCATATACTCTTTCTATTCCATCTGAACCCTTGTCCAGAACAGCTTTTAAAGTGCATCCTTTATAGCATCTTTTCATTCATCCTCTTCCCTTCCCCTTAAAACAGATTAATGTCATCCTGATTAACTGGTTTTACTCTCTCTTCTCCTTCACTCTTATCCACTGTTAAATATGGTTTCATTAATCCGATATCCATATCCCACAGCATGAGAATCTCCTGATTATCCTTGCCATAATTATTCTTTTTCAAGACCAGCTTTGTCATCAAATCTACTTTCTTGAATGTTATGATTCTCCGACAATTGTGAGAAATTGCATCACTCCCATAAATTTCACTTATTTTTGGAACTTCAATATCATCAATATCTTCAATATCAGAGTCAGAATCAGCATCCCGATTCGCTTGATGTGGTGCTAATATGGGGACAGCACATTTTTCAGTCAATTGGTAAATATCTTCAGTAATATGTTCATATTTCAGATAAGATGGTTGACCCCTCTCCCCCCTTTCATCTTCCATTAAAGTTATCTGGTCAATCCCCACGATATCGGGTTTATATTTTTCAATTAATCCTTCCACCTTACTAACAGTTAATTTTCCTTTTATATCTCTAGGTTTGATGACCACAAAAGGAGTCTCCATATTTTTCAATTCTTCTATGTAATCCTCATATTTTTGATTGAGGGATTCATCCCCTTTGGTTAATGCTGTATTTGAAAAATGTCGATTTAAAGTATCAAATCTAAATCCTATAACATGATTTGGTAATTCACCATTATACAAAAGAACTCTTTTCCCCTGCTTCCATGCCTGTACTAGAAAAAACATCAATAACCATGTCTTTCCCTGTGATGTTCTTGCTATGATTGAAACAAAATCCTCTGGTTGCCAACCATGAGTTACTTCATCCAATTCTTCTATCCCTGTTTTTATGCCTAACAACCCATCTTCCTTTTGTCTGGATTTAAATTCTTGAAGCCTATCTTCAGAATCTTTGACTAAATCCTGCCCTTCCATATATGTACTAGAAATTTTATTAAATTCATCTATCTTTTGTTTTAGGAATGTATATGCTTCCCGACTATCTTCTTCTGCTAATTCAGCTATTTTCCTGATAGCTGGAGACATTTTCAAAAATAGATACTGCTCTTTAAGTTGCTCAACTAAATACCTTTTGCTCTCTTGAATATCTACTATGTCAAAGTCTGGAAATTTATCAATAAATGTTGTTTTGTCCGGAATACATCCATATTCCCGGTAATGTTCTTCCAAAAACTCAAATTCCTGCTGATAAGCAGTGAAGTGGTCTTTATTGATATCATTCTGTCGAACTAGAGATAGACTTCTGTCATTAAGAATTTGATTAATGAACTGCAATTCTATCAATGTCTATCCCCCCTAATTCTCATGTCCTTCCCGGAAAAAATGACTCCCAGACATTGCCCTCTTATTCTGGAGAAAATTCTCTCTCCTAAAATATTTTCAAGTTCCGAAACTGTTCTGTTAGATGTATAAATCTGTGTCATTTCATTACTGATTCTGTAATTAATAAAGTTATATAATGTTTCACGAACCCATTTTGTGGGAGTCTCTACTCCAATATCATCCCACACAACAATATCTGCTTCCCTGATATGTTTTTTTATCTTATTCATTTCTTTCTGCTCTTTATCAAAATCATCCCTCAATCCCTGCAGAAAATCAGGAACAGAGATGAACTTTCCTCTAACTCTTAAATTATTGGTCAAAGCAATTTCCCGAAAATATGAATTAAGAAAAATACAAGCCCAACTAGTTTTCCCATTCCCCTTATTTTGACTAACCATTATAACTCCTTTGCCCTTTTCCACATTTTCAACTATGTTGTCCCGAAAATTTTCTAATGTACTTTGAATACCTTTATCTGATTTCTGTAAATCTAAATTATGTAGATGCTGATACTTCTTTGGAATCCCACTGGTTTTATAAAGAAATTTTAACTGTTGATATCCTAAACAGTTTTTGTTACAGTTATCTGTCATGTAAGAATTACAATAACTTTTAGCCCAACAATTTTCAATATATTCCATGACATCACTCCCATAGTACCTGACCTATTTTTTGTCTTTCATCTAGTATAACATTCTTTTCTGCTTTTGTCAAAAGTTTTTTTCTATGTTGTGTGTGTTTATCTATGTAGTTCCAATTAAGACCCTGACCATCATCATAACTCTTTTCGTACTCTTTTACAAATTCCACTGCAACAGATAAAAAATGTCTTTTTTCAATATGATTGAAATACTTTTTTATAATCTTTCCAGCCCAATTAGCTTTTTTCAACTGGTAGAAAAACATATCTTTATGTCTTTTCCCTGCTGACATTGCTAATACACAAGCTAAATCCCGATATGTTACCTTATCCCAACTAATCTTCCCAAAAAATGCTTTTATGTACTTCTGCATACCATAATCCATAATAGTTCTTCCTTTATTCCCACTAATCTTGAAGGGATAAGTTAATAAAGGGTTATCATCTAATTNTCTAGTCAAATCCTCTCTGGTTAATCCTGTTATTAATTCCCCTTGTTTTTTCAAGTTCCCTACCACTCCTTTGACTAATGGATTATCTAAATTCACTTCTGCTAAACAAGTTTTGTTTTGTCTGCTAAATTCTCTATGTATATTCAACATATTTTTATTTTGAAGAAATTCTAATGCCTTTTTCTGCTTATACTTACTAATATTCAAATCTGATTCAATCTGTTTATAGCTAAATTCAATCGGACTGTTGGAGTTTTCATATAAATATATTAAAAGAATTAGTGAGAGGGGTTCTTCCTGAAATTCTTTACTAAACAAATACTCCACTCCCTTCTTTTATAAAGTTTTACCAAAATTTTCTCTCTGTCTATTATTATCATTCTTTCATTATTTAAAAATAAATAAAGGTTTATATATAAAGAGAGGCTGGCTTTAGGTGAAAAACCGGGATAATTGCTGTAATATCATACATTAGAAGGACTTTAGTAGAATAAAGCACTATAAAATGATTTTATAGTAAGGGATAAACCCCTTAATATCAACAAAGATAGCAGGTGATATTAAGGGGAAGGAGAGAAAAAACACATTATTTTTTCGTTTTTTCATCCATAGCTTTTTTGGATTCAAATAAATTGGTAACTTTTTCTCCTAATAAACTGTCAACTTCTGCCATTGTTTCTTCTTTAACTTTTTCAAAATCATCCTCTTCATCCAATTCTTTACTTATTTCAGAGTAAAATTTATGCCATGTTCCATCTAATTCAGTAGAAAAACCCCTGCCATATTTAAATTCTTTTATTTTTGCCATTAGTATTCCCCCTTATCCTCTGCAGTGGTCACAGGTAACATCTTTAAAAGTTCCATAAAATAGTTTTCCATTTTTCTGATTAGGTTTAAATCTAAAACAGACAGATTCATAATTTGAAGCATCTTCTCTGTTTAAATCTTCTAACCCTTCCTTATCTGGGTAAGCTAGATGAACCTGTTTAGTTCTGGTATTCATCAATAATAATCTAGTTCTATCATTACCCATTTAATCATCCCCTTTTTCTTTGGTCTTAATATATTCATACTTTGTGACTTTAATACAATCAGAAATTTCCTGTATTACATCCTGTGATAGTTCACCCGATTCCACAATTTTCTCCAATTTTGTCAAATCAGGAGCAGTCTTAACTGCATCTAAATTGTGTTTTTCAATAATCTCCAGTAGTGCTTCTTCATCAACTTTTTTCCTTTCATTTTCAATGATTTTGATATTTATTTCACTATCATCAAATTCCTTTATGCCCTTTTCGGACATTGTGTTTTTTATCACATCCCTGACTTCTTTCCTTTGTTTATCGTATTCTTGTTTTTTCTGATTAAGGTCTTGATATTTAAATGCTAATTCTTTTATGTAATCAGTGTCAGAGATATTTACTGCTTGAATATTCTCCAAATTTCTCCCCCCTTTCTTGAAAATTATGTAAGAAAAAAGTGGGGGATTTTCTCCCCCAATTTCATATCTACCACCCTTTCTGCATTATAATATACAGCATTTACTTCAGTTTTTTCAACTATTTAATTAAATTATCAATTACTTCATCCACTATATTATCTCTAATTTTTTCAGAGTCAACTAGTTCCCCATCTAATGTTTTGTTGACTACTTCTCTTTTACTTTCAATCATATCTAAAATGTATTCATCTATAGTGTCGACACCTGTAAAGTAATATGAATTAATACCATGAGCATCATTTAATCGACCATATGCTCTTCCCTCTGCCTGATTGTGTTCAGTAGGAGTCCAACCATATTCTACGAATACAATATTTTTAGCTTTAGTGAGGGTTAGCCCCTCACTACCAGCCTGTAGGGAAATCACTATTAATCTTTTTTCTGGATTATTTTGAAATTCTTCAACTGCTTTATTTTTCTCTTCAGCAGTAGTGTTTCCTGTTATTTTAAGTGCATCAAATTTTTCAGCTAATTTTTCTGTTATGCTCTTGTGGTGTGCAAATACGATAACTTTTTCCTCACTGGATTCCAGAAAATTAGAAACCCATTTTTCTACTGAAGAGAGTTTTCCTTCTGCAGATAACCTTCTCAACTTTCCTAACCGAACAATCATTTCTGCTTTCATTGCCCGAAGTGCTTCTTTTGTACCAACATTTTCTCTAATCCACCGGATAATATCTCTTTCAGCTTGTTTATAAGTTTCTCTATTATCAATCTCAACAGGAATTGAAGCCCTATTGACTGGTGGAAGTTCTTTCATTACCTGTTCTTTTTGTCTACGAATAAATCCTTCAGTTCGGAGTCTATTATGGAGTTCTTTCATATTCTTTGCTCCATCAAAATCCTGACCCCATTCTGTCTGTTGAATACAATACCTGTTAGCAAATCCCCAAAATCCACCTAAACCTTCTAATTTCCCTAAAACATTAAGTTGGGAAATTAATTCTTTAGGTCTGTTCTTGAGGGGAGTTGCAGACAATAACAGGATATATTCAAAATCCTTTTTGTCTGCAATTTTTTGTATTGCTTTGGTTCTTTTAGCTTTATGGTTCTTTATATAATGAGATTCATCTATAATCAAAGATTTCAAATTGAGGGATAATAATAAGTTCAAATTGTGATGGATAATCATATAATTGATAATATATACATCACAATCAGTTGGGATTTCTTCATTATCCCGACCATCAATTATACAAATATCTAAATCTTCCTCTATCCATTTTTTATACTCTTTTTCCCAATTATACTTCAGAAATGCTGGACAAACCACTAAAGTTGGATAAGATTTATCTTTGTGGATTGTCGCTATTGATTGGGGAGTTTTCCCCAATCCTACTTCATCTGCAATGAACAATTTCTTCTTTTGGGTTGCATACTGTACTCCAGCTTTTTGAAAAGGTTTGAGTTCCAAATTAGGATTTAAACCTTCAATTTCTATTTGTTCTCCATTTTCAACAGCTTTTGATTTTTCCAGAATATTTTCAAGTTCCTGCTTTTTCTCAAAAACTCTCTGGTCAACAGAGAAATCATATTCTTCAGCAATTTTCAAAATTTGATTTAAGTTGGGAAGATTTATACCTGCTTCCCACCTTTTTGCTTGTTTATTCCATCTTCTATCTGGTAGTGACCGGATATTGTCTAGAATGTCCTCATTATATTCAAAATAAATGTAGATTTTTTCGGAATTTAATTCGATTCTTCTACCATTTTTTTCATTTAATTCTGATTCCTCAAAATCATATTTTACTTTAAAATCTTTCAATTCAATTTTTAGTTTTGGAAGTTGATTAATAGGAATGTACCAGTTTTTGTCTTTGGGGTTATACCTTCTCCCTTTGACTTTTTTAACCCTGTTAATTATTTCTTTGTTATAATCGAATTTCACAACCAGTTCTCCACTGCTTTCTTGAACAATAACATCATATTTTGGTTTTTCAAATTCAGTCTCTAGTTTTTCAATCCCTAGCTGATTTTTGTATTTTTCGCAAACTTCCTTCAAAACTTGTTCATTCTGATAATTTTTCTCATATCTTACATATCTATCTACTTTATTTCTGTCAAACTTATTGAATCCCATCCCGTCTTGTGACACTGCTCCGTCACACCGGGACAACAGAACTTCAACTGCTTCATATACTTTCATTGTTGTCATTTCTCTTATTCCCCTTCCTGTTTTTTATTAATTTTGGTCATTCTTCTACCTTCTAATACCATTATATCATATTTTTAAGTAAAAGTCAAAAAACACAGTAAACTAGTATAAAATGAAGCCGGATATGAAGGGACTCATACCCGGCTTCATTTTTTTTTAAGTTAATTCTTTGGATAATGGGTCTTTATTTCTATATCCATTGTAATATAATGCCAAATCCTCTGTCAGCCAGACTTCATAACTTTCTCTCCAGAGATAATCAGATATGTCTGTAATACTTTCAGAGGATTCAACACTGCATACTTTATAACCAATATCATCAGATTCAAAATAAATTGCTAGTTGAATTGCTTGTCTATCGTGTCCATACTTTGATTGCCAATAGTCTGTATTTTCAATTACATCTAACATATCTGGGTCATTCTTTTCCAACCATCCGGCAGTAACAAAAATCTGCCTGCCTTTTAATTTTTCAATTAACCCCTCTCTAAAAGGTAGTTCTTCTATCCTCTCTTGTTCTTCTTGATGAAGCTGTCCATCTAGCAAATCCCAACCTTCAATTATCAGTGACTCAATAATGGTGTATCTTAATGCTTTGAATTTTTCTTTGTTACTCAATTCTGTTGCTGTCTGCTGTATCAATCTCATATAATCCTCATGATTTTTCATTTTAAAACCCCCTGTTTTTTCATTAAATAAGGACATATATCTTTTTTACATTTAACTGGACTACCATTAACAGAAGTCTTGTCACTAAAACACATATCCCCACAATTATGAGGACATCTATCAGCAGTCGTTTTAATAGTCATCTTGACCTTCCAATTTGAGTTATTTTCTATCATTCTTTATTTTCCCCGAATTTGAGTATTTATATTTGCAAAAGATATTATAGAGTCCCTCATGTTTCATATACTTACAATCTCTACATTTAGTATTAGTTACAAATTGTTCATCTTTCGGACACATAACACCTTTACTGACAAATCCCTTTTCCAATTCACTATGCATTATTTATTCCCCTTTCTTTTATACCCATTTCTGGTTTTTCAAAATCCTGACATGCCATATCCCATCCTTCAAGCATTATATCCAAAACAGTACTGAATTTTAACCCTTGATACTTCTTCTTATTATTAACTATGCTAGCTTTTTTATGGAGTTTAATTAAAGTCCTGTTCATTGATTACCCCCCTGAATAATAATCTGAATGTTCTCCAGTTTTTCAACTGCCCTTTCCAATCTATCAACTAAATCAGACAAATTAGATAAGTCAGTTTGTTTTTCCAATATAATCCCGACTTGCTCACTAATTTCATCTGTTAGTGAGCATAATTTACCATGCTCTTCAGGTGATATTTTACCTTCCTTCAATAACTTTGTGTCATAATCACCTAATTCCTTAAATTTGCTCCACAGCTTATCCATTTCTTTCATTGTTATTCCCCTTTCTGATTTTTATTTGGATTATTCATCTTCTGTTACTTCAAATACTTCAAATTCTATATCCTCTTTAATCCCCTCAACAGTGTAATCATCCCCTACTTTTTCAACTTTCAGGGGATATTCTTCTATTCCCAATTCGGACAGCAATTTCATGGTAAAATAGTTCTGTAATTGTTCCTTTACATTATCTTCATCTTCTTCCATTTTTTCACTAAATTTTTCTTCATAAAAATCCAATATACTTTTAACATTATTTCTAGGCACAATTTGAAATGTATTTTCGTCACTATCCTGCTTAACTGTGTGTTTACCTAGATTAAAAGTAGTACCTGCCAAATCTACATTAACTTTATTTTCTTCACCATCTACATCTACATTAGTTATTATTATTTTCAACATTTTTATCTCTCCTTTTTAGGTTTTTACATAAATAAATCGGTAATTTCCGATTTTACTAAATTTCCCTTATTACTTTTATTTGATTGTGGGGGAGATTTCTCTCCCCCAACCATTATTTTGGTAAAAACTAAAGTTCCTCAATCAGCCTATCCCTAGTGTTGATGAAAAATTTTCTACTTTCCATCAATCTCTTTTCCATTCTTGAAACACTTTCCGGAAATGGATGTCTTTTTCCTCTCATTTCTCCTATAGTTTCAGAAGTGTCAATGATACATGCATTAATAATCTGAATCAGGTCTTTCTTTGAAATCATATTTAATTCCCCTTTCTAATTTTTGTAGAAATTTAGTTATTCCCACTATCCCCCTTCCTTTTTTCACCGAAAAATGGGTGAATTTTGATTTACACCGAAAAATAGGTGAAAGTCATACTTCTACCTTCTAATACCATTATATCATACATTAGACTAATTGTCAAATAATTGAAAAAGAAAAAAGAACAGTTTTAAGTGATGTTCAGCACTTTTTGTTTAATTTAGCATCCAGAATCCATAATCAGCCCCATCCCCTTCTATAGTATCATAAGTTGTCCCTACCGGAGCAATATCGTTCAAAAACTCTTCTAACTCTTCAGTTAAGAAAAATAGACCCTCTTCCCTGTATTTTTCATATATCTCTTCATAACATAATTCATCTGCCATATTAAGCAAATCTAAAAACTTTTCAATTTCATCTAAATACTCTAATTCCTTTCCCTTCAAAATATTCTTGACATCATCCCTTTCTAAAAAGAATTGAATACTTTCTAATAAATGTTCTAATTTCATTGTCCCCACAGCAAACCACCCTCTGCTCATTCGCATCCCTGCAAACTCCTGTGGGAGTTTAGGAGTGTCAGTTGTGGGTTCTGCCATTCCCTTTTCATACTTTTCTACAACAGCAGGATTGGTTGCTCCATACTTATACAGGTTCTCTACATCTTCATCATTCAATGTGACTTTGCCAATGATGCAGTGAGTTTCAAATTTAATCTCCACTGTCTCTTCTCCTGTCTCTTCTCCCAAATTAACATTAACATTAGTTATCATGTTTCTTATTCCCCTTTCTGTTTTTTGTTTTGTAATTCTTCTTTCATCTTCTGTACTTATATTATATCATACTCTTACAAATTAATCAAAAATTAGTCTATAAAAACAAAAAAATCCCTGCCAAAATATAAATTGGCAGGGAAAATGTTTCATGTGAAACATTAATTAAGAACTAGGAATACTGCTAGTACACCAACTCCAACACCAGCAAATATCAACCTATCTCTTATTGTCTGTATTCGTTTTTCTCTTAATTGCCTATCTTTTAATTCTAGCTGTTCCTCTGTTAATTCTAGTTTTTCATCCTGTAATTCAATAATCTCTTCTAAATCAGCTACCTGTTTTTCAAGTTGTGCTATCACTTCATTTTGTATCTCCATTGTTTCTTCATGAGATTCTATTACATCCTCAAATGCTTCTCTTTCAATATCTATTCTTTCATACAATAATTCATTCTCTACCTGCAGTTCCTGTATAGAATTCGCTAAATCAATTATCTGCTCTTCTGTCAGGCAGTACATACCATTTTTCACTTCAATCTCTGAAGGTATTTCTTCTTCTGCCATTATACTAGTTGGCAAGAATATCATTAATAATATTGACAGCATCATCAACATTATCAACTTTCTCTTCATCACTAACACCTTCCTCTCTGATTTTATCGGTTTTTTCAAATTCTTCTTTCAAAACTTTTTTCAGCTTCTCCCCCTCTATTTTACTTTCCTGTAATTTTTCTGCTAACTCTTTAATTTCATCCTGTCTAGCTTCAGTATTATCAATCAAATGCTTTATCTTCTCCCTTATCTCTTCTTTTTCAAACTGCTTCTGTTCAATTTTGTTCTCTAATTCTCTTAACTTATTCTGTCCTTGCCTGCTCAATTTGAATCCTAGCAGTGCTATAACTCCCAATCCAATCCATAATAGAATATCAGAAATATTAGCTATAACCCATCTAGGAAATCTTAAAATTCTCTCTAACATAATCAGTCCCCTTCCTTAATTCCTGCTTTTTCAGAAAATGTTTTATATCCACTTTTAATTGCTGGACTTAAATCAAATGCTACCACTGCTCCAGTGACAATGATAGCAAAATTTTGACTATCCACATAACCAGTTCTTAATAGTCTAGTTGAAATTAGTAATATCAAAAAAGACATCACAAATTTAGGATTTATGAAACTAACCAATCTTCCCAATATTTCAGCCTTCATTATCAACATCCTCTCTAAATTGAGTCATATTAATTCCCGGACATGTATTTGATGCATGACCCGGATATTCATTGTGACCCTTAATATTGACCACAGGAACTGCATATGCTCTTTTCTTATAGTTTATCCATTTTATTGCTAAATTATATAAATCTAATGAAATTTCTTCTTGTGAGTAGTCTCCTATAATTAGACTGCTAATGGTATATCCATTATGGTTTCCTACTGACCATCTACTTTGAGAATCGTATCCGGTTTTGTAGATTTTCAAATCAGGAGTAAGTATGTAATGATACCCAATTCCAGCCCAACCATGTGTATTTATATGGAAATTAGCAAAACCCTCTATTGTTGAAAGTCCTCTATAATCACTGGTTAAGGTTGCACTATGATGCATGTCAATATGACTGATATCTCCCAAATCTCTTCTGGGATAGGTTTTTGTAGGATGTTTCGGCATCCTATTTACAATATCAATAACTGGTAATTTTTCTGAACTCATATTTTTTCCCCCTTAACTAAATATATGATATAGTAAAGTCGCAATTGCAACTAACCACCCTAACTGATTAGTCAGGAAAGCTATAAATTTATCTTTTGTGGTGAGTTCTGTCTCCATTTTCTTTATCTTCTGCTTGAGATACACTATTTCTTC
>SL_8KL_010_SEDDRAFT_10002192_pt1 | contig 16652 bp, 15 predicted proteins | sample SodLakKL_010_SED_4_FD_11160 | JGI IMG/M metagenome (IMG submission 11160)
ATATACCGGTTCCTGCGTTCGGAAGATGAAGGTAATTGATACCTTGTTAAAAGCCTTTGATTTAGCGCCTGCTAAAAAGAATCACCTGGTTATGTTATACTATCATTGAGGTGGTCAATAATGCGTTTCCGCCTGATTGCAGCGGACCTGGATAACACACTGCTCGATGAAAATTCCAAAGTGTCGGGACGCACAAGAGAAACTATCCAAAAAGCAGTTTCACGGGGAGTTAAGTTCACTATTGCCACCGGGCGCATGTTTAAAACCAGTGTGGATTACATGGATGACCTGGGCCTTGGTTGCGACTGGCCCTTGATTAACTACCACGGGGCCATGATTAAAACGGCAAAGACTGAGAAAGTGATCCTCCACCGTCCCCTGGCCAACAGGGCGGCTATAGATGTGATAGCCGAGGCTAACCGGAAAAGCTTGCATGTAAGTATGTTTATTGGAGACAATCTTTATGTCCGTGAAGAAAATGAATATACTCGCTATTATCATTCCTTGACCGGAATCGAACTGCAGCCGGTAGGTGATCTGATCAGTTTTTTAGAGCGGAAAAAGGTTAATCCAACTAAGTTAAGTATTGTTTCCTGGGACGGGCAGGTAGACGAAATGGAAACGTACTTAAAAGAAAAGTACGGTAATAAATTCTCTATTTTGCAGTCCAGACCTTATTTCCTGGAAATAACAGACAGGAAAGCTACCAAAGGCCAGGCTTTGCGCTGGCTGGCCGAGCAGGAAGGGATCAAGGCGGAAGAAATTATTGCTTTTGGCGATGGTTATAACGATATTGACATGCTTGATTATGCCGGACTTGGTGTGGCGGTGGCCAATGCCAGGCCGGAAGTTTTAAAAACAGCGGCACTGGTGACAGGGCCGCACCATGAAGATGGCGTAGCAGATATCATAGAAAAGTATGTTCTCAATTAGCAGTGTGAAATTTAAGCCGTTCACTTGTCGGCAAAGTATTTATGAAATGAAAAAGAAGCTGTCACTATTGATCGGTAAACGGCATAATTGCCATGCCGGTTGATTTAACGCTGAAAGTCTGGATGGATATCCCCGGCAGCTATGATTATGGGCAAGCTGGAATATAATGGAAAGATTAACTCAGCATAGTTATGAAAGGGGAGGCTGATGAAAATCAGCGACAATGATGAATCTATTCGGTTGATTATAATTACGGGACTCTCCGGGGCCGGGAAAAGCCATGCTTTGAATTGCTTTGAAGATCTAGGTTATTACTCTGTTGACAACATGCCGCCGACCTTGATTCCCAAATTTGCCGAACTTTTTGTCCAGTCGGAAAACAAGAAGGTTGCTCTGGTCTGTGACATGCGGGGAGCCGCTTTTTTTGAAGATATGTTTGAATCCCTGCAGGAGTTGAAACGAAATGGTGTTGATTACGAAATATTGTTCCTGGTGGCTGATGATGATGTCCTGATCAGACGTTTTAAAGAAACGAGAAGGCGTCACCCCTTAAGTGAGATAAGCCTTCCGGAAGCAATCCAGAAGGAAAGGGAGGGGCTGAGCGGGCTTAGGGGCAAAGCGCACAAAGAAATAGACACCTCTTATCTGAAACCCTGGGAACTTAAGGCCAGGATAGTTGAACATTACGAACCAGAGCAGCGGGATAAGAACATGCAGATTCGGATAGTTTCTTTTGGGTTTAAGTACGGCCTGCCGCCCCATGCGGACCTGGTGTTTGATGTTCGTTTTTTGCCTAACCCCCATTATGTCGAGCAACTGGCTGCGCTGACCGGCGACGATGATCAGGTAAAAGATTACCTCTGGCGCTGGCCTGAAAGCGGTGAATATTTTGCAAAGCTTAAGGATATGCTCGAGTTTTCGATCCCTTTCTATGTTAAGGAGGGCAAAACCAGCCTGGTGATCACCATCGGCTGTACCGGAGGCAAGCACCGTTCGGTTGTAATCGCCGATGAAATCGGCAAGGTCCTGGGAAGCAGGTTTAACCTGGCCGTTGAGCACAGGGATATATATAAAAGTTGACAGGAGGCTGAACCAGTTGTCTTTAACCAGGCAGGTTAAGCATGAGTTGGCCAGGTTGGGAGAGCAGCTGGCCTGCTGCGGTTCTTGGGAGTTAAAAGCTTTTATACTCAGGAATGGTTATTATACCATCCGCCGTGATATACATGTTTTGACTATAACCGTCGATGATAGCGCCGTAGCCCGGAGGCTGTTCAACCTGCTCAGGCAGGCAGGAGTAGAAGCCCCATTGATAATCAGGGAGCAGGAAAAGCGCCTTGATAAGACCCGGTTTTTGGTCCAGGTCATGGGCAAAGATCAGATCGATGCCCTGCTGGTGTACTTAGACATCAAAGAAGCGGGCCGGCATCTGAGTTTGCCCCGTTTGAATGTGGTGATTCCCAAAAGGGTTTGCTGCCGCAGGGCATTTTTAAGGGGCGTTTTTATGGCCGGCGGCAGTATCAGCATTACCAGGAGTTCCGGTTACCATCTTGAGATTAACTGCGGAAACCTTGATGATGCACGGGTTTACAGGAAGGTTATAGATCTGTTTAACCTTAGAGCTTTGCTCAGGAAGCGTGAAGGTTATGCCTATCTTTATTTTAAAAGCGCGGAAGCGATTGCCGATTTTTTGAGAATCATAGGGGCCGGTGGGACCCTCCTGGAATTGGAAAGCATGCGCGTGGTTAGAAGCATGCGCAACCAGGTCAACCGGGTTGTCAATTGTGAAACAGCAAACCTGGAAAAAGTAGTTGCCTCGGCTCAACAACAACTTGAACTGATCGACCGGGCTGACCGTGCCGTGGGCCTGGAAAATCTCCCACCATCTCTTCGCGATGCCGCTTTGGCCAGGAGAAGGCACCCCGACGCCTCATTGGCGGAACTGGGCAAAAAGCTTGAGCCTCCTGTAAGTAAATCCGGGATGAATCACCGTTTTCGCCAGCTGAACAAAATGTTTGAGTACAATACAAAAAGCGGCGTCACATCTTGCAATAACCATGCCAATTACTGATAGCAGGGCAGGACTTGGCGCCCCTATGTCGAAATAAACAAAATAATAGGTAAATATATGGATCAAGGCCAGTTATAAATACGGCGTTAAACATACTGAAAACGCCTGAGTTTTTACCTGGAAAGCTTAAGAAAGGCGGTAGAGATAATAGTGAAACTTGATTACAACTTGAAACTTGAACAAACACAAAAATTAATAATAACTCCTGAGTTAAAACTGGCTATTACTCTCCTGCAGTATTCCGCCATGGAGCTTCAAGATCATATCCAGGAAGAGCTCGTTAACAACCCGGTACTGGAAGTTGTGGAAAACCGGGAAGATGAGAAAAACGAAGAACCTGAGGTGGAACAGGAAACGCCGAGCCAGGAAGAGGAGATTTACGGAAATGATTTTCCCTGGGAAGAGTATTTTAAAGATATGGGCCTTGATTCAACTGCCGAAAGAGGCGGAAGCACTACCCATGTTACTGAAAACCGGCCTACGGTTGAAAACTGTGCCGGCATGACCGGTACAATGCTTGAAGATCTACTCAGCCAGCTGCGAATGTTTTCTCTTACCGACCGTCAGTATAGGCTGGCTGCTTTTCTCGCCGGCAATCTTGATCGGAATGGTTACTTGCAGGGAGAACTGGAAGAACTGGCGCCGGTTTTGGGAGTTAAAGAGGAGGAGCTGGAAGAAGCTCTCAAAGTGGTGCAGAAGCTGGAACCGACCGGCATCGGTTGCCGCAACTTGCAGGAATGTCTGCTTCTTCAAATCCTCAAAATGGACGCCCCACCTGATCTGGCTGTGGAGATTGTTAACCATTACCTTCCGGCAGCTGCGGACGGCAGATACCATTATATCGCTTCCCAATTAAATTGCGATGAAAAAGCTATAGAGGAAGCAGTTGCCTTCATCCGGACCCTCAATCCTAAACCCGGCAGTGTTTACGGAGAGGGAGAGGAAACCCGTTACATCGTTCCCGATGTAGTGGTTGAAAAAGTTGAAGACCAATATGTAGTGATCGGTAATGAGGCCAGTATGCCCCAGCTGACGATCAGCCCTTTTTACCAGAGAATGCTGAAAAGCGATTCTATAGATGAGCAACTCTTTACTTTTGTTAAAAATAAGATCGAAAAAGCCCACTGGTTAATCAGGAGTATCGAGCAGCGAAGAGCCACCCTCTTCAAAGTAACTCAGCAGATTGTCGATATCCAGAAGCCGTTTCTCCTGAATGGCATCAAGAGCCTGAAACCTTTAACTTTAAAGGAGGTAGCCCAAAATGTGGGGGTCCATGAGTCGACGGTAAGCCGGGCTGCCGCCAATAAATATATACAGACTCCCCGCGGTCTCTTTCCCCTGAAGTTTTTCTTTACCAGTGGATTAGGCGGATCGGATGGCAGTGATCATTCCGCTCCGAGTATTAAAACGCACATCCGCGAAATTGTAGATTCTGAAACTCCGGCCAAACCTTTAAGCGACCAACGCCTGGCTGAAGTCCTGAGCGGTAAGGGTATTCAAATTTCGAGGCGGACTGTAGCCAAGTACAGGGAAGAACTTTCCATTCCGCCTTCCTATAAACGCCGCCAAACTTAATCTTCGGGATGGTGATACCAGTTGAGGCAGAAAAAAAGCATAGAAGATATTGATCTGCAGGAAAAATTAGTGTTGGTGCGGGCCGATTTTAATGTTCCCCTGGATGATGGCAGAGTCCGTGATGATGCCCGGATTCGGGCCGTGTTGCCGACCCTGGAATACTTGCTTGCCCGAGGGGCGCGCCTGGTTCTGGCTTCTCATTTAGGAAGGCCTAAAGGAAGGTCGGTCCCCGGTTTGAAAATGGACCCTGTAGCCGAAAGGTTGGGTGAATTGCTGGGCAAGCCGGTCCAAAAAATCGATCGAGTGGTCGGCCCCGAAGTGTTAAGCGCTGTCAAGGAGTTGGGTAGCGGAGAAATCCTGCTGTTGGAGAACCTGCGTTTTGAAAAAGGTGAAGAAAGCAATGACCGGGATTTTGCCAGGCAGTTGGCTGAACCGGTAGATATTTTTGTAAATGACGCTTTTGGCACCGCCCACCGGGCCCATGCTTCAACGGCGGGGGTGGCCGAGTTTGTTCCAGCCGTAGCCGGGTTGTTGATGAAAAAAGAGATTGAAGAGCTGTCTCGCTGTCTGGAAAACCCACAGCGCCCCCTGACCGCAATATTGGGCGGGGCCAAAGTTTCGGATAAAATCAATGTTATGAAGCGCTTCTTACAGCTGGCCGATCACCTCTTAATCGGGGGCGGGATGGCTAATACGTTCCTTGCTGCCCTGGGTTACAGCCTGGGCAGTTCATTTTATGAGAAAGATTTGTTGGATAAAGCTTCATCAATAATAAGAGAAAGTGAAGAAAGCGGCTGCCGCCTGGTTTTGCCCACCGACCTGGTAGTGGCACGTGAACTTGAGCCGGGCAGCGATTCGAAGGTCCTAAAACCGGAAGATATTGATGGTGATTGGAAAGCGGTCGACATCGGCCCTGAAACTGTTAAAGATTTTGGAACTTTTATTTCCCGATCCGCTATGATTGTATGGAACGGGCCGCTTGGCGTTTTCGAGGTTCCACCTTTTGATCAGGGGACCAGGCAGGTCGCAGGCGAAATGGCTGCCAGTGAGGCTTATTCTATAGTCGGTGGAGGAGACCTGGTTGCGGCTCTTGAAGCGCTGGGCCTGACAGGGAATATCGGATTCATATCTACAGGTGGGGGGGCCACTCTGGAATTCTGGGAAGGCAAAGATCTCCCTGGGATTCAGGCGCTACAGGACAAATAATAATTGATTCACTATGTCAATGTTACCGGTGTTTGTAACAGGCCCTGATATCTGGGATTCGAAATTACTGGGGAGGTCTGATTATGGAGATGATAATTGCTGCCAACTGGAAAATGCATAAAAAAACAGGCGATACGGCTGAATTTTGCCGAGCTATTTTGAAAGACCAACAGCTGTTTAAAGGTGTGGAAGTGTTGATATGCCCGCCCTATACTTCCCTGCCTCTAGCGGCGGAGTTCTTAAACGACAGTTCTTTGAAGTTGGGGGCCCAGGATTTGCATTGGGAACAGGAAGGCGCTTTTACCGGTGAAATAGCGGGTCCTATGCTTGCCGACCTGGGAGTTGAATATGTCATTATAGGTCATTCGGAGCGCAGGCACATTATCGGCGAAAGCAATAACCGGATCAGGTCTAAGGTTAAAGCAGCCCTTGAGGCGGGGCTTAAACCAATCCTCTGCGTAGGTGAAACCGAGGCGGAAAGGGAACAGGGATCGGCCAATAGCGTGATCAGCGAGCAGCTGCTCGCCGCTCTGGAAGGTTTGGCGCCCGGCGATATGGAGGAGCTGGTTATAGCTTATGAACCGGTCTGGGCCATAGGCACCGGTAAGGCTGCCCAACCCGGAGATGCCGATGCAGCATGTTCATTTATTCGTGAGGTTTTACAAAACGCTGCCGGCCCAGAACGGGCCCAAAAAATTCGCATTCAGTATGGGGGCAGCGTGAAAGTTGATAATATCGGTTCATTTGTTGAGTTTGCCTCTATTCAGGGCGCGCTGGTAGGCGGCGCCAGCATGCAGCCAGATTCCTTTAGCGCCTTGATTCAGGCGGCTCGAAAGGCGGTCCAGAATTGAACAAAGTCCTTTTAATCATTCTTGATGGCTGGGGTTACAGTACAAATGAAGAAGGCAATGCTATTAACTTGGCCCGGACACCCAACCTGGATCGTTTTTTTAAAGAGTATCCCTGGTCTTTGGTTGACGCCGCCGGTGAGGCGGTCGGCCTGCCCGAAGGGCAAATGGGCAATTCAGAGGTAGGACACCTAAATCTCGGCGCCGGACGGATTGTTTACCAGGAGTTGACCCGTATTGGTAAATGCATCGAGTCGGGCCAATTTTATGAAAATGAAGTTTTGCTGGAAGCCATGAAAAAGGTTAAGCAAAAGGAAAGCGCCCTGCACCTGATGGGCCTGGTATCTGACGGTGGAGTACACAGCCATTTTGATCATCTCATGGCCCTGTTGGAAATGGCCCGCCGCCAGGGATTGAATAACGTTTTTATCCACGCCATTCTTGATGGCAGGGATACCATCCCTTACGGGGCTGAGCCCTTTCTGGAAAAACTTGTTGCTTACGGCAGTGAACATAAAAACTGCCACATTGCCACCATCTGCGGGCGTTACTATGCCATGGACCGTGACCGACGCTGGGACAGGACCAAGCAGGCTTATCTTGCCTATACGGCAGGGGAGGGACTGAAAGCCAGGGATCCTCTCAAAGGCTTGAAAGAAGCCTATGAACGCGGCGAAGGGGATGAGTTTGTCCAGCCAACCGTTATAGTAGATCACGACGGCAGGCCCTTGAGCGTTATTAATTCGGAGGACAGCGTTATATTTTTCAACTTCAGGCCGGACCGGGTCCGCCAGATTACCAGGGCTCTGGCCGAAGAGGATTTCGAGCCCTTTGATCGCGGTCTGAATCCACCTCGCCCCCACCTGGCTACCATGACGGAATACGACCGGGAACTGCCCCTCCCTGTGGCTTTTACTCTTGACGATCTAAAAGCGACTCTGGGTGAGATCTATGCCCGGCAAAATCTGCCTCAAATGAGAATAGCTGAAACGGAAAAGTATGCTCATGTGACTTTTTTCTTCAACGGAGGCAGAGAGAAGCCTTTCTCCGGGGAGGAAAGGATCATGGTTCCTTCACCGCAGGTAGCAACATACGACCTGCAGCCGGAAATGAGTGCCCCTAAAGTAGCGGATAAAATTATTGAAACCGTTAAAAAAGGCCGGCATCCGCTGATTGTGTCGAACTTTGCCAACATGGATATGGTAGGTCATACCGGCGACCTTGCCGCCGCTATCGAGGCGGTGGTAGCGGTTGATGCTGCCCTGGGACGAATTGCCGCTGAAGCAGTTCCCCTTGGGTGGCATATCATAATAACCGGGGATCACGGTAACGCCGAGGAAATGAAAAACCCGCAAGGGGAAACCCTTACTGCCCACAGCGCCAACCCGGTCCCGTTTATTGTTATCAGCCGGGGAGAGCTTGAACTCCATGAAAGGGGGATTTTGGCCGATGTAGCTCCGACCATCCTGGCCCTGGCCGGCCTTGCTGTCCCCCCTGAAATGACCGGAAAAAATATGTTGTTGGAAGATCTAACAACAGCAAGGAGGGATTGTTATGGAAGAACGAATTCAAAAGATTAAAGCCCGGGAAATCCTTGATTCCCGGGGCAATCCAACCCTCGAAGTTGATGTTGAACTGCGGGGAGGTTGGTGCGGCCGGGCCGCTGTGCCCTCCGGGGCTTCTACAGGCGCTTTTGAAGCAGTTGAACTGCGTGATGGTGATGAGAAACGCTACCTGGGTAAAGGAGTCCTCAACGCTGTGCGCCATGTTAACGAGATTTTGGCTCCAGAGCTTTGCGAACAGAGTGCCCTTGATCAAAAAGGATTGGACCTGTTGATGCTCGACCTGGATGGCAGTGACAACAAATCGCACCTGGGAGCTAATGCCATTCTTGGTGTTTCCCTGGCCGTGGCCCGGGCGGCAGCGAATATGCTCGACCTTCCCCTTTACCGTTATATAGGGGGGCTGGGAGCCTGTATGCTGCCGGTGCCCTTCATGAATATCTTAAACGGTGGAGAACATGCCGACAACAATATAGATATCCAGGAATTTATGATCGTGCCCCTGGGCTCCGAGAATTTTTCCGGGGCTCTGCGCATGGGCACGGAAGTATTCCATCACCTTAAGAAGATCCTGCGTTCTCGCGGACTTAATACCGGTGTGGGCGATGAAGGAGGGTTTGCTCCCAACCTTGACTCTAATGAAGAGGCCTTGCAAGTAATTACTGAAGCGATTACAGCCGCAGGCTACAGGCCCGGGGAAGATATTTATCTGGCCCTTGATGCCGCCGCCAGCGAATTTTACCGGGATGGCTCTTATTACCTTGAAGGAAGGGCCTATTCTGCAGGTGAGCTAATCTCTTATTACCAGGACCTGGTTTCGCGCTATCCGTTGATCAGTATCGAAGACGGCCTGGACGAAGATGATTGGGACGGATGGCATGAAATGACTGTCGCTCTCGGCAGTAAGATCATGCTGATTGGCGATGATTTGTTTGTGACCAGCCCTGAACGTTTGAAACAGGGTATTGAAGCCGGGACAGCTAATTCGATCTTGATTAAATTAAACCAGATCGGTACCCTAAGCGAAACCCTGGAAACCATGAATTTGGCCAGGCGTTTTGGGTACAGCTGCATGATATCGCATCGTTCCGGGGAAACTGGCGACAGCTTCATATCCGACCTGGCTGTAGGGATCAATGCCGGCCTGATCAAAACTGGCGCCCCCTCTCGAATAGACCGGGTCGCCAAGTATAATCAACTGCTGAGGATAGAAGAGGATTTAGGCCGGGCAGCCTGCTATTATTTCCAATCGTTAAAATAAATCGTTAAAATAAATTTGTCAAAGCCTTTATTATATGTTAAAATATCGTGTGTTTAGCTTACAGTGATTATTGGTGGAGGTTTTATGATGATCGAGACCGTAGTTAATATTATTTACCTGGTTTTATGTATCGCTCTTATCGCAACCGTGCTGTTACAGTCGGGCCGTAGCGCGGGTCTCGGCGCTATTGCCGGTGGCGCCCAATCCCTGGTCGGGAAAAAGAAAGGGCTTGATGAAACACTGAGCAAAGTTACCCAGTACCTGGCGATTGGGTTTATGCTTTTTACGATTATCATGGTAGTTGTTTAAACAGTCCTGTATTATATTTTAATTGCCGGCAGGGAGCTCTACGGCCCCTGCCTTTTCATTTTCGCCCCTCAATCGGGGCCCTTGCTACCAGGAGCGAGAAAGGAGTTGTATACAAGTTTTGAAAAAACATAAAAATACAGCCGGAATCCTGAGAGATAAAATCCTTGATCTGCTCCAAAGAAACCGCCGGCAATCGCTTTCCTTAAAGCAAATCCTGGGTGGTCTCGAAATGGATAAAAACGATAAAAGCATCGTTAAAGCGGAACTAAAAAAAATGAGTAACGAAGGGCTAGTGATCAGGACTGAAGGCGACCGCTATGGTCTGCCCGAGAAGCTGGGCATACTGACCGGTGTCCTGGAAGGGAATCGGCGTGGTTTTGCTTTTCTGCGCCCCGATCAGCATCGTGAAGATATCTATATCAGTTCCAGGAACCTTAATGAAGCGGCCCACGGTGACAGGGTCATGGTCAAGCTGGATCGTAAAAAGGGCCGGAGAAAAAGGGAAGGGACTGTGATCGGAATCCTTAAGCGGGGCCAAAAGCGGCTTGTCGGCACCCTGCAGCGGGAAGGAAAAAGGTATTATGTCCTTCCCGATGATCTACGATTCCCGGGGCCGGTTCAGGTGCCGCTGAAAGGGATGACGGAAGCCGAGGTAGGAGATAAAGTGGTGGTTGAAATAGAAAGGTGGGCCCGGGGCAAGATGCCGGCCCGGGGCAAGCTGGTTGAATACATTGGCCCGGTAGGCAGTCTTCATACAGAACAGGTGACTTTCCAGCACCGCTTTGACTTGCCCGGGGAGCATCCACCCCAGGCTCTGAAAGAGCTGGAGAACTTACCCGGGGAGAATGATATACCGCGCCTGGCTAAAGAGCAGAAGCGGGCTGATCTTAAAGCTCTTAAAATGGTAACAATCGATGATGAAACAGCTCGCGATTTTGATGATGCCGTGTCGCTGGAGATACTCAATGGAGACCTATACCGGTTGGGGGTCCATATAGCGGATGTCTCCCAGTATGTCCGCCAGGGCAAACCGATAGACCGGGAAGCCCTGAAACGGGGAACCAGTATTTACCTGGTTGAACGGGCTATCCACATGCTCCCTTCCGGACTTTCGGAAAAATTGTGCAGCCTCCAGGCCGGTAAAGATCGCCTGGCGGTCAGTGTTATAATGGATATAGATGATGAAGGCAATCTTATTGAAGCCTCCTTTAAGCCCAGCCTGATCCGGGTTGATGAGCGGTTATCATACCAGCAGGTTGAATCCTACCTGTCTGGTAAGGAAGATGCGTCGGTATTTAAAGACAAAAGCATTGCCGTAATGATTGACAGGATGACTGGACTTGCCAAAATGCTCAGGGAACGGCGCATGCGGCGTGGGAGTCTCGATCTGGAGATCCCGGAAGCGAGGATTGAGGTGGACGAAGAAGGGGTCCCCACCAAAATCGGCAAGCGGGTCATGGGCCAGTCGGAATCGCTGATCGAAGAATTCATGATTTACTGCAACGAAACTGTTGCCGCATACCTTGAAGAAGAGGGGTTGCCCTGTATTTATCGTATTCATGCTATCCCGCCTGATGAAAAATTGACCGCGCTTAGAGAAACCTTGAACTTGATGAATGTTAAGGCAGTTTCCAAGAAAAAGCAGTTAAAACCCAAAGACCTGAACAGATTGCTTGAGGAAACCAGAGGTGAAAAAACAGAAAAGCTGGTCCGCTACCTGGTCCTGCGCTCGCTGCCCCAGGCTATTTACAGCGCTTTTAATGAAGGGCATTTTGGGCTGGCATCAGAGTGCTATTGTCATTTCACCTCGCCGATTCGTCGTTATCCGGACCTGGTTGTGCACCGCATCCTGAAACAGCGGCTGCTGCCGGGCGGCTACTCCAAGGAAAAGGCCAGGCGCCTGCAGTCCCGCCTGCCGGCTATCGCCCAGCAGTCCTCAGAAAGGGAACGAGCAGCTGTGGAAGCGGAGCGGGCCAGCGTTGAAATGAAAAAAGCCCAGTACATGGAGCAGAGGTTGGGCGAGGAATACACCGGGATTATAAATGGAGTTACCCACTTCGGTGTTTTTGTCGAGCTGGACAATACTGTAGAGGGAATGATCCCTGTGACAGAGTTAAGTGACGATTACTATATCTATAACGAAAAAGCGTCCAAGTTAGTTGGTGAGAGAACCGGCAATACTTATCGGCTGGGGGACAGCATTAGGATACAGGTAATCAGGGCCAGCAAAGAAGAAGGCAAAGTAACTTTTGCCCCTGCAGAAAAGGAGGAAATTGTTTAGATGGATATTTATGAAGCTTTGAAGGAAAGAAGAAGTGTGAGGAAATACACCTCCGATCCTGTTCCCGACTATAAGCTCAACCGCCTGCTTGAAGCAGGAAGGCTGGCTCCCTCGTGGGCCAACAAGCAGTGCTGGAGTTTTATAGTGATAAAAGATCCGGAAAAGAAAGAAAAGCTTGCTTCGGCCATGCCGAAAGACAATCCCGCCCGCAAGGCGGTTGGGGAGGTGGCCCCCGTAGTGATAGTGCTGTGCGCGGACCCGGAAGCATCCGGCAAACAGGACGGTAAAGATTATTACCTGCTCGACTCAGGGCTGGCTATGCAGCAGCTGATGCTGGCCGCTAATTCCGAAGGACTGGGCACCTGCTGGGTAGCCTGGTTCGACGAGGATACGGTTCGCCAGGCCCTTTCGGTACCGTCCGGGTACAGGGTAGTGGCCCTGACTCCTGTCGGAGTGCCGGAAAAACAACCTTCCCCGCGGCCGCGCAAAGATCTGTCCGAGATTACCTATGCTGAAGAATGGGGACGTCCATTTAACGGTTAAGCTTCGGTTTTGATGATTTAGGGTGTTTTACGCTGCTCAACCCCAGCCCGTATCAGCCGGCCTTGCGATCAGGTTTTAGCTTTTATCTGCAAATGAGGATTGAAGAGAGATGGAAAAAATTATTAGTACCAACCGCAAAGCAAGACATGATTATCATATTGAAGATAGTTTTGAAGCAGGTATTGTTCTTACCGGCACTGAGGTCAAGTCTATTCGCAACAGCCGGGTTAACCTCAAGGACAGCTATGGTAAGGTTGAAGGCGGCGAACTTTTCTTGTATAATATGCATGTAAGCCCATATGATCCGGGTAACCGATTTAATCATGAACCGGTGCGGACGCGCAAGCTGCTGATGCACAAAGCTGAGATCGGCAGGTTGGCCGGAAAAGTGCAAGAAAAGGGCTATGCCCTGATCCCCCTGAAGATTTACTTAAGACAGGGCCTGGTTAAAGTGGAACTGGGGCTGGCCAGGGGTAAGAAGAAGTACGATAAAAGGCGGGATATTGCCGAACGTGACCGGAAACGGGAAATGGAACGAGACATGAAAGACAAGGCCATTAAGGAAAAGATATAAGTTCCCGAAAATGGGGGCGTAAGGATTCGACGAGGGTCGATGGAAGCAGAAGCTGCAAGCCCAGGACCATGACCTGGATAAAACATGGAACGGCTATAGACGCCAAACCGAATTACGCACTCGCTGCTTAAATAAAGCAGCGCATCCCTCCTTTCCCTGGCCGGGGGAAAGAACAGGGGTGTCAAAAAACCGGCCTACCGTTACAGCGGCTGTCCCTCCGCTGTTGCGGGAAACCTAAAGGGACTGGCAAAGTCGGATCCTGTTCCGGGGAGCCGACAGCGCGAGAAACAAAACCGGGACTAAGCTTGTAGAAGCTTCTGCAGCCAGGCTTTCGGACGCGGGTTCGATTCCCGCCGCCTCCACCAATTAATAAGCAAAAAAAAAGCGCGAGCCTAGGGCTCGCGCTTTCTATAATAATGAATAATGGGATCAGGTATTGAAATGCTAGTTTTGAGGAAAATAAATTAGGATTTGAAACGAAAGAATTTGAAAAATACATTACTATTGTTCCTACTTTTCATTGAATCTATGCTATTATATATACATCATGGCGAGACAATTACGTATCGAATATCTTGGAGCAGTCTACCACATAACAACAAGAGGAAATGCCAGGAACAGTATATTCCGTGATGATCGGGATCGCAAAAGTTTCCTTAAAATCCTCTCCGAGGTTGTCAATAGATACAACTGGCTTTGCCATGCCTACTGTCTAATGAATAACCACTACCATCTCCATGTAGAAACACTCGAAGGCAATCTTTCCCAGGGTATGAGGCAGCTTAACGGTATCTATACCCAGCGATATAATAAAAGCATGAACATGTGGGGCATGTCTCCCAGGGGAGGTATAAGTCTATCCTGGTGGACAAAGAAAACTATCTCCTGGAGTTGTGTCGCTACGTGGTGCTTAATCCGATCCGGGCCAAACTGGTGGAGTTACCTGAACAATGGCAGTGGAGCAGTTATCAGCACACAGCAGGACGTGACGAGCCCCCGGAATACCTTACGGAAAGCTGGATTCTCGGCTTCTTTGATACCAACAGGTTTGCTGCTCAAGAGCAGTACCGCAAATTTATCAGGGATGGTATAAGCAGTAAGCTGCCATCGCCCTTGAAGGATCTTGAAGCTCAAGTATTGCTGGGAGACGCTGAGTTTCTATTTCGGTTCAAAGCTTTGCTCCAGGAAAAAGAGGGTATAAAAGAGATACCGCGGAATCAGAGATATGCCAGCCGCCCCGGACTTGAAAAAATCTTTAGGGAAAGCCTTAATCAATCAAAAACTATAAGAGATGAAAAGATATATGAAGCCAGTGTTACATATGGTTATACCCTGAAGGAGATATCTGATTTCCTTGGTATTCACTACACCACGGTCAGTAAGGTAGTGCGGGAGATAGACCTGCTAAATGACCCGCTGGCCCTGCATGACCGCATGATTCGAGAAGGAGGATAATTATGAAGACATTTCAGGAGTTAATGACAAAAAAGTCAACACTCAAGGGCCTTTATATCACAATGGAAAATCCAACGATCATAGAACTTGCCAAGGTAGCCGGTTATGATTTCGTTAGAATTGACGGAGAGCACCATCTTTTTGACAACGCCACCTTGGCCGAGATTATCCGAACTGGAACAAACCTTGATCTCCCCGTTCACATGAGGATTGCTGATCTGGAGGATATCACACAATTGCTCGATTTTGGCCTGACCGGGATTGTCGTTCCAAACTGCAATACTGTTGAACGAGCTAAAGAAGCGATCCAGTTAGTTAAGTTTCACCCACTGGGGGCACGCGGTATAGGCGGGGCAACCCGTGCTGTTCGCCTAGCCGGTTGCAGTTTAAAAGATTATGTAAAAAAGGCCAATGATATCGTTGTACTGACCATACAGATCGAGGATGCCCGGGCTTTGGATTGCCTGGATGAGTTGCTCAGCCTGGACGGTATTGATATGGTTACAACGGGGACCGCCGATTTGTCGCAGTCGATGGGTATTCCTGGTCAAAATAATGATCCACGAGTAACAGAGATAGAGAATGTTATAATTCGCAAAACTCTTGAATATGGGAAACAGCCTTGCATTAAAGTTGGTAACCGCAGCAGATATGATCAGCTGGTATCCTGGGGAGTCAAAGTTTTTAATGTGGGCAGAGATGAAGCACTGCTGCAAAATGCCATGATTAAATCTTTGCAGGAATACGATGAATAACTTTTTTTATAATGGGGTGGGGTAATTAATTCTATATCCCGTTTATATAAAGTACTAAGTTATTTAATAAGCTTAACAAGGTAATAAAGGAGATCTATATCAAGATGAATTATTATAAAAAAGTCCTGGTTACCATTCCTTTTCAACCGGATATAATAAAAGGTTTTCACGACTATCTCGACAAACTACAGGAAAAAAATTTCGAGGTAATCGTAGATCACAGGTACAGAACCCTTACAGAGGATGAACTAATTGAACAACTGTCCGGTGTTTATGCTCATGTGGTTTCTTTAGAGACTGTAACAGAAAAAGTAATTCAGGCCGCAGATTCTTTAAAGGTAATTTCCAGGATGGGCGCCGGCTATGACCGGGTGGATGTGAAAGCTGCTACCAGGCATGGAGTGGCGGTGACAGTTACTCCCGGAGCTAATGCTGAACCTGTCGCTGAGTATACGGTAGCGTTGATGATGTCCCTGGCAAGAAGAATAACTGAAATAGATCGAATGTCAAGGCGGGGTATATGGAAAAACTATTTTGGCACCTCCCTCAGTCAAAAAACCCTGGGAATCATCGGCTTGGGAAACATTGGCAAACAAGTAGCAAGGTATGTTTCCGGTTTTGATATGAAAATACTAGCATACGATAAATTCAAGGACGAAGAGTATGCCGAAAAGTACAATATTTACTACTGTTCTGTTGATGAACTTGTCAAAAAGAGTGACTTTATTACGATAAGTGTTCCGCTGGACGCTACTACCCGTAATTTGCTTGGCGAGAGAGAATTTAACCTGTTGAAACCCTCCGCCATGCTCATAAACTGTGCCCGTGGTGGAATAGTTGATGAGGTTGCGCTTTTTGAAGCATTAAAAGATAAAAGAATAGCTGGAGCGGCTCTAGATGTTTTTAAGGAGGAGCCCGTTAACATGGACAATCCACTTCTTACGTTGGATAATGTCATCATTTCTACGCATACTGCGGGGAAGACATACGAGGGTAGGGGCAAAGTTATTGAAATGGCTTTCCAGAATGTTGTAGACGTTTCTGAAAACAGGGCTCCAAAAGGTATTGTCAACCTTGAGGCTCTTGATTAAAACAAGACGAAAAGCCTTTCTACCTTGATAGGGAAATCTGTTTTCGCTCAAAAAACCTGGATTATCCCTCCTACAGGTAGGTTTTGATTCTATTGCTTAATAGATCTCTATTTGCTATAATACCCCTGCGAGGGCGTGTAGCTCAGTTGGGAGAGCACTTGGCTCGCATTCAAGAGGTCAGGGGTTCGAAT
>SL_8KL_010_SEDDRAFT_10002195_pt1 | contig 16619 bp, 12 predicted proteins | sample SodLakKL_010_SED_4_FD_11160 | JGI IMG/M metagenome (IMG submission 11160)
CTAATTTATTTCTAGCCTCCATAAATTTTCCTTCGGCCGCATCTTTCATCAGCTTTTCTATATCTTCTGGTCTTGCTATATTAGCGCTCTCTCTAACGACCTTTTCGGTTATCTCTGATGTGGTTGAAGCGGAGATCTGAAGGAGATTAGTGATCCTTCTAAGATCGCCACCAACAACTTTTATCAACAATTCCTTGGCATCAGGAGAGACCTGCAAATCCTCTTCCTCGGCGATATGATCTATCCATTTTTCTACGTCTCTATCTGCTAAAGTCCTGAATCGGAAAACCGCACATCTTGACTGAATAGGATCGATTATCTTCGAAGAATAATTACACGAAAGGATAAATCTGCAGTTGTGAGAGTATTTTTCCATGGTACGACGAAGAGCAGCTTGAGCTTCAGAAGTTAGGGAGTCTGCCTCGTCCATGAATATTATTTTGAAACCTATATCACTTATCGTACTAGTTTTTGCGTATTCTTTGATCTTGTTTCTTATAACGTCTATACCTCTTTCATCAGAGGCGTTGAGTTCGAAAAAATTGTTCTTCCAGCCGTCTCCATACATCTCTTTAGATATCGCTATGGCGGATGTCGTCTTTCCAGTCCCTGCAGGACCGGCGAAAAGAAGATGAGGCATACTCTCTTTTTGAACGTAAGCTTTCAACCTCTCCACGACTTGCTGTTGCCCATATACCTCATCTAATTTTTCTGGTCTGTACTTTTCTGTCCAAATCTCTCGCATCTTAACAAGTATAGTAAATAAAACTTCGTTAAATTTTTTCCCCTTAAATCCGTTTTTTCATTCAAAAAAATAAAATAATGTAAAAACAATGATAGATTCGATAAGATGTTAAATATCGATGAGGAAAAAGCACAGGAGTTGGTCGATAATAATACAAGGAAAGAATTGGATGAGATGGCTATAGAAGAGGGGATCAAAGATCCTGGTGAACTTCCAAGGAAGATGGCCGTTGCAAAGGAGATACTGAAAGCGAGAAAAGCAAAAGAGTATGTGAACAAACCTACAGGGCTGTATATCGAAAAATAATCAGTTATAACTCAAAAATTTTATTAATCTAGCGCAACTATCCAAGATAAGATGAGATTTAGAAGAGGACCGAGGAAAGCCAGTGAAATACAGAAGAAAAACCTGGTGGAGAACGCCAAAGACCTGGCGGAAGATCCGATGAAGGTCATCCCTGAATGTGGGGATAGCTGCTTATTCTGCAAGTTCGGCAGAGCGAAGAGAAAAATCAAGAAGATAAAAAAGTATGTAGACGATGAAAAAAAATTAGAGAAATACGCTAAACGAGGGCCTGATCTGTCAAAAGCCGTAGCAGGAACTATACTTTTCGGTATCCAAGAGGAGGCAAAAAAGGTTACTACAGCTAAATCTCCTAAAGGTGAGATCGCCTATGCAAAAAGAGGTAAAGCAAGCAAAAAAAGATTGATAGGAGTACAGCACTTCAAAGATCCTCGTAAAAGATTGTTGGCTTTCAGTAAAGAGGCTGAAAAAGGCTATTATTTCTATTCTGTAGGAAAAAAGGTGATTTGCACTTGCAAGAAAGCTAAACCTCCTGAAGAATTTGTCAGATCTGCGATAGATAGAGTGCCTTACAGATTGTCCAAAGAAAACGATAGATATTCATGTGGACACGAAAGAGGGGATAAAGGGGCATTACATTTGGAATGGAAAAGTGCAGATGAAAAATTTAGTGTTTGTGAAGACTGTACGAACTCTTCTACAAATCTATTCAACGTATTGAGCGAAAGGATGTTATCTCCAGATAATTCTAAATCATTTTCCGTCAAAAGTAAGATCGGTTTAAAATGTGAAAGCGACTGTGAAAATTGTAAATTTTCTGATGAGATACCTATCTCCGATGAACTAGTAGAGAAATATTTCAACAATTTATCAGACGAGGAACTGATATATGAACACTCGAAAGAAGCTAGATCGGTTGTTGAGGAGAAGTACAAAGTTTTCTTGATTGGAGACACCTGTTTTGGAAAAGACAAAGAAGCATTTCTAGATCATATAGATCATCAACCATGGGAAAAGCCGGCTTTGATAAATCTATTAAAAAGAACAGAAGGAGCCGTGTTAGAAGAAGGAACTGTAAACGAACTCCTTGAAAAATACTGGCAAGGAAATGAATCTTCTGTTTTAGAGGGTATCTTCGATGAGGAAGAAGCTATCAAAGAAGTTCTTTCAAAAGATATACGACCGAGAGAGAAACTTCGAGCTTTGAAAGATATAAAACAGAAAAAGGAGGAGATGAAGACCTTACCTGAATTCAAAAAATTACCTCCTGAAGCCGAGTTCGCTGATTCGATAGCGAGGTCGTACAAGGTAAATGGAAAAGACGAGGCAATAAACCGAATAGAGGGATTGAATCTTTCAAACACGAGAGTGAAATCTATAGCTTTTGCTTTCTATAAGGTCTTTGGAAGAGGCGATTCTAAGAGATGGAAGTACGAAGATACAGAAGTCGAATCTGGTGAATTCCTTTCAGACCATGTTGAAAGTCTTTTAGATGCAGATGGAGAAGAATATGCAAAGATCCTTCAAGATATAGTCAAGATGAGTGGATCTACTTCCACCGTAGTTCTAAAAGACGGTAAAAAGATGAGATAAAATCGAGATGAGAGCTGGTTAGAATATGATCGAATGCGAACTGGAACTAGAATATGAAGATGATCAAACAGCTTATGTGATAGGAAAGTCTATAGAGCCAGATAACGAAGATTACGTGAAGATGGATATAGATGGTCGTAAGCTTCGCTTAAAAATCAAGAACGAAAAACCTTTAGGGATATTACAAACGGTGGATGATCTACTCGCTTGTATAACAGTTGCAGAAGAAGCTGAAGGAGTCGAGTAAAAGAGTTCTGTTTTTTAGTTGTTACCTCTGTTCATGTATCGCACTATGTAGCCAGCGATCTTGTTCCTCATAGAGTTGGAATCCACATTCGTTAGTTCTTCTACCTTTTTCTTGTTATGTTCATAATCATCTTTGTCGAACTCCTCAGGATATTTTTGGACTAGCTCGATAGCGACACGCTTTATGTATGTTGGTCTTATATTTCCCATATTGATTCCTCGTGGATTCACCGTACCGATTTAGTTACCCCCATATAAAGCTTGTCATTTTCAAGAAAAAAAATGGATTAAAGGATTTTTTCCATGGCCTCTTTCATCCTCTCTATACCTTTCTCTATCTCTTCTAAAGAACTGGCATAGGACAATCTTAAGTAGCCTTCACCTTGGTCTCCGAAGGCGGTCCCTGGCAGAAGGCAAACACCCGCTTCTTCCAACATGTATTCAGCAAGTTCTTCGCTCTCCATACCTGTATCTTTTATGTTCGGGAAAACGTAAAAGGCTCCCTTCGGATAGATACAGCTGAAGCCAGGAACTTCGTTCAAACCTGATACGATGGCTTCTCTTCTCTCAGCAAAATGTTCCATGATATGATCAACAAAGTCCTGAGAGTTTCTAAGAGCCTCTACACCGCCTTTTTGAACGAACGAGGTGGTACAGGAAACAGCGTCGGCAAGAAGAAGGTCCATCTTGTGTATTATCTCTTCAGGGGCTATCGCGTAACCAAGCCTCCAACCAGTCATAGAATACGCTTTCGAAAATCCATCGATCAAGACGGTCCTTTCCCTGCATTCATCCAGATACGCAGGAGAGTGATGCTCTAATCCCTCATAAAGCATCTTGCTGTATATCTCGTCGGAGAGAACGTAAACATCGTTATCTTGGGCGGTCTCAGCGATAGCTTTGACATCATCCTCAGTGAGGACAGAACCAGTAGGGTTTTGTGGGCTGTTTAGAAGTATAGCTTTAGTTTCCTCTGATATCCTTTCTTCTATCTGTTCAGGTGTCATCCTGAATTCGTCTTCTTCGTGAAGTGGGATCTGTACTTTTTTTGCTCCCATGAAGCCTATCATGGAGTCGTAGGTAAAATAGAAAGGATTTTGATAGATCACTTCTTCGCCTTGACTTACTGTAGAAAGCAATCCAAAGAAAAGACCGGGTTTAGCTCCTGGTAATACTATGATCTGTTCTTCAGAAGGACGGAAACCTCTCGTCTTTTCTATATCATCCTGGATAGCCTCTTTTAGCTCTGGTATCCCTGTCGTAGGAACATAATCTGTGAATCCGTCGTCTAAAGCCTGTTTTGCGGCATCTTTCACATTTTCAGGGGTATCAAAATCGGGCTGACCTATCTCGAACCTTACAACGTCTCTACCTTCTCTCTCCATCTGGTTGGCCCTAGTCAAAAATTTGATCGGCGGTTCTCCTCTGAGCCTTGAGAAATCACCGGCAAGTCCCTTTGTCATTCTCTCACCTCAGTTCAGGGCTGAGGTATATAGAGGTCTTCAGCTCCATGTTCAGAAAGTTTCAGCTCAGGATATTCATCCTGGATTATGTCGTGTATTATCTCGGCGTGTTTGACTTTTTCTTTAGTCAAGAACTGGTGGAATTCGGGATCTGTCCAAGGCTTATACATGCCGCCGGTCGCTGCAAGTCCTTCACCGGGTTCTATCTTGAAATAACATGGTGAGGCAACCCTTGCCATATCTGGACCTTCATAGAATCTATTGAAACCACCCATCGATTCAGCCAGTTCTATATGGATGTCTATAGGTATATCTATGGCTTTTCTTATCGAAGCGAACATAGGTATACTGATGTCGCCCAATGGGTTGAAAGTCCCAGCACCTAGATCTTCTAACAGTTTTCCACCGGCCGCATTCGCATGTCCAGCGTATATGGACACCTTGAACGTTATATCTTCTGGTATAAGTCCTTTCTTTTTGAGTTCGTTCGCAAGCCAAAGCATGCCTTCATCAGTTACAAGAAAACCTCTAAATCCAAAGTCAATGCATCTCTTTATGTCTTTGAAAGCCCTAACAAGATTGTCTGAACCTCTGACTCTCAATCCGGATATCGCACCTTCAGGGGTAGCTATCTGTCTACCAGTGTTCCATCCCGCTCTCGGACCCGGAGTCATTATTACTTCCATATCATTGTCGTAGGCTAGTCGAGCAAATTCTTCTAATTCGTCGTCTGTTAGATAAGTAGCTCCCATCACGGTGCTTATCAGCCTGTGTATAGGGATATCTCTTTTTTCTCTTTCCTCGATCAGCGCTCTTAAAGTAGAAGGTCTTTCGATCCCGGATATCTCCATCCTATAGTTCGCACCGTCCGGAAAAGTCTTTTCCGATTTTGGTAAATCCTTAGGGTCTTCTGACGGTACGCCTAGCTCTTCCATCGCCTTCAAAATCTTATCCATCTCGCTCATTTTTTCCCAACCTCAAATCAGGATAGGATAATTGGATTTAACTATATAATATCTTTGTAGAAGTTCCCGAGAAAAATATTTGATCAACTCAAACCTTATCAAAGGTTACTCTTTATTTTTTGTGAGAGACTTTCACCTATACCATTTATCTGAGATAATTCCTCCTCTGAGGCTTCTTTTATCTCTTCTATCGAGCGAAGATCACCTGAATAGAGTTTTTCCGCAGTCGATCTACCGACACCTTCGATCTGTTGAAATTGCTCTATAACTTCCTCTTTCGATGGTTCCATCTCTTCCTCTTTTTCCAGTTTATCTTCTAGAATCGACTTACACTCATCGAATATCTCTTCTGCCTCATCGTAAGATCCTTCCTCGTAAAGAGAGACTCCCTCATTCACTAACTGTTTTTCTTGGGTTACTTCGATACTCTCATCTCTTCCGATCATCAAGAGCTCATTAAGCTCTTCAATCTTTTCGGCTAGATCGCGCTTCTCTGTTTCTTCAGCCATTACAGCTCTTTCATCTTCCTTTTCTTCACCTACATGAAGAAAAATCGGAAGCAAGGGAGTATTCTCGTTAGATATATTCTCCATCTCCTCTTCGAGCTCTTCTTCTGACTTTGATTCCAAAGAGCCTTTTACAGAAACACCCCTACTGGTATTCAGACTTCCAGAATACAGGATCTTTCCACAAACTTCTACATCTTCACCTAATTCTAGATCNCCNTTCGAATANATNTCAGAGATTCTACAGTTCTTTTCGATGATGATTTTATCGGTAGCTGCAACCATACCTGAACTCACGCCTTCAGCTAAGTGCACACTTTTTCCCATTATGATACCTTCGATCTCAGACGAATTCCCGATCTTTACGGAGCCTTGATCCGCGATAACATTCCCTTCGATCCTATTTCCATGGGCGATGATTATATCATCTTTTGACTCTAATGAACCTTGGACTAAAGCTTCTTCTTCAAGCTCTATCATCTTCTCTGACCTGATGTCTCCTCTCAACTCTGATTTAGAAGGAAGTACAATACCCTTTCTACCGCTGGAGTTATCTCTCTCGTTGACTTTATCCAACAACTTCTTGTTCGATTTTTTTAGTTTGTCCACTTTCTTCTGAAGTTGCTTTTTTCTTTTTTTCAAGTTCTCGTTGATCTTTTTAAGGTGCTTTTTATCTTCTCTCAAGTCTTGAATTTCTTTATATAGATCATCATCTTCCTCTGAAGAGGTGGTCGATTTGTTTTGTTTCTTCAATTTTTTCATCCTCCCTTTTATAGTTTCTACATCCTCTTGGCCACTAGAATCTGAACCTGCTTCGCTGTTATTCTGCTCCATCATGCCCTCAGTATATAAAATGAATTTTATCTATTTATATTTTTGGGGTTTAGTAAAGACAATCAGTGATTCTTTTTCAAACAAAAATATATGTATTAGCTATATAATTCTAAATATCTTTATTCTTCGGAAAGATACAAATATCTAGACAATGTTCTATTATAACACTGTGAGTATTTATGGCTAAAGAAGAGAAGTATGAGAAGGTTGAGGAGGATGAAGAAAGAAAAACACTAACTACTAATTCTGGAGAACCTGTTCCCGATAATCAGAATTCCAAGAGTGCCGGCCCTGAAGGTCCTCTGCTGATGGAGGACTACCATTATCTAGAGAAGATGGCTCAGTTCAATAGAGAAGAGATCCCAGAAAGGATCGTGCATGCNAAAGGTGGAGGGGCTTTCGGNACATTCACCGTTACCAATGATGAGATCAGCAAGTACACCATGGCTGATCTGTTCTCGGAAGAGGGAAAAGAAACNGANGTATTCGTTAGATTTTCTACTGTAGCAGGTTCAAGAGGNTCGCCGGATACTGTTAGAGATCCAAGAGGATTCGCGGTCAAATTCTACACTGAAGAAGGTAATTGGGACCTCGTGGGAAACAACACCCCTGTGTTCTTCATAAGAGATCCATCCAAGTTCTCTGATTTTATTCATACCCAGAAAGAACTTCCAGGGAGTGGACTGAACGATCCTACACCTCAATGGGATTTCTGGTCGCTAAGTCCCGAATCTCTCCATCAGATAACCATACTGTTCAGTGATAGAGGGATCCCTGCGACTTGGCGCCATATGAACGGATACTCTAGTCATACTTTCTCTCTGTACAATGAAGAAGGTGAACGGTATTGGGTCAAATTCCATTTCAAGACAGACCAAGGTATAAAAAATCTTGATCCTGAAGAAGCGAAGAAGCTAGCGGGTGAAAACCCACATTATCATCGTGAAGATCTCTATAAATCGATAGAAGAGGGTAACTATCCTACATGGACTTTGAAAGCCCAGATTATGCCTGAGGAGGAAGCTGAAGATTATCACATCAATCCTTTCGACCTTACGAGAGTATGGCCTCACGGCGATTACCCCTTGATAGAAGTCGGTACTTTAGAGTTGAACGAAAATCCAGATAACTTTTTCCAGGATGTGGAAGAGGCTGCTTTCTCTCCCGCTCATGTGGTTCCCGGCATAGGCCACAGTCCTGATAAGATGCTTCAAGGTCGAATCCCTTCATACGATGATGCCCATCGCTACCGTCTAGGCGCCAACTTCGAAGATATCCCAGTAAATAAGCCGAAGAACGCTGAAAAGAACAACTACCATCAGAACGGTTTCATGCGCACCGATGGAAATCTAGGAGACGGTCCGAATTACGAACCGAACAGTTTCGGCGGTCCAGTAGAAGATCCTTCTGTCAAAGAGCCGTCTCTAAAGATTTCAGGAGACGCTGATAGATACGAGGCCCAAGAACGTATAGACAATTTCAAACAGCCGGGTGATCTTTTCAGAAAAGTTATGGATGAAGAGCAAAAGGAACATCTTATGGAAACTTCGCAGATAGTATGGAACCTGTCGATGAGACCATACAGAAACGCCAACTTGTGCACTTCTACAAAGCTGATCCACGTTGGGGTCGCGGCGTTGCAGAACGTTTAGGGATAGATATAGAAGAAGCTGTACCTGATGAACTTCTAAAATTGCCTGACGAAGAGATAGCTGAAGCTCCGGTGGTCGAAGACCTGTTGGAGTAAGAACTAGAATACATTGATTCAGTATCTCGATCAACATCGGATTCGATCATCTTAGATCGCACTCCACAGAGCCTAGCTAGTGTTTAGTAGAATCAAAACTTATTCATCAATCGTGATTTTTCAAATAAAAAAGTTGTATTTTAGATATAGGGCCGTGGTCGGGATTTGAACCCGAGCCAAGGGATCCACAGTCCCGCATGCTGCCAGGCTACACCACCACGGCCATCGTGTTATCTCATTTCAAAGAATACCATTTAGTATAATACTTTTTTCATCGTTCTATCGCTTAAAGTCGTCATTTTACGAAAGTTTTAAAATGGCCGATATGATGTCTCTATCTAAATTTGGGTAATATGGAAATAGAAGAGATAGGATCGAGAGTCCTAGAAAAGGTAAAACCCACCGAAGAAAAAAAGAAGAGAGTTAGAGAAATTTCTGAAGAGATTTTAGAAGAAGTGAGATCGAATCTAAAAATGGAAAATGAACCTGAGATAGTCGGTTCAGTTTCTAAAGATACCTACATAAACGATCCAGACATAGACGTCTTCGTTAAATTCCCTCTCTCCACTTCTAGAGACAGTATGGAGAGAAAGATCATAGAAACGGGAAGAACAATATTGGAAAGTTCAAAAGAAAGGTACGCTGAACACCCTTATATCTACGGTCATTACAAAGGCTTTGAAGTGGATATAGTGCCATGCTATGAGATGGAAGATATATCCAAGATGAAATCAGCCGTAGATCGAACACCTTTTCATACTGAGTACATAAAAGAAAATCTACGAGAGGAACAAAAAGACGAAGCGAGGTTATTGAAAGCATATCTGGAAGGGATAGGTGCCTACGGAGCGAAAGCCGAAGTTTGGGGTTTCTCCGGATATCTCTGTGAGCTACTGATACTACAATACGGGAGTTTCAAAAAAACGATAGAAAATGTGAGTGGATGGAAACCGGGCCAAACCATAGAGATCGAAGAAACCGATAAGGATTTCGATGATCCTCTAGTCGTGATAGATCCTATAGACCCAGATAGAAACGTCGCCTCTCCTGTCTCCAAGGAAAAGTTTTCACTTTTCGTTCTGTCCTCTAAACTCTTTCTAGATGATCCAAATTTGAAATTTTTCTTTCCTGATGAGGTCCGAACTCTTGAAAAGGAAAAATTATCAAAGATGATAGAGGAAAGAGGAACGTCTCTTTTAGGATTGAAATTTCCAAAACCAGATGTGGTTGAAGACAATCTTTATCCACAGGTCCAAAAGTGCTTGAGAAGGTTGGTACATCACTTATCTCATAGGGATTTTGAACCTCTACACTCAGGCTATTTTGTAAAAGACGATAGACTACTTCTGATCTTTGAATTCAAATCAGACATATTACCTGATGTAGAGAAACACAGAGGGCCTCCTGTTTGGGTAGAACACACGCAGGATTTCATCAAAAAGTACCGTGAAGATGTTTATCTCGAAGAGGACAGATTGTGGGTCGATCGTTACAGAAAATATACCAGTGTGAAAGAATCGATCATGAATATAATGGAAGAGATAGGTCTAGGCAGCGATCTCAATAAATTTTTACCCGAAAAAGTCACCTTTTTAGATCAAGAAAAAATATTAAAAAGTGAGAAAAAAGCTCTTACAGAATTTTACGATAGGAGATTCCCGTGGGAACGCTAAAATAGTTACTCTACCGAGTTTCTCAGAGCTTTAAGATTTTTTTCTATATCTCCTTTGAAAACTGACGATCCAGAAACTAGTACATTAGCCCCGTTATCAACTACTTTTCCTGCAGTTTTAGGAGATATCCCACCATCTACAGCAATATCGATATCCAAGCCTGATTCGTTAACTCTTTCACGTGCTTCTTTGATTTTAGGGACTACTTCATCCATGAATTCCTGTCCGCTAAAACCTGGTTCTACGGTCATTATCAATATTAGGTCGATATCTGGCAAAAATTCATCTATATCTGAAAATTCAGTAGCTGGTTTCAAACTGAGTCCGGCTTTCGTTCCCGTACGCTTTATCTTCTCTATAACACTTTTTACATCTTCGACCGCTTCTACGTGAAAAGTGATTATGTCCGATCCAGCCTCCGCAAAATCTTCTACATACTCACCAGGGTTGGATATCATAAGATGAGTTTCGAATACATGATCGCTTTTATCTCGTATAGATTCTATAACACACGGGCCAAAAGTCAAGTTAGGTACAAAATGGCCGTCCATAACGTCGAGATGAAGCCATTCTGTATCTTTTACCGATGCGACTGATCTCTCTAAATTGGAAAAATCAGCAGACAATATAGACGGAGATATCTTTATATCAGACATATCGATCAAACCAATCCAAATCTTTTTTTCCAAAGGAAAGTCAAATTCTTGAAACCGTCTTTCAAAGAACGGATCTTCGCCTCACCTTTTCTTTTCCTGTAATCGATCGGAACTTCGTCTAACTTGAGTCCTTTCTTAACGGCTTCTATTTTGATCTCTTCAGAAAAGGGCATCCCGTCACTAGTAACATTAAGATGTCTTAATGCAGAACTTTTAAAGACCCACATACCGGATTGAGAGTCATTGAGATCCATCCTGAACAACAGGTTCATAGTGGTCTTCAATAGCCAATTTCCGAATCTATGAGACCAACTCATCACATCTGAAGATATATTTGATAGACGATCGGTAGTTATGAACTCGTAGCCTTCTTTTTCTATCATCACAACGAGGTCTGGAATCCTTGAAGCGGGATAAGTACAATCAGCGTCTAAAGTCACTATTATGTCACCTTCAGCCTCTTCAAATCCAGTCTTGTAAGCTCTTCCGTATCCTCGTCGTGGTTCTTCCACTACTCTCGCACCCTTGGACCGGGCGATCTCTCTGGTACGATCGGTAGATTCAGTATCTACGATCAATACCTCGTAGTCTCTGCCGGAGAGCGCTTCGTTTATCTCGTCCATCACCTCTCCGATGGATTCTTCTTCGTTCATAGTGGGAATGACTACAGATATCTTCATATGTTCCATCTATTTTCTGCTCCTTTATATAATTGTTTATTCTCATTTAGAAAGGATCACAAGTCTGCAAATTTGAAGGGGTCAAATACACTTTCATCCACCTCTCTCCAAGACACAGTTTTATGTCTTCATTCCCGGATTATTAAAGACGATATGAAAGGATGGATACTCGATCTTTATCCGGATTTCGATAAGGGGAAGATGACTGTATGGTTGAGAGGAAAAAAGAGATGTTATCGACTTAAAGAAGATTATAAACCTACATTTTATGTCCGATCTGACGAAAGGGGTCTTAAAAAAATAAAAAACTACTACGATAAAAGAGATTTTTCTACAAATTTTGTGAAAAGGAAGACAGACATCTATTCAGATCGTGAAGAAAAGATACTTTCAGTCACACCTCAAGATCTTTTCGATCCAAGAGATCAACTAGATGCTGTAAGATTTTTCGAAGGTTTTGAAAGATATAGGTTTTACAATGTTGATATCCCATTAGATCAAAGATTTTTGATAGAGAACGAGATAAAACCTTTTTCACTAGTTAAAAAAGACAACGGATGGAGATCACTAGAAGTTGGATCCGATATCCATTATTCAAAACCACAGCTCAGAAAAGCCTCTTTAAATGTTGAGGTGAAAAGTACAAAATTTCGAAAAAAAGATGACGATCTTAAAGCTGTGACTTTTAACGGACAAGAGATCGTTGGAGACGAGACAAGTATTTTGAAAGAACTTAACGATATGCTCGAAAAGAAAGACCCTGATATAATATTGACATCAGGAGGTAATTCCTTCGACATACCATATCTCGTCCGAAAAGCAGGATTGAACGGTGTAGAGCTAAAATTGGGAAGAGAGAAAACATTCCATCCTCCAAGAAAAGGGTCATGGTATGAATCCTACGGAAAGGTGATATACAAACCACCTTTTTATCCTTTAAAAGGTCGAATCCACATCGATACTAAAAATTCCTTCCTTTACAGAGAGGGGAAAATCGACGGATTGATAGAAGCATCTAGGATCTCAAAAGTGCCTATCCAGCGTCTCTCCAGGAGAAGTCCAGGATCTCTGATAAATGCGATGGAAGTTGAAAGAGCCTTGAAGGACGGCTATCTGATCCCTTGGAAGAAAAACATATCCGAGGATTTTAAAGATTCCATACATCTATTGAGAGCTGATAGAGGAGGGCATATATTCGAGCCTAAGGTCGGTTTCCATACTGATGTTATCAAATTAGATTTTGCAAGCATGTATCCTTCTATAATAAACGAGTACAATCTTTCTCCTGAGACTCTCGGTTGTAGTTGTAATGATCACTACGAGGTACCAGAACTAGGGTATTTGGTCTGTAAAAGAAGAAGAGGTATGATACCCAAGGTAGTAGCTCCTTTGATAGAGAGAAGACAGAAATACAAGGGATTGAAAGACAAAAACGAGTTCTTTGAAAAGAGATCAAAGGTACTAAAGTGGCTTCTCGTAACCTGTTTCGGATATACGGGATACAAAAAAGCAAGGTTCAATAGCATAGAAGTCCACGAAAGTATAACTGCCTACGGAAGAGAGATACTCGTCGAAGCAGCAGAGATAGCTCAGAAGATGGACTTCGAAGTGATCCACGGTATCGTTGATTCGCTTTGGTTGAAAGGTGATAGAGAGAAGATACCAGATCTGCTTGAGAAAGTAAAACAGAAGACAAAGCTTGAACTTGAATACGAAGGGATATACGATTGGGTAGTATTCCCAAAAAACAACTCCGATGGAGTCGGAGCTTTGAATCACTATTACGGCGTATTCGAGGGAGATATAGAATTGAAGGGATTGTACGCTAAAAGGAGCGATACTCCTGAATATTTTAAAGAAGTTCAGAGAGAGATACTCAAAGAACTGAGAGATATCTCCAAAGAAGAAGATGTAGAACAAAGATTTGAAGATTTGATGAAAATCATAGAAGGGAAACGGAGAGAATTGATGAACAGAGAAGTAGACCCAAAAAAATTGAGTTTTACTAAGACAAGTTCAAAAAGGGCAGAAGATTATCAACATATGACCGAGATGAAAAGTGCTTTGACACAGTATGAGAATATAGGCTATGCAAGATCACCAGGACAAACGGTCGCTTATGTGGTTACCGATTCCGAAAGTAGTTCAGCAGAAGAAAAAGTGAAAGTGATGGAGAACGATCCACAACTTTACGATACGAGCTATTATGTTGATTATCTTTACAGGGTCGTAGAAGAAGTGCTCGCTCCTTTCGAAAATCTAAAAATGAGAGGAGGATCTCGATATAATAAAACAAAGAAATTTTCGTCTAAACCTAGCAAGACACTTAAATATTAGTTCCGATAAATAAAGAATATGGGATCCACTACGGAGGAGAGGATATTATTACATTTGTTGAATCATAGTCCTAGAAACAATCACGGAAGATTATCATTTTCCTCTTCTCAAGATGGGATCACTAACTCAGTTGATGCGAGTAGAGGTCACGTAAGTAGAACTTTGAATAAAATGATCGATGATGATCTACTCGAAGAAAAAAGAGAAGACGTCGGGAAAGAGCAGAAAAGAAGGGTGAAGGTTTACAGCTTGACTCCAAAAGGACAAAAAAAGGCAGGTGATCTTCGAAAAAGATTTCTTAAAGAGGAGTTCATCATAAAAACACTAGATGGGAAAAAAAGGATAAAAGGAAAAGAGCTTAAAAACTATATCTCGAGCAGGAGCCCTATACTTACCGCTTTGATCAACGTTGACGAGTATGGCATACTCGATATCGCAGAATACGATAAACTAGACGACCACTCCTTCGTAGATAGAAAAAGAGAACTCGAACGATTAAAAGAGTCTTTAAAAAATGTCAAAGAGAACGGAAGCATGGTCGTATCTATTTCAGGTATGGCTGGATGTGGGAAAACAAAGTTATGTCTCAAATTCAAAGAAGAAGTGGAAAATGAAGAGATCCATTTCCTGACTGGAAGAGTTAGAAAAGAAACTTCGATCCCATTTAAGCCTTTTATAAACGCCTTCAGGGGTTACAAATACGATATTATCGATATAGATTTTGAAAAAATAGTAGAATATCCTATTGATACGGGCAATCATGAACTATTTCAGACTAAAAAAAAGGCGTACTTTCAAGAGATAGCCGATCGCATAAAAAAAGTCTGTTCAGAAAAACCGATGATCCTCTTTTTAGACGATCTTCAATCAGCCGATGCAGCGACTTTAGAACTTTTAACTTTCTTAGCCGATGAACTAGACAAAGATCCAGTGCTGTTTTTATACACTTATAGATCTGAAGAAGTGCATGAAGATCATCCTTTGAAGGATATAGAGAAAGAACTTAGCGATACAGATAATTTTCGAAATATCGTACTAAATAACTTTGATCTAGATCAATCTAGAGAATTTTTATCAGAACTTACTAGTAATGAAGATATATCCCAAAATTTCGTAAAATTACTTCATAACTTGACTCACGGAAATCCACTTTTCCTTAAAGAATTCGTTAGATTTCTGATAGAGGAAGAAAAGATACCTCCATACTCTTCTAATTACCCTACTAATGAAAAAGAATTGAAAATACCCGAGACTCTAAAGAAGGTGACCAAAAAAAGGCTGAGATCACACCTATCTAAAAAAGCCCATGAGTTAGTTTTATTTGGATGTGTTATCGGAGATCCTATTCCGCTTGATTTAATCAAGGAGATGGTCAGTAAGAAAAACATAGAACCTTTAGAGGGTGTAGAAGAGTTATTAGAGAAAAATATTTGGAAAAGGGGGTCTGATGAGAATCATTTTTATTTCCCTCATCAGATTGTTTCAAATGTAGCTTACGAAAGCATACCCTCTTGGAAAAAGAAAAAAATGCATCTGCTAGCCGCTGAAAAGATCAAGAAAATTTATCATGGATGTGTGGAAGATTATTATCCAGACCTAGCTCGCCATTATGAAAAAGGTGAAGAGATCTCTGTTTCAGTCGACTATTACATAAAAGCAGGAGAGAAATCAGAGAATGTGCTCGCTCACGAAGATGCTGCAGAGATGTATAAAAGGGCTTTAAGATTATCTGAGGGTGAAGAGGAAAATCTCGCTGTCATGTTAGAGATGTATAGAAAGATAGCTAGGTCCTATTCTCTGCTCGGTCGTTTCGAGAAAAGTAGAAAATATCTAGCTGAAGCCGCAAAAGTAGTGCAAGACATAAATGAAAAGAAATTTATTTATATGAAAATCGCTGAAACATATATCCTTCAAAGAAGATTCGATACGGCTCTCAACTATCTTGATGATGCTCTATCTCTAAAAGAGGAGATGGACACTAGAGATTGTAAAATACTCAGTCACAAAGGCTGGATATACATCAAAAAAGAAAATTTAAACGAAGCAGAAAGGATATTCAAGAAAGAAAAAAGGATAGCTGAAAAGTTTGGAGGCGATAAAGAAAAAGGACAGGTGCATCAAGATCTAGGCGTGATAAGCCATCTTAAAAAAGAATATGAGTCAGCGATCGATGAATTTAAAAGAGCTTTAGAGATAAGAGAAAGACTTGATGACAAAATCGGTTTGATAAGTCTCAATAGTAATATAGCTAAAGCTTATCAATATGAACAAGAACTGAAAAAGGCTGAAAAGCATTTTAAAAAAGCTTTAGAGATCAGTGAAGAAATAGGAGATAAAGTCAGGATATTTTACATGTCAGCAGATCTTGGTCTTTATAAATTTGAACAAGGTGAATTAGAGAGTTCCCTAGTAGCGCTGAAAAGAAGTCTTAAAATAGCCGAGTATATGGATGATAAAGGGTTTAAGCTGCTCATCTCATATTATTTATCTAAACTTTATTTAACAAAAGGAAACCTTGAAGATTCTAAAAAACATTTAGAGAAATGCAAAGAGATCATGAGAAGTCTCGATAAGGATTTTCTATTGAGTAAAAAGCGAAGGTCTGAAGGAAGGTTAAAAAGTATAGATTACGATTATTTTGATATAAAAATTCTTATCGTTGAAAGCGAATTGAAAAAGAAGGAAGGATATCTAGAAGAAGCGAAAGAAAAACTTATCGAAGGGAAAAAATTAGCAGAAAACCGAGACGAACAATGGCTTCTAGCAGAAGTTTACTGCCTATTGGGAAAAATATACTCATCACAGGGTTGCTTCGAAAATGGAAAAAAACATTTTGAGAAGGGAAAAGAGATTGCAGAAGAAATCGAACAT
>SL_8KL_010_SEDDRAFT_10002196_pt1 | contig 16618 bp, 16 predicted proteins | sample SodLakKL_010_SED_4_FD_11160 | JGI IMG/M metagenome (IMG submission 11160)
ATAGGTTTTGATTTACGCTTCCTTGGAGTGAGTTTTTACGTCCTGTTTGCCGAATTTCCGGACCACTGGAACTTATAGCTTTATGGTGAACAGTTACAAAACAGCGAGGTAAAAAATATGCGCAGCCACAAGATGACCAAGGGAGTTGAAAAGGCACCCCATCGCTCACTGCTTTATTCCCTGGGCCTTACCCGGGAGGAGGTGGAGCGCCCTCTGGTGGGGGTGGTCAACTCAGCCAACGAAATCGTCCCTGGGCATCAGCACCTGAACAGGATATCCCGGGCGGTCAAGGACGGGATCCGCATGAGCGGAGGTACACCCTTGGAATTTTCCACCATCGCTGTTTGCGACGGCCTGGCCATGAACCATGCAGGAATGCGCTTCAGTCTGCCCAGTCGCGAAATCATCGCCGACTCGGTGGAAATCATGGCCTCAGCCCATCCCTTTGACGCCCTGGTGCTCATCCCCAATTGCGACAAGGCTGTTCCAGGTATGCTTATGGCCATGATCAGGATGAACCTGCCCTCGATAATAATCAGCGGCGGCCCCATGCTGGCCGGTGAAGACCAGGGAAAAGCCGTGGATCTCATTTCCGTATTTGAGGCAGTGGGCAGGGTCAAAAGCGGCCAGATAAACATGGATGAGCTGCAAAGCCTGGAGCAGAACGCCTGCCCCGGATGCGGTTCCTGTTCAGGCATGTTCACCGCCAATTCCATGAACTGCCTGTGCGAGGCCATCGGACTGGGACTGCCCGGCAACGGCACCATCCCTGCGGTACACAGCGCGCGCATCAGACTGGCCAAGACCGCAGGCATGAAGGTGATGCAGCTTCTAAAGGACGACCTGCGTCCCAAAAACATACTCACGCCCAAGAGCGTGGCCAATGCCGTGGCCGTGGACATGGCCCTGGGCTGCTCCACCAATACCGTGCTGCACCTGCCCGCAGTCTTTGCCGAGGCCGGCCTGGAACTGAATCTGGACATCTTCGACGTCATGAGCAGAAAGACTCCCAATCTTTGCCGCCTTTCCCCGGCCGGTCCTCACCACCTGCAGGACCTGCACCGCGCCGGAGGCGTCCCTGCAGTGGTTTCTGAGCTTTCCAGCAAAAGCATCTTCGATCTCAATGCCATGACCGTGACCGGCAACTCCTGGAGAAGGAACCTGGAGGACCTCCAGGCCAGGGTGCTGGATCCACAGGTAATCCGCTCCATGGACAATCCTTACAGCTCCCAGGGAGGCATAGCCATACTGCGGGGCAATCTCGCCCCTCAGGGTGCCGTGGTCAAGCAGTCCGCTGTCACTGCGGAAATGATGGTTCAGACAGGTCCGGCCAGAGTGTTCGAAGGCGAGGAAGATGCTGTGCAGGCCATTCTTGACGGAAAAATCAGGCAGGGGGATATTGTTATCATAAGAAATGAGGGCCCCAAGGGCGGCCCCGGGATGCGCGAAATGCTCACCCCCACTTCGGCCATAGCAGGGATGGGGTTGGACAGACATGTCTCCCTGATCACCGACGGGCGTTTCAGCGGTGGAACCAGAGGGGCTGCAATTGGGCATGTCTCCCCTGAAGCGGCCGAGGGCGGCCCCATTGCCCTGGTCCGGGAGGACGACGAAATCAGTATAGACATCTACAAAGGATCCTTAACCCTTAATGTTTCCCAGCAGGAGCTGGAAAAAAGAAGACAGAGCCTGAAACTTTTGGAAAAAGAAGAGGATTCCCCGCTTCTGCGCAGGTATGCCCGCATGGCCGGCTCAGCATCTACAGGGGCCTCCTGCAGGCCTTAAACCATGTTCAGTCCCGAAAACGCAGACGAATACGATCGCTGGTTCACTACTCCCGAAGGGCGTTTTGCCCTGGAGCAGGAAAGAATGCTCATCCAGCACCTGGTGTCCGGCTGGCCCAGGCGCAGGCAGAGCCTGCTTGAAATAGGCTGCGGAACGGGAATTTTTCTGGACATGTTCTGGGAGTACGGTTTTGATATTTACGGAATAGACTCTTCCCCGGACATGCTTAAAAAGGCGCGTGAAAAGCTGGGCGGCAGAGCGGACCTTCATCTTGGCAGTGCTGAGTCTTTGCCCTTTGATGACAACGAGTTCGATTTCGCCGCCATGATTACTCTGCTTGAGTTCTGCAGGGATCAGGGGCAGGTGTTGGCTGAAGCAGGAAGAGTGGCCCGCAAGGGTCTTTTGATCTGTTTTCTGAACAAGAATTCCCTGTACCACATCAGCCACAAGCTCCTGCGGCTCTGGAGAAAGGACAAGCTCCTGGTACGGGCCAGATGGCATTCATACAGGGAAGTCAGGTCCCTGGTGCAGGAAAACCTGGGCAACAAAAACACCTATGCCCGCTCAGTACTTCTGGGCACCAGAATCCTGTGGCGTGACAAACATATTGCCAGGGCACTGAACCGGATGCTCTGGCCGCCGGTAGTGGGAGCCTTTACCGGTATGCGCGTTGATCTGATATACAGGCAGCCTCTTAAAACTCCTCTGCTGGCCCCGGTCAAATCAGAAATCAAGGCCGGCTGAGGTCACTACTGTGCACGCGTAACCATTCAGCGTGAACCCGGGGACAGTCCCCTTAGCGACTTGAGCGACTTGAGCGATTTCTGACCTCCGCTGTCTCCTGATTCCTGACCTCTGATCTCTGATCTCTGACATCTGATCTCTGACATCTGATCACTGACCTCTGACCTCAGAGGCTCAGGGCAAAGTCATGACCTTGACCTCTTCCCCCTTGGCCAGGCCCTCGCAGTTGGATGGAATCCATATAAGACCGTCCGCCTTGAATACTGTTTTCAGCAGCCCCGACTTACCCAGCACCGGAATGGCCGTAATACCCTGTTCATCCTCTGCAAGCCTTACCCGCACATAGTCTTTGCGGCCGTAGCTGGAGGCCAGGTTGCGAGAAAGCCTGGCCCGCACCAGCCGTTTTCCGTCTTCCCTGAAAGCATCAGCAGCGCCTTGCAGGTGATTTAAAAAAGGCAGCACCAGCACCAGCATGACCACCTGTGCTGAACCCACCTGTCCGGGCAGCCCCCATATGTATTTATCACTGCTTCTGGCGAAAATGGTGGGTTTGCCCGGGCTTATGGCCAGGCCGTGGGCCAGAATCTCCAGCCCGTCAATACCCTGCATGGCTTTCAGAGTAAAATCGCGCTGGCCCACCGAACTTCCTCCCGACACCAGCAGGACATCGTTTTTTTTAAGCGCACCCTGCATAGCTTCATTCAAGTCTTCTTCCCTGTCTCTGATTATCCCGTAGACCTTGGGCTCACCACCGCAACCCCGAACCAGGTGCGCCAGTGCGTGGCTGTTTACATCCCGGATGAAACCGGGCTGTAAGGGGCTGGATATGTCCACCAGTTCATCTCCGGTGGAAATGATTCCCACCCTGGGGGGCCTGAAAAAAATCCATTTACTTACCCCCAGCGCAGCCATCATGGCGGTCTGTCTGAATCCGGTACTTTGACCGGCAGATACTGCCACATCACCATCAGCCAGGTCTTCGCCCCTGAACATGACATTCTCCCAGGGTGCAACAGGTCTTCTTATTTCCACCGTGCCCGCCCCCAGCTCCTCTGTATATTCCTGCATAACCACGGCATCAGCCCCCTGGGGGAGTATCCCGCCTGTGACTGCACCTGCACAGCTGCCATGATCAATGCTGAAATCCGGAACATCGCAGATTCCCAGGTCTTTAACCTTTTCCAGGTAGACAGGATTGCTTTCCCCTGCTCCGAAGGTATCTGAGGCCTTTACCGCGTACCCGTCCATGGTACACCTGTTGGTGAGCGGAATATCCTCGGCGGCATGAACATCCCGGGCCAGGTACCTGCCCCGGCAGTTCTCCAGGGAGAGTTCTTCCGTACCCAGGGGTGGCAGCTGCCGCAGTATCCGGATCAACTCCTCCACCTGAAGGACATTAAAAAAATCGTCCATGATTCCCTCTCTTTCCTGGTTTCAAACAGTTGTATTATTCGGCGGCAGCTATTTATCCGACCAGAAAACTCTGGATTTTTTATTCTTGAGCCACCCCAGAGGCAGGCCATGCCAGTAGAATTCCACCAGCCCGTTCTGGGAGGACGTATCAAACACCCTGCTCTGTCCGGACACCAGGGCCCTGACCTCCTGCACGTCCCGGGCCTGATATCCCCTTTTGCTGTTTTCCCTTAAGAAAATACGCATTCTCGGGTTTGGAACAAAGCCTGTTCTCTTGAGCCTGCCTGCAAACATCCCCTTGATCCTGAGCCCCTGATGCACATAAGACAAAGCCTTGTCCGGCACAATAAAAACATTGCCTGAAAACCCGTACAGGCCTGTGTTTTCAAAATATTCAGGCAAATCAAAGCCGCCCGGAATCACTTTATCCCAGGAGGAAGGGGCGTGGGTCTTATTATCTTGTGAAAAGGACTTTTTGCCCGGCTTTTCCAGGGCAGCCATAAAAAAGCTCTGCGAACCAGACTCGTCTCCTTTCATGACAAGCATACCCGGGGCTATGCTCTCCAGACCAGGCAGATCAAGTTCCTGCTGCAGCCGCTCCGAGCAAGGGGAAGGTTTTAGCTCACTGCGCTTCAGAATCCAGTCCACCTGATCCTGGTTTTCCTCTTCATTGGTGGTACAGGTGGAGTAGACCAGCCTCCCGCCGGGAGAAAGCATTGCAGCCGCCTTCTTAAGAAGCCTTCTTTGCACTTCAACCAGTTTATGCAGATTGTCCTTTTTCCATATCCTGGTCACTTCCGGATTTTTGCTTATGGTACCCCAACCGCTGCACGGTGCATCCACCAGGATGTAATCAAAAACAAGCCCTCGCGGAAAGTCCTGGCCTGAATGATTTGTGGTAACCACATTGGCTGTATTGAGTCTTTCCAGGTTGGCCCTCAAAATACCCAGCCTGTCCCGGGAGGGTTCATTGGCTATGACCAGGCCCTCTATCCCCACCATCTCTGCAAGCTGAATGCTTTTCCCTCCCGGAGCGGCGCACATGTCCAGAACAGTCTGCCCTGGGCCCGGCTTTAGCAGAGTGGCCGGAAGCATGGAGGAAAGATCCTGAATATATAAAAAGCCGAAATACCCGGCCAGGCTTGCCCCCAGTCCGAAGGGGCCGCTGTTTTCCACCCAGGCACCGGGAACCTCAGGGACAGGGGCAAAATCAAAACCCTCTTGTCTCAGAAACTCCAGACAATTTTTCTGTACAACCCCCTGGCACACCCAGCGGAAAAAGCGCCTGTAACCTGTTTTCTGATACCCTTGCATTATCTCTGTCATTTGATATTATTCACGTACATATTGACAAACAATCCCCCGGTCTTGAATAATGAAACGGATTTGCAAGCACAAGCCCAAATATGTGGAGGAACCCATAAATGATTAAAAAAATCTTGATGTTGCTGCCTCTTCTTCTGTTCTTCAACGCCCAGGCCTGGGCCGGACAGGAGCCCAAAAAATATGCAGTAATGCCCATAGAAATACATGGCCCGCAGGAGTATGCCTACCTGAAGCAGGGCATTCAATCCATGCTCAGCTCCAGGCTGACCCGCACCGGAAAAACTACTCCCATACCCCCGGGTGAAGTCAACCAGCAAGTCGAGACCCCTCCGGCATCTGAAGACGAGGCCCGCGAACTGCTCACCGCCCTGGGAGTGGACTTTCTGGTTTACGGATCAGCCAGTATCGTGGATAACAGCTGCAACCTGGAAATATACGTCCTGGACGCAGACATGCAGCATCACCGACTGGACAGGCAGAGTACCCTGGGACAGCTCATCCCGGACCTGGAAGACCTGGCCCAGGAGCTTACAGCCAGGGTTTCGGGAGAGGTTGAAGAAGCCACTGCCGAACTTGATGAACTGGAACCTGTTACCCCGGTTGCCGAGGCCCCTCCTCAGGACGAGGCCTATGTAAGCCCCCACTTTGAATTCCGGGACGACCCCCAGGCTGCCGGCAGATGGCGCAGCCAGACCCTGCCCTTTTCCAGCGTGGGTATTGCAGTGGGAGACACCCAGGGCCAGGGCGAACAGAATATTTTCATCCTGGCCGACCGCAGGGTACACGCCTACCGCCTGCATCAAGAAAGACTGGATCATATAAGCACCTATGAGGCCCCGGGCACTTACCAGAATCTGAACATCAATGTCCTGGACACGAATCGCAACGGGAAAAAAGAGATAATAATCTCCGCCGTGCAAAACAAACGGGCCAGGTCATATATCCTGGGATTTGAAGACAACGAGTTCCAGGAACTAAGTCTCAGGATTCCTTTTTTCATGAACGTGGCCAGAATCCCTCCCAACTATGACCAGGCCCTGGTGGGACAGCGCATAGCCAGCGGATCAAGGCTGTTCCGGCCTGGAGCCGTCCAGGAAGTCATGTTTGCTGACGGCGAACCAGAGCTGGGCCGCGGGTTATCCCTGCCGGACAGGGCCAATATATTCAATTTCGCCTTTCTGCCCCGAGATGACGACCACCTGGTGGTGGTGGCCGAAAATGACCGTCTGGAAGTCTACTCCTCGGACGGCCGCCGTCGCTACACCACCAGTGAAGAGTACGCCGGATCAGGCCTGGGCCTGGAAATAGACGATACCATGCCCGGCATGGGCCAGACTTCTCCCAGCGAAAGAGAGGTAAGCTACTACTACATACCCACAAGGCTAGTGACTGCCAGGCTGCAGGGGCAGGATGATTATAAGCTGCTGGCCCACAAGCACTTTTCAGGCCGCCTGGCCAGTGTTTTCCAGCGCTACCGCAACTTCCCAGAGGGCGAAATTCACGCCCTGTTCTGGGATGACGTGGGCCTGAACGTTCACTGGAACACCAGGCGCATCAAGGCCAGCATAGAGGATTTCGGCCTCTACGATATAGACGGGGATGGAAACAAAGAGCTGGTGGTCTGCGTAAACACCCATCCCGGTATTACCGGAATGCAGCAGCAAAGAACCATAGTCCTGGCCTACAAAATGGACCTTTAGGGAACTGGATTCTCCAGGAACATGCACAAACAGGCAGTACAGCAGTGCCGGGTATCCTCCACTGAATCCGGGCAGAAGCTTTTCTCCTATCTTAAAAGACGGCTGGGCAGGGAATTTCCCGGATCAGGGCTCATGCGCCTTATCCGCACCGGACAGGTCCGGGTCAACAGCAAAAGGAGCAAGCCTTACGACCGTGTCTATGCCGGGGACACAGTGCGCATTCCGCCGCATTTCCCGGAGACCGGGGATGACCCCCAGAAGGCCGGGGACCTGCAGATCGTGTTTGAAAACCGGGATTTCATTGTCCTTGACAAGCCCGCCGGAGTTCCGGTGCACTCCGGAACTTCGGCAAGCAGGGACAACATGGTCCTGCGCCTTCGCAAGCATTATGCAGAAGAAGACTTTTCCCCCGCACTGGTACACAGGCTGGACAAGGACACTTCCGGCCTTCTTCTGGCTGCCAAGAGTTACACCTGGCTCAGGAACATGCAGATTATCTGGAAAAAAAACCGGGTGGAAAAGACTTATCTGGCCTGGATTCATGGCTCCTGGTCGTCAAGGTGGGTCAAGCTGGAGCACAGGCTGGTAAAAACCCAGGAAAAGATGCAGCCTGCTCCGGAAGGCAAGCCTGCTTTATCCAGGGTAAGGTCCATTGCCTCCAGCCGGGACAGGACTCTGGTTGAAGTCCGGATTATTACCGGGCGTACGCATCAGATCAGAGCTCAGTTGTCCCTGTGCGGCCATCCTGTAATCGGCGACAGCAAGTACGGCCAGGAGGCAGGGCATGCAAGAATGTATCTGCACGCCTACATGCTGTCCTGGCCGGGGCAGGTATTCAGCCTTGTCCCGGACTGGACAGGTGATTTTGCGCCTCCGGGGGATCTCGAATCCAGAGCCGCTAAACCTGAATGCGGGAAAGGGGGAAGGTTTCGTTGTAAATAATACGCAGGTCATCATCCCGGACCTTGACCCGCAGGGCGAAGATACTCTCCGGACTTAAATCATCAGGCAGATCAAATGCCGCATCCACATTCTTGAACCTTGATATGGCATAATCCAGGTCCCCATGGTCCAGGTCAAGGTCCACCTGCTGTCCGTCCCTGAGAACGAGATGCAGAAATATCCGGCCTCTTATGGTTTCTCCTTCAACCAGGTTGTTGACATCAAGGCGCACACGCATCCGGTTACCGTTAAAGCCTGCCTGGACATTATCCACTCCGACAATGCCCCTGTCCTCGTATTCGAAAACGTCCTTCAAATCCAATGCTGGAGCATTGTGCTGCCTGGAATCGTTGATTGTTAGAAAAGAATGCAGATCTTCAGACTCGTAGGTCTCGAAAATTTCCTGTATATTTCTCTTTTTTTCAAGCTCTTCAACAGTCTGTTGCAGATTTCTGGATAAAACCTGCAGATCTGTTCTTACCTCTTTCTTCTCCTGGTAAAAAATTACAGCTAAATACCCCCCCAGAACAGCAAGAGTTACGGCCAGAAAAAACAAAGTCAGTAAAGACCTTATCCAGAAAGGACGTATCCGGAACCTTTTGACCGAGGTGTCATCACGCATCAGGATGACGCTGTATTTCTTGCTCATCTACCTGGTCTCTCTCCAGTCCTCGCGAAGGATAAGCCATTCATCCCCTGAGCCGGGAACCAGCTGCAAAGTTTTTAGCACCTTGTCACTGTAACCGGAGATGCTTGCGGATTCCTGCTTGAAACGAACGTCAAATCCATCTTTACCTGCATTGGTCTCAATCCCGGAGATTTCAATACTGGCCGGCTCGTTGCCGCGCTCCCAGAGATCTTTTTTTTCCTGCAGGATGTTTTCCAGGCCGCTTACGTTTCCCTGAACAGCCTGTGGATGATAAAACGAGGCGTATTTGTCCAAATCTGCTTCCAGCCAGGCTTGACGCCATTTTTCAACTACCTGCTCAAGCCTTTCCCTCCTGTCCTGGGTATAACTGTCTTCCAGGCCGGGTTTATTATAATCTCTGAACTCTTCTCCGACAATTCTTAAATCTCCGGCTTCGTCCTTTTGCCAGTAAAGCCGTTTGACTCCTGTGGAAAAAAAGCCTGAGGAATTAAAAACCTGCCCGAAATAGCTGACCCAGTAATCCGGCCCGGACAGAACCCTGGGCTGCTCTATGTAAACATCCATCCAGTCGTAGTTATCAAAAAGGCCCTGCTTGTGACTTTTGAAACTGGAAAAACTCTTGCCGCTGCTTCTGGCAAACTTGTCCGGAGCGTAAAAATCAAAATACTCCCCGGTACCGTCACTCCAGGCTCTGGCCCAGTCCTGGCTCAGATTCGCTATTTTTCTGGATTTTTCCAGTTCAACCTCGTCTTCTTCCCAGCTCATGGTAGAAGTTATGACTACAGGCGTATTCAGAAGCTCGACCATATCCTCCAGCTTGTACATATACTGCATTTCCATGGCCACGCATCCCTCTGTATCAAAAGGGACAACTTCCTTTCCGCGGCCATGCAGCCAGATCCCGAACCCGGTCTTGCCCCTGGCCCTGTCAACCGGATTGGGATAGTTCAGGGTCAGCCCCATCTTCCCGTATAGATCACGGTCCAGGTAGGTGGTATCGATCTGGCGCTCGATAAAATATATACCTTCCGGGGTCTTCAGGTCACCCTCCACTTCCTTGTCGCCCATAACCTCGCCAGTGGTGACCTGCCATTTGTATTCCTTGCGCAAGGGACTTTTATTGGAAAAAACCCAGAAGGCCTGGTTCTTCTTGTCCACTACAAAGAGCCTCTCCGGTGCCATGGAGTCGCCGGTTATCAGAGGTTCCCAGGCCATGGCCGGGAAGGCCCAGGCAAAAATTAACAAGAAAAATAGAAAGATTCGCAAAAAAACCTCACCAGCTGAGTTCAATTCTGCCCAGAGGGCCGGACATGACCAGATCAAAAGAATCCCCTTCTACAGGGGGAAACCTCAACTCATAGTGATCCTGCCACCTGTTGACGTAAGGGTAGAAAGATTCAAGTTTTGCCAGGGGCTCCCTGCTTTCACGGACCTCCAGGGGATAAATCTTGCGGTCTTCTTGCAGGATGAATATGGACCACATTGGATCGTCAAACTTAAGCCTCCCCCGGGCCTTATGACCTTTGGCCAGGGCCAGGAAAAAACCGGTTTCCTTTTCCATAGAAGCCTCCAGGTTCTGGCGCAGTTCTTCTTTTTCATCCGAGGTGAGCCCATAAACATCGGCCCTCCTTTTTACATAAGCCTGCATCCATTCCGGACTTCTGTAAGTTGCTCTGGCGATGATCTCCGTATCCAGGCCTGTATGCAGGGAGTCTTTCCTGGTCCAGTCGTTGGTGGTCTGCACGTAAGGATCATCCAGATCCGGCCAGAGAAAATTCACTGCCTTGTGGCCGCGACAGCCAGACAGCAGCAAAACCAGAACCAATAGAATTGCTATTCTGCTCCATCCTGGCATCTAACACCCTTTTGCTGCGCGAAGCAGACTCTGACGAGTAAATATGCAATGCAGGTCAAACCCGGCCCTGACAATATTTTGCGCCCCGCCCTCTTCGCGGTCCAGGACGCAGAGTATGGGTCCGACTTTCAGGCCGGCATCCCGCACTCTTTCGCAGGCAGTCAAAAGTGTTCCCCCGGTGGTTATAACGTCCTCCAGCATACACACCCTTTGCCCCGGACTGAAATTGGCCATGCCTTCCAGAAACTGTCCCGTACCATGGCCCTTGGCCTTTTTCCGGACAATAAAACCAGGCAGAGGGCGATTGTCAAGATAGGACATGACAGTAACAGCGCTCACCAGTGGATCAGCCCCCAGGGTCATACCGCCGACCCCTTCCGGATACTTTTCATGCGTATAAAGCATGTCCAGGAAAATGCGGCCCAACAGATAGGCACCCTCGGGGTGCAGGGCCGTCTGCTTGCAGTCGAAGTAATAATCGCTTTTTTTGCCGGAGGTAAGAGTAAAATCACCCTCCTGGTAGGATTTATCAAAAAGCAACTCAGCCAGCCTGGCCTTTGCACCTGAAGTTTGCACTAGTTGAACACCCTTTCAAATACCAGGTCTTCATGTTTAAGATAATAGCCTTTGTCAAAAACCGCATCCAGTTCCTGGGGCGGAAGATGCTCAAGGATCTCCGGGTTCTCCCGGACTCTGTCCGGAAAGTATACCTTGTGCTCCCAGCAGTACATGGCATCCTTCTGCACCAGTTCATAGGCCTTTTGCCGCTCCAGTCCCTTTTCCACCAGGGCCAGAAGAACCCGCTGGGAAAAATAAAGGCCCATGGACAGGTCCAGATTGTGCTCCATGCTGGACTCGTTTACCTGCAGATTATCCACAAGGCCCTTGAGCCGGGTAAGCATGTAGTGGATCAGGATGGTGGAATCAGGCATTATAACCCGCTCCACAGAGGAATGGCTGATGTCGCGCTCGTGCCACAGGGCCATGTTTTCCATGGCTGCCAGGGCATTGCTGCGCACCAGCCTGGAAAGACCGGTGAGGTTCTCCGCTGAAATGGGATTTTTCTTGTGCGGCATGGCTGAAGAGCCCTTCTGGCCCTTGGAAAAGCCCTCTTCAGCTTCCAGAACTTCGGTGCGCTGCAGGTGCCTTAGTTCCACGCACAGGCGCTCTATACCCCCTGCCATGAGGGCAAGAGTGGTGAAATATTCTGCATAGCGATCGCGCTGCACGATCTGGGTGGAGACAGGATCAACCTCCAGGCCCAGCTTCCGGCAGGCCAGCTCTTCCAGCCGGGGATCAAGGTGGGCATAAGTGCCCACTGCACCGGATATCTTTCCCACCCGGATCTGCTCCAGGGACCTTTTCCATCTGGACTCATGCCTGCGCATTTCAGCATAGAATCCGGCCATCTTCTGCCCGAAGCTGATGGGCTCGGCATGAATGCCGTGAGTGCGCCCCATCATGAGCCGGCCTTTGTGTTTGAGGGATATCCGGGACAAAGACTGCAGAAGTCCCTCCAGGGCTTTGGAGATGATCTCCCCTGCCCGGTAAAGAAGCAGTGCATTGGAGGTATCCACAATATCCGATGAAGTGCATCCCAGGTGAATATACCTGGCTGAAGGCCCGACCTTTTCTTCCACTGCTGTTAGAAAGGCGATGACATCGTGCCTGGTCCGCTCCTCGATTTCCAGAATGCGCTTTAAGTCAAAATCGGCCCTGGAGCGGATATTTTCCATATCCCGGGCCGGTATTGCACCCAGTTCATGCCAGGCCTCGCAGATGGCCAGCTCCACTTCCAGCCAGGCCCTGAACCTGTTTTCCTGGGTCCAGAGCTCACCCATCTCCTTGCGGGTATATCTTTCTATCATGGTGTTATAAGGTGGCTTTTCAGGGCGTTTTTCAGCCCCTCTGGCTTAAATTGTGAGCGATAAGGGCTTGAATTTAAGCTTATGATTGAAAAAAGGCAGCCTGTAAGCTGCCTTTAAATCATTAGCTGCTCGGTGTATCCTGGGATGTTGCGGTACTGCCTTCAGAACTGGCAGAGGTCGAGGCGTCGCTCTTGGTCTCGTCTTTTTTGGCAGTGGCCTTGCCGTTTCCGTTTCCGGTATCGGCATTGCGTTTACAGTAATCAGTAACATACCAGCCGCTTCCCTTCAGCACGAAGGCCGAATTGGAGATAAGCCTTGATGATGCGCCCCCGCAGATGGGGCAGTTGACATCGCGCTCCTTAAAGTCCTTCTGCCACTCCTCAAACAGCTGGTGGCATTCGTTGCACCTGTACTCATAAATTGGCATTTCTCTCCTCCTTGACAGGTTTGAAATATATCTTCCTGATGTTTTGTTTAAGTATCCTGCGACCGGTTACCTTTTGAAAGGTCTGAACAAAGCATGGACAAAAAAGTGTTCCACATTGCTGAAATCTTTTATTGCCAAAAAAACATTTGTCAAGACTCCCGGTATGGGTCAACATTCAGCTCATCAGGTTTAAATCCTGCCTGAAAACTTCCAGAACCGGCTAGGCCTTGCCAGCGGCCATAATGGCTTCTTTCTTGCGCTGCTTGAGACGCTTTCTCTTTCTGCGGCGGCGGCGGTCCAGTTCTTTGTGACGTTCAATCTTCTTGTGCCTGCTCATTACTTCCATCCTCCTTTGCTATCTCTGAAAAATATAATTTTAATACAAAAGATTGCGCCATGTCCAGCATTTTGTTGGCACAAGCCGAAGCTTAAACCCCTGCCAGTTCATAGTCCTGGGATCCAAGGCCCAGCTTTTGGGCGTAATCCAGGGCGTGAGGACCTTTTGTTTTGGGGTGTACAGCAGTAAACTTATCCTGGCCCGGCTTTATATCCTGGGGCAAAGCACTGGGATACAGTGCCTGGGCCTGATTCACCAGGTCCAGACAGGCCCTGTCCAGGGCCACCGGATCCAGGGAAGCCAGCACCCCCAGGTCCGGGCACAGGGGGGCATCGCTGAAGCCCGGGCAATCGCAGTCCGGAGTGACGTTGAAAATATAATTTATATGCACGCACCTGTTTTTTGTCCTGGAGAGCACGGCTGCAGAGTATTCCATCATGCGTTCCAGGAAGGCATCCACTTCCGTCTCCCAGTTTATCTGCAGAGCCCCGGTCTTGCATACCAGGATGCAGGCGGCGCAGCCCACGCATTTTTCCGGGTCCATACGCACCTTGTCGTCAACAAGAGTCAGAGCCCCGGATGCGCACACCTGCATGCACAGTCCGCAGCCCTGGCAGTGGGAATCGTCCACCCTGGGGGCCAGGCCGGAATGCTGGTGCATCTTGCCCTGCCTGGTGGCGCAGCCCATGGCCAGATTTTTCAGGGCGCCGCCGAAGCCTGAAAGTTCATGCCCCTTGAAATGACTGACATTGACCATGAAATCGGCATCCAGAATATCCCCTGCCAGGTAAAACTCGGACAGGTGCCTGCCCTCAAAGCTTACTGTTCTCTGATTGTTGCTTTTGAGCCCGTCGGCTATGATCACCGGAGCTCCCAGCACGCTGGGATCGAAGCCGTGCAAAGCGGCCTGCATATGGTGGGATACTGCCTCTCCCCGGTTGCCCACGTAAAGAGTGTTGGTATCCGTTAGAAACGGCCTGGCCCCGGTCTTTTTTATAAACTCCACCACCGGTCTGACCCACAGAGGGGAAACAAAGCCGGTGGTGCCTCCTTCCCCGAAATGGATCTTCACCGCAGTGAGCATGCCCGGCTCCAGCATGGAGCCCAGGCCGATCTTCTTCAGCAGTTTTTTCAGGCGCAGGTCGTAGGGCATCTTGCGCGAGGCCCGCAGGTTCCAGAAAAATACTTTGCTCATAAAATTCTCCTTCCACCCTTTACTGCCAGAAATAAAAACAGGGAACAACCCCCCTGGGTTGCTCCCTGTCAAAAACGATTCGTGTGATTTTAATCGGGGTCACACCACCTTCTCCCCACTCCCCCAGTTCCCCAATTACTCAATTCCCCAATCCCAGAATCCACAAACTCAAAACTTGTAACTCAAGCTCATACTCCCGATGTGGGTATGTCCGTTCTTGAACCTGCTGTCCTGGACACCTTCATCGAACCTGGCGTCAATGCTGCGGTTGGAGAACCACAGATAGGAGTAGGACAGGTCCAGGCTGGCCTTTTCCCAGCTGAATCCGATGCCGGAAGTGATGATATGCCTGTGGCTTGTAGGGGTCATGTAGTCGGCATACTTGTCCCGGTCCGGAATCTGGTCATATACATACCCCAGCCTCAGATCTATAAGTTGTGTCAGGTCGTATTCCGCGCCAAACTGGAAACGCCATACGTCTTCCCACTTTTTATCTGTTGCTGAAACATCTCCTCCAGGGAATCCGGGAGTCAAGCTTTCATTGTACTCAATTTTCAGTTCATCATAAGTACTCCATAAGGTATATATGGCGTTGGCTTCCAGGGTCAGTCTTTCCAGGGGCCGATACATTACCCCCAGACTGAAGGAGTCCGGCAGAGTTATATCTCCCTCTGCCGAGGTGTTCTGGAAAAAGCCCGGAGGAGTACCTGCAGGTCGGTCAAACTTTGCATCCCCTGAGACTGTATGTTTAACACGGCTCTTATAGGTCAGGCCCACCGCCCAGGTGTCGTTGGGTTTGTAATGCAGGGCTAGGTTGGCCCCGAACCCGAAACTGTCGCCGTGCACTTCAGCATCTATATCAGTAGCATAAGTGTTGGGGTCATTTTGCCCAGTAAAATCCACCGCCTTCTCCTGCTTGAAGTCAAACCACATGACCTCTACCCCGAATGCCATGGACCACGAATCCGAAAGCATCAGGGCCAGATTGGGATTGAAGGACAGGGACTGCACCCTGTTGTAGTAGGAATTGTATCTACCTGGCCAGTCATCAGGGTACTCAGTACCCAGGCCGAACCTGGAATATATACCCAGTCCCAGCCAGGCCTGATCAGTCAGTTGGTGGGTCAGAAATGCGTGGGGCGGTATCCAGTAATTACTTTCTATACTGGTGGTTTCGGTATTTCCGGCCTCATCAACAGTCCTTATGTCTCCTCCCGGGGCCACCACGGAGAATCCGAACTTGGTCCTGGTGCCTTCAAGCTGGGTTATTCCAGCCGGATTATAAGCCACTGCCGAGGCATCGTCCGCTCTGCCGATCATGGTCCCCCCCAGGGCTGTTCCCCTGGCCCCCCATTCATAAAGGGCAAAACCGGCTGCATTGACATTTCCGGCATATCCAAAAACCACAAGCAAAATCAATATGATCAGTCTCTTCCAGTTCATTTCCCCTCCCAGTCGGTTTCACAGATCCAGGCACAGTTACAAAACATAAAACCCCACCAAAAATCCTGCTTCCCTAGTATGTTCAGGAAAAAATGGCAATAACTTCAGATAATATTAGTTCCAGATATAATAAGTAGGTAACTATTCAGCATCTGCTTCAGCTGGATAAATAAGCGTCTATTTGCGGATTCATGGTCCGAGGACTTTGCAAATTGGGCGTAAATGTCTGATGAACGTCCTGTATGCAACGTTCCCGGACCTTGGTAAATCTTTCAGGAGGGATAAAAGATATACATTCCGGCAGTTCTTATATGGCGGAAAAAACTATTCCCAGCGGTCTCCGCGCTTTTTGAGCTCTATGTACTCCAGCCGGCCCTGGTCACTGACAAAGGAACTCAAAACCCAGCTCACCAGAGATATGATCAGGGCCCCGCCCATAGCCGACCAGAAGCCATGTATCTCCAGGCCGGTGACCACCCCGGAGACCATCAGCAAAAGCAGGGCATTGATGACAAAGGTAAAAAGGCCGAATGTGAGGATATTTAAAGGCAGGGTCACAAGCAGAAGTATGGGGCGGAAAAGGGCGTTAAGGATACCCAGAAAAGCGGCGGCCACGAAAGCGGAAAAAAATCCGGCCACATGGATTCCGCCCACGATGTAGGCGCAGATTATGACAGCCACTGTCAAAATCAGCCAGCGGATAATTATTCCAGGCATGGGATCACCTCTCGGGGTAAAAATTGAATGTCTGAAATGCTTTTTTTGAAGTAACTATTCAGCAACTGCGAACGAAAAGCCAGGGTCCGGAGGTTCGGCAAACTGGGCGTAAACTGTTTGAGCGACGTAGGAAGCGTTAATCAAAACCGTAAAACACCGAAGCTGATTCAAAGCAGGTTATAGGAAATATCCTGGTTATCAAACCCGTGTATAGGTT
>SL_8KL_010_SEDDRAFT_10002197_pt1 | contig 16616 bp, 13 predicted proteins | sample SodLakKL_010_SED_4_FD_11160 | JGI IMG/M metagenome (IMG submission 11160)
GAAAGACCGGCACCAGATACTATAGCCTCTCCTACCGGTAGGCGGCTGATCTCTTCTTTCATCCCTTTAGTCATCCCTTCAACCGACTTTTCGATAGCCGTTAGATCGTTAGGATTCGTAACTTTCAGTATTATCTGGGTATTGCATTGGCTCAATACGTTTTTATCAACTTTAGCTGGTCTTTGGGTTATTATACCTAAACCCAGACCGAACTTCCTGCCTTCGGAAGCCAATGTTTTGAATGTGTCAGAACATTCTACTTTTCCCCTCTGTGGACAGAAATTATGGGCTTCTTCAGCAAATAATATCAGCGGAGGAATTTTTTCCCTTTTTCTTAATTCAAATATGGAGGATGCGAGTTTATCGACTATGAATCCCTGCATATCTGGTGGTGTTCCTCTCAGATTTATTATCGATGCTCTTCCTTCATTCACTATCTCGTCGAGGCGAGATCCTTTTCCTGCGAACAAACCCTTCTCTTTCAGATTTTCAAGGCCTTTGATCAAGGTAGTTGAATTATCTTCTTCATTGCCTTTTAGAAGTCTTATCACTTCGCTTATAGTGAAATCACCCTGAGTAGTAGCCAATTTTGATTTAGCGTTCTCAAGACTGTTCACGTAGGTCTGTCTTTTACTCATCCCACACATCTCTAGGATTTCCTTAGAATCCATGTTCCGAAAGGTGAATTTCAGTGGTTGAGCGTTCTTATTTATCTTCGGATTCGGAGAAAATTCAGTTATCTTATCCCCGTAACCTTTCGGTTTTACCTTGAATCTTTCTGAATCTGAACCCTTTCCTGGCTTCGCTAAGGTGGAGTACTCTCCATGTGGATCGAGTATCACCATTGTTACGTCGTTCTTCAACATCTCTTCTATCATAACACCGGCTGTATAGCTTTTCCCGCTACCGGTTTTTGCAAGAATTGAAAGATGTTTCTGAACTATCGCATTTATATTAATATTGACATCGATTTCATGTCCTCTTAACTTCCCTATGAAGGCTCCCTCTTGTAGTTCTTTTAAACCCAAGACTTCTCTGATAAGCTTTTCTTCCGCCAAATAAACGGGTTCTCCAGCGCGGAAAGGATTACCAGGTGGTCTCAATAGTCCATTATCGTCTCTATAACCAATTATATTGACTTTAGCGACAACAGTATCGTCGATTTCCACTTCTTTGCCCTCGTTCATTTCTTTTGCTTTATCTACTGAGAGATCACTTTGCCTTTCTACTTTTTCAATCTGGCCTAAAACCCAACCGATGTTTGGATGTGAAATCTGGACATATTCTCCCTTATCTACAGGAGAAGAAACATTGAACTTCAGCGAGGTTGTTCCAACATCCCCAAAAGTAACCCCCACACGACCATAAGCTTGATCTTCTTCGGTTAGAGTGCTGTCCTTCATCTCTGCTTCCGTCAGACTTATCCCATCCATGTAGGTATTAGAGTACTCCTTTTTAAAAGCTTTTGCTTTTTCGTACTAATAATTTTGGAAAAGCGCCTTTTTACCCGGTCATTATCTCTTTTCTTGCCTTTCTACCTAATTTATCTCTCATTTCCGTCAGACAAGATACCATTAAAGCCCAAGGTTGAGGTGGTCGTTTTTGTAATGCACGAGCTAAGGGGCTGTACTTGGAAAGAGGTGCTAGATCATTATCATCGAGGATTTTTATGCCTGTACGGGAAAGCCTAGGTTCTGACAATTTGACTTCTTCGTAAGGTACGTCGACCAGTACGTGGTTCTCATCGATATTTCCCCTGGATGCGATCCTTTTTTCTAAATCTCTTATATTTTTTAGCTTACCGATCTCATCAAGATGCATACCATCTGCTTTATTGATCTCGTCTCTATCCAAACTGAGGCATTTTTTGTAAAGCCGCCTGTATTTCAGTCGTTCTATTATCTCCTGCTGGAAACCACCCTGCTCTCTCAAATAAGCCATAAACTCATCGTCTGACATGCTGAAAAAATTATTAGGCATCTTACCTAGATTATCCACTGCCTTAGCTAACATCAATTCTGCAATCCGAGCGGTCTTATGAAAGTAAACTGAAGAGTACATCAGTCCTCTCGCTACCAACATCCCTTCTACTGCGGCAACTCCACCTTTAGATACTACCAGATTTCCATTGAAGATCTCAACGGTCTGGATCAGTCTTTCTAAATCTATTATCCCGTGGGCGGCTCCAGTGTAATGGGAGTCTCTCAACAGATAGTCGAGTTGGTCCACATCTAGAGATCCGTGTATCATCTGATACATGTATCTTTCTTCACCGAAATAACCTTGTTTTTCATGAACGTTGAAATCGGTGATTTTTACGTGGTCTGGCTTTTCCTTTATCAACTCCGCCACTTTTTCTGGGTCTATTCCGTAATCTTCCAATATTTCAGGTATAATAGGGTAATCTCTGTCTTCTATCTTACGTTCTCCTTTTATCAATTCTCGAGTCACGTCCATATGATCTTGGCCGTCTTGGTCTTCTATTATGAATTCTAACGTATGACTGAACGGTGCGTGTCCAACATCGTGTAAAAGTGCGGCGGCTTTGACCGTGTCCTTTTCATGTTCTTCTAATTCAAGCTGTTGAGACATCTTTTCGGCTACGTGATAAGCTCCTATGGAATGTTCTAATCTCGTATGGTTAGCCCCTGGGAAAACAAGATTGGTGAGACCGAGCTGTTTTATCCCTCTCAATCTTTGAAGCTCTGGACAGTCGATCAGTTCTAGGAAGGGTCCGCTGAACTTCACACTGCCGTGCACAGTATCTTGAATAGTTTTGTAAGTCATCACTTCTAAAAAACCGAAGAAACTTAAGTAAATTCCCCCGAAATCGATATATTGTGGAAAATCGTGTTGATATTGTGTACAGAAAAGCCGCTGAGCTGTTAACTGAGAAGAAGGAAGAAAAAGAAGTTCAAGAAGTACACGTAATCTCCTCAAAATGGGAAGAGTTCGAGCATGAACTCCAAATATATGATGGGAATTCTATCGAAGTTTTGGATACGGATGAAATCGATTTTGATGTATCCCAGCAAAAGATATGCATTGGAAGCTTCGAAGATGGATACATCCCTTGTCCTGGGGAGAGGTCTATTGAGAGATTTAGACAATGTAGCGAATGTGCACCCGAAGAGATTCCAAAGTTAGAATGTATATTCGAGCCTCAAGATTGTAAAGAGTGTGAAGGTGGCTTCTGTGATGACACTCACGCGGTCTATCTAGCTTTCCAGGGAACTCTACCCAAGATAGGGATGACTAGCAAAGATCGCTTGAGAGAGAGGTTGATCGAGCAGGGAGCGGATGCCTATGCACTTTTATTAACTGTAGAGGATAGGAGAAAAGCTAGGGAAGAAGAGAAAAGATTGAGTGAAAAGCTGGATATTTCTCAAAGGATCAGTTCTAAAAAGAAGTTGAAGCGGATGGCGAGGAAACTTGATAGAAAGATAATTGAGAGGAAGTATAGAGGAGTGAAGAACCGAGTTGCCGTTGGTGAGTTATCATTTTTAGATGATTATCCTATATCATTACCCGTGAGAGCAAAGCCTAGATTGAGACCAGTCCCTGGAAGGCATGAGGGAGAAACGGTCGGGTTGAAAGGTGAATTCTTGATATATGAAAATAGTGGCTTGCAGGCTTTGAATATCTCTGATTTGGTTGGAAGAAAGATGTTACTAAAGAAATAACCTTCAACTAGATTTTTCTCTTATACTCCTACCCGCCAATATCCCTGTAGCTGCCGCGTTAACAATATCATGAGACAATCCAGCTCCATCTCCCGCCGCGTACAAGTTCGGTATCGAAGTCTGTAACCTTTCGTCTACTTTCAGATGATTTGCATAGAACTTTATCTCTGGAGCGTACAGTAACGTGGCGCCTGAATCAACTCCAGGTATTATCTCGTTCAACATCTCCAATCCCTCTTTTATGTCGATCACAGCCCGTTCGGGTAGAGCCATTGAAATGTCTCCAGGTGTGTAATCGTTCAAAGTTGGTTGGACAGTATTTCTATCGATCCTGCTGTGCGTTGATCTTCGTCCGTCTCTTAGATCTCCCATCCTCTGTACTATAGGTTTTCCACCACCTATTGTCGTGGCTAACTGAGCTATCGCCCTTCCGTATTTGGTCGTATCTTCTAACGGCTCAGTAAGGTGAGTCCTAACCAGAAAAGCAAAGTTGGTTTTGTCTGTCTCTTTATCTTTCATGGAATGGCCGTTGACACCGATAAATCCATCATATTTTTCTTTGACTACGAAACCTTTGTGATTGGTACAGAAAGTTCTCACGAAGTCGTCGTAACTTTTTGTGTAGAGGTGAAACTTTGGATCTCTATTGACATCTATAACTGGATCCATGATTATACTCGGTACTTCTACCCTCACACCGATATCGATGGGAGCAAAATCAGCCTTTAAAGGCAATCTATCTGTAAGGTCTTGAACCCAATCTATACCTACTCTCCCCGGAGCCAATATAACACTTTCTGCACGTATTTCCTCTCCTTCAGCAGTTATTACACCTATGCATTCATCATCTTCAATAAGGATTTCCTTCACTTCCGTTTCAGTCCGAAAAGAGATACCTCTTTCTTCTAACTCTTCTTTGAAGGAACTGATAACCGCTGGAGCTTTATCCGAGCCAATGTGGGCCTGTCTGATCGGAAAAAATCGCGCTCCGACCGAGGCGGCTCTTCTCCTGAGCTTTTCTTCCTGCTCGTCATCTTCTTTTTTTGGTTCGGGCATTCCGTGCTTTGAAAGTATTTTTTCTATATATTGGATCAGCTTCCAAGCATCTCTATCGTTTTTCGTATAATCCCGTAGGTTTCCACCTATATCCGGGCGAAGGTTCACCGTGCCGTCTGAATAGGTCCCCGCACCCCCGATGCCTGACATTATGTCATCTTCTGTCCTATCATCTATATCTTTACCTTTATCTACAACTAAAACGTCTAGATCCTTTTCACTCAACTCGTAACTTGCAAAAAGGCCGGCAGGGCCTGCCCCTATGATCAGGACATCATGTTTCATTCTACCGAATACGCTCCAAGTCCACAATCAAGTGTATGTGTATTTAAATTTAACTGGAATTAAATGGTGAGGAGCTGATACTTACATTTTTTGACTACTTTCACTTCATTCTTTTGTATATCAAGGCACCTAAAGACGCTACAAATAGAGCTGTGAATATGATCTGTATACCGATATTCTCGAAGTCCGTACCTATCAGGAAACCGTGTACTAACGCGAACAAAAGCACAAGATACATCAGTGCATGTATACTTTTCCAGTATTTCGGTATCTTTCTTCTAATGAAGGCTGCGACTGTAGCTAGGTAGATCAATATCAGTGCCTGACGACCACCGAGTGACCAAAAGGCGTACCAGGAGGAAAGATCCGGTAAGAACACAGAGATATCACTGACTTCTATGGCAAAGATTATGGGATGGAGGGTTGCGCTAGCTAGGCCTATAGCAGCGAAAATATGATGGACATCCTGGAACGATTTTCCAAATTCCTGATAGATCTCCCTCATGAATGGTGTCAACAGCGCTGCGATAGCTAACATGTAAAAACCAGTCAACGCGAAGAACCTAACGAAAAAGTTGTAGTCTAAACTTATCGAGACCATCAAGAAAAGGACCAGGATTACAATGTACAGAGCGATGATAGCACCTAAAACGTAGTAACCTTTCCGGCTTATGTCGCTCATAGTTATAAAATGGAACTCAATAATAAATAATTTTTGCCTTAATATAAAGGATCAAATTCATTCTTTAATTTTCCTCATCTCAGCCTGCGCCTTTTCAAGGTGAGGAGTCAATTTTATATCAGATGGGCAAACGTAAGAGCAGAGGGCACAATTGATACAGTCAAGTACATCTAAGTTCTTTAACCTCTCGATATAGTCTTTTTTTGCCGCTTTCATTATCATCTGTGGATAGATATCGACCGGACAAACTGTGTTGCAGTATCCACATCTGATACACGGTTTTTCTTCCTCGTAAGGGTCCTTTTCCTTTTTACTAAACCCGGTCAGACCCGATGTAGCCTTCAACAAAGGATGACTAGAATAAGGGACAGTAGGCCCCATCATTATCGAGCCCAATGCAACTCGAGCAAAGTCATGATCGGATACATCCATGAAGTCAAATATATGTTCTATAGGAGTTCCCATCCTCACCCAAAGATTTTTTCCACCTGTTTTCTCCGAGTAAAAGGTAATCCCTCTAGATACCAGAGATATTCCCTCTTTTACCGCTTTTGCCACGGCGTGGGCTGTAGCTACGTTGTGAACCACGGTACCGACGGAAGGAGGAAATTCACCTGAAGGGACTTCTTTACCTAGAACTTCTTTGACCAGGAGTATTTCACTGCCGACCGAATAGTTGGGTCTTACCCTTTCGATCTTTACATCGTTTTTTCTCAGTAATTTTTCGAATTTTGGTGTAGATCCTTCTTCAGTCCTTGTGGCGAATATGATGTCATCTACATCTAAAATTCTACCCATCAGCTTTATCCCTTCGATGAGTTCTTCAGGTTTCTCCATCATCAACCTCACGTCAGAAGCTAGATTTGGGTCACTCTCTTTAGCGTTTATCAATAAAGTAGAGATGCCCTCCTCTGATAACTTTACGTGAGTAGGGAAGGCTGCTCCTCCTAAACCGACTATACCAGCTTCTCTCACTCTATCTAGAAGTTCTTCTCTAGAGGCTTTTTCCACATCTATTGGTTCGTAAGTGCTTTCTTTTTTATCATCTTCTGTTTTGATTATCACGGCCTCTTCTTTTTCACCGGAGAGAGGATGTCTTATCTTCTTTATCTCCTCTATCGTGCCTGTTACTGGGCTGTGTACGGGGACCATCATCTTTCCCTGTTCTTCTTTCCCCCCTATCTTTTCCCCATACTTCACTTCATCTCCTTTTTCGACCAAAGGTTTAGCTTTGGGACCTATACACTGACTCAAAAAGACCTTCATCTTGTCGGCGGGAGGCACTTCGGTGAAAGAATCTTCGATAGCCTCCCTTTTCATCGTTATATCTACTTCGAACCCTCCTTTTTCCTGGAAATTTTGATTATTTTTATCTTTTTTCATATAACATCACGCTTTTTGATCTATAATTTATGTCTCACAGCTCTGAGATTCCCACATCTCAGATTTTGCCCTTCGCAGGAACGGTTTGAAATTTATACGGGCAGGACATACGAAAGAACATAATCCGCAATCCATACATGCATCAGAATTGAGTTTTTTCAGCCTTTTCTTCTTACCCTTCTTTTGAGCTTTCATGATCAGTTGAGGATAAATATCTACGGGACAAACGGTGTTACAGTATCCACACCGGATACACCATGTCTGATCTTCGTAGGGGTGTTTTTCCCCTTCGGTGAATCCTGTAACTCCTGCGTGTGCTTTCATGACAGGCGTGGAAGGATCGCTGACCGAAGGACCCATCATGATGGAACCTAAAGCGACACGTTCGAAATCTGTAATAGATGCTCCGACAAAATCGAGTATATGTTCTACAGGAGTACCGGTTCTTACCCAAAGATTCTTTCCTCCCTCATCTTTTGAATAATAAGTCAATCCTCTAGATACTAGAGGCTCTCCTTTCCTTATAGCTCTTGAAATAGCATAAGCAGTGCCTACGTTGTGTACCAAAGCCCCTATATCCACAGAATGTTTATGGTGGGGTACTTCCTCATCTAAAATCTCAGTGACCAGCAGTCTTCCGTATCCTACGGAATAATTCGGTCTAACCCTCACCACGTCTATGTCCTCTCCCTCAAGATATCTTTCGAAATCAGGTATCTCTCCTTCTTTCGTCCTGGTAGCGAAAACGATATTATCCACGTCTAGGATCTTTCCCATCAATTTTATACCATCGATCAATTCTTTTGGTTTTTCTATCATGAGCCGGACGTCGCAGGCAACGTTAGGGTCACTTTCTTTTGCGTTGATTATAAGATGAGACACCCGGTCCTTTGCCTCCATCAATTTACCATGTGTGGGACAGACGGCACCCCCTAAACCGACTACACCAGATTCTCTTATCCTCTTCAATAGATCTTTCCTAGAAGCTTGTTTAGGGTCCATAGGATCATAAAAAGGTTCTTTTTCATCATCTGTTGTTTCGATGATGACTGCGGTTTCTTCATCTCCGGATATTGGGTGTACCATGTTTTTGATCTCTTTTACCCGACCATTGACTGGACTGTGAATAGGAACTGACCAATCTTCGTCTTCTATAGTTCCTCCGATCTTTTCACCATAAGCTACTGGACTTCCTTCCTCCACTAGTGGTTCTGGTTCTGGTCCGATCTGCTGACGCAGGAAGACTCTCATTTTATCTGCGGGGGGCACTTCGGTGAAGGAATCTTCGATCGCCTCCCTTTTCATGTGGAGGTCAAGCTCGAATCCTCCTTTTTCCTTAAATCTTCTGTGACCCCTTTCTTTGTTGACCATAACTTTCATCCTCCAAGGTTATTCTCTATGCCCATAAGGCTTCTTCAAAACTATCCGGTCCAACAACGGAGTGGACATGTTCATGATCACGAGTGCTATTATGGAACCTCCTAGAAATCCGTACAGCTGGAAGACGAAGGTCAAAACTGCTAGACCGATTCCGAAAATGTACTGTGAGAACTCCGGCATCGGTGTCGATTGAGGTTCAGTAGCCATGAAGAACGCCATGAAGAGTACGCTGCCACTGAATACATGGAAGGCTATCCTCATCAATATCATCCTTCCAGTAGAGACCTCTCCATAACTCCAAAAAAGGCCTGCAATCCCAGCGAGGATCAGCATCGTCCCTAGAGTGGAAACTACGATCCTCCATTTGTATCGAAGCCAATATACCGCTATAGCTCCGACTATCAAAACGACTATACCAATACCGCTGCCTATCCAACCGTGGGGTTGCCAGAAGAAATGTGCTTGAGTACTCGTCAGCTCTATTCCGAGTAAGGGGATTTCATTCACGAAACTTGTCTCAAAAAACCCCATCATTTCATAAAAGCCTTCTCCGCTCATCATGTCATCAAAATAATGATGGGGGTGGAAGATCATACCTCCTCTTAGGACGCCATCGAAGAGATTGAAGCGAGCGACAGAATAGAGTCCAAGAAGCACGAGCGATTTAGATGTTGCCACTGGATTCAGATATTTATGATCGAGGTACCTACCCTGGATGTACTTGAACACGAACATTGTTAGGAAAGCAACAAAAGCAGTGACTAGATAAGGTGATTCTATAGGCATCGCCAAGCCCACGATCATCCCAGCAACCATAGGAGATGCGGGAGACTTATAGGTGGGTTCTACACCCGTCCATTTTTGATAGGATTGCACTCCAGAGTAGACAATAAGCACTGTACCCAATCCTACGAGGATGTGGATTAGAGCAGCTATCCCCATTACCATCACAGAGGCATATGCGATGATCGACATCATCAAAAACGTCTTGAGCATGAGTTCATTTTTATCGAAACCGATATGGATGTGGGGCGGATTCACGACTTTATAAAGACCGGATTTTTTTCCTTCCTCGGACATGATTAGCCTCCAAATTTAGAAAACAATATATCATTGTTATGAAATCTTTTATTGTTATTTTAACTTTATGGGGGTCTCTTTTAATTCTAAAAACATATAAAAATTAGCATGGTTTTTACACCTATGAAAAAAAGATATAAAACAGTAATATTCTATACTTCATCTAACAGTGAAACGAGACACAGCTAGATTCTTGTTAGGAAACCCTTCCGAGTATGCTGAGGAAATAGAGGTATAATTCATGCCAGAGATAATTAATATAGGTTTGAATCATACAACGGCGCCTATCCAAATTAGAGAAACAATGGTTCTTTCTGACTCTAAGAAAAAGAAGATCATGGAGAAGTTAATGGATACCTCTTATTGCAACGGTGGTGTGATACTGACCACTTGCAACAGATCCGAAGTTTACCTCAGTACTTCAAAGACTGGGAAAACTAAAGAACAGATGAAAAGCATTTTAGAAAGTTACTCCAACATATCAGAGGCATTGGAAGATTATCTCTACATCTACGAGGGCAAAGAGAGTATTCAGCATTTGTTTGAAGTTTCTTCAGGTCTTGATTCCATGGTTAAAGGCGAGCCTCAAATACTGGGACAGGTAAAAGAGGCTTATGAATTTTCCTGCAAAAACGATTGGTGCGATACACACCTCCACGAGGTGTTTAAACGGGGTATACGCGCTGGTAAACGAGCAAGAAACGAGACCTCGCTGTGTGAAAAATCGGTTTCTATTGGATCGGCAGCCTGCGACCTTGCTGAAGAAAGATTGGAAGACTTAAAGAACGCCAATGTTTTGATAGTAGGCGCAGGTGATATGGGTAAAGATGTTCTCAAGAATCTTCTAGATCGAGGTGTATCCGATCCTCATATCTCCAATCGCACGCTCGAACGATGCGTTTCTCTCGCTGAAGAATTCGAAGGCACGCCTATATCTCTAGAGGAGCTTGGGGAAGATCTTCATGAACATGATCTCATTATCACTTCTACCGGAGCATCTGGATCCATTATAGGTTTGGACGAGTATGGTTCAGTTCTCGAAAAGCGGGAGGGTCCTCAAATTTTCATAGATTTAGCTGTGCCAAGAGACGTCGATCCTGAACTTGAGGAGATTGAAAACGTCACTGTTTACGATATAGATGATTTAGATCGTATGATCGAAGAGGATATTGTTGGCGGTGACGATGAGATAGCCGCGATAGAAGAGATAATAGAGGACGAATACGAAGGCCTCCAAGACTGGCTGGAGTATAGAGAAGCAGCTCCTATAATCGAGGCGCTGAATAGTAGAGCTGAAGAGGTCCGCCGAGAGGAGCTCAATAGAGCCCTAAATAAACTTTCATCAGTTGATAGTGAGGCCGATAGAGAAGAGGTTCTTGAAGACTTCAGCCGATCATTGGTTCATAAGATACTGCACGACCCAATCGTGAACCTGAAAAAGATGGATGAGAAAGAAAGGTTCAAAATAATATCAGATCTATTCGATATTTAGTCGGTTTCTTAAATACTATTTGAGGTTAAATGTATGGACAAAAATCCACTGAATGTGAATCTGGACGTGGAAGACGAGAGTTGTCTTGTAGTCGGTGGAGGAAGAGTTGCGGAAAGAAAGGTGAAGTTACTGAATGAAGCCGGAGCTGATATAACAGTTGTGAGTCCCGAGATCTCCGAGACTCTGTCTAGGTTATTAGAAGATGAAGGTATCAGGTACTTGGAGGAAAAGTTTGGAAAACATCATCTTGAAAGTTGTTTTTTGGCAATAGCCGCGACCTCTGATGAGGAAGTAAACAAAAGAATTTCGGAATCCGCTAGAGAGAAAAACATACCGGTCAACGTGGCAGACGATGGGGCACTTTCGAACTTTACATTGACGGCTAATTTCAACTGCGGAAATCTGATGATAGCTGTGAGTACAGCTGGAGCGAGTCCAGCTCTTTCCGCTTCAATAAAAAAGAGATTAGAGGACGAATTCGACTCCGCTTATTCGATCTACCTTGATATCTTGGAAAGGATGAGACCCAAGATAATAAAGAGGTATCCTGAGGATGAGAGACGGAGGATACTTCTTGAGCTAGGAAATCGTGAAGTAGAAAATGCATTGGATGAAGGTGATCTCGAAAGGGCTTTTTACCTGGCTAGAGAAACGCTTCCAGAAGAGCCAGAAAAGACGTTTATCGATATTTTAAATGAAGTTGGGATTGATATAGATGGAGAATTTGATTATAGGAACAAGGGCGAGTGATCTAGCGGTTTATCAGTCTGAGAGAGTCAGAGATGTTTTGAAAGACTTTGACAGCGATCTTGAGGTCGATATAGAAAAGATAAAAACTAAAGGTGACAAGATATTGGATAAGCCCCTTTCTGAAATAGGTGGTAAGGGAGTTTTTTTGAAGGAGATCGAGAAGTACATGATAGAGGAGGAGATAGATATTGCTGTGCACAGTCTGAAGGACGTCCCGACTTCTTTACCTAAAGGTCTTGAACTAGGAGCTTTTATGGATGAGGAAGATCCTAGGGATTGTTTGGTTTCTCAAGAGTATAGAAATATCGAAGACCTTCCCAGCGGCGGTAAAGTCGGAACCGGCAGTCTGAGAAGAAAGTGTCTGTTGCTTAGAGAAAGGCCTGATCTAGAAATCGTTCCTGTAAGAGGCAATGTTGACACTAGAGTAGAGAAATTGAGAACTGAAGATTTCGACGCTCTAATTTTGGCTTCTTCTGGTTTGAAAAGACTGGGACTGGAAGATGAGATCGCCACCAATCTTCCACCAGATAGGTTTCTTCCTGCTCCAGGGCAGGGTGTTCTAGCGGTAGAGATAAGAGAGGAAGACCATCGATTGAAATCTTTTTTGCGAGAAGTTGAAGATGAAAGATTGAGAGGGAAAATGTTGGCTGAAAGGATGATGTTGGAGACACTTGGAGGTGACTGTCACGTTCCTGTGGGTGCTCATACTGAATTCGTTCAAGATGATCTGAGTTTTACAGCGATGGTAGGATCTCCCGACGGTCAAGAGTATATCGAAGTCAAGTCGAAAAGTTCTTTAGAGCAAGCTGAAAAGTTGGGCCAGAAAATCGGTTCAAGTTTGTTGGACGCTGGTGCAGAAAAGTTTCTGGAGATGGAGGAGTGATATAATGGGGACTGTTTTCTTGATCGGAGCTGGTCCTGGCGATCCGGGACTGATAACCGATAAAGGTAAAAAGTTGTTGAGGGATGCAGACGTTATAATCTACGACAGGTTGATAGAAAATTCTCTGCTTAATCACACGAGTGAAGACTGCGAGTGCATCTATGCAGGAAAGAAACCTGGAGAACACAAACTCACGCAGGAAGATATAAACGAGCTTATGGTAGAAAAAGCTGAAGAAGGTAAAAAAGTCGTACGCCTCAAAGGCGGTGACCCCTTCCTATTCGGTAGGGGTGGTGAGGAAGCTGAGCATCTGAAAAAGAAAGGAATCGATTTTCAGGTAATTCCAGGCATAACTTCTGCTTTAGGTGTCCCCGCGTATGCAGGCATACCAGCAACTTCGCGAGATGTCTCTTCCTCGGTAGCTATCATAACGGGGCATGAAGATCCGGATAAAGAGGAGAGCAGTCATGATTGGGAAGCTCTAGCCTGTGGATCTGAGACGCTGATATTTTTGATGGGTGTGAATAATATACCGAAGATACAGGAAAGATTACTAAAGCACGGTCGCGAAAGAAAAACTCCCGCTGCGATAATAGAGAAGGGAACGATGCCCGAACAGCGCTCGGTCATCTCCACCTTGGGAGAGATAGCGGAAGACACTCAAAGGAAGGAGATATCCCCTCCTGCGGTGATAATAATAGGAGATGTAGTGAAGAAAGGATTAGGATGGAGAGATGAGATGGCTCTCGCCGGTATCAGGATTATCAACACTAGACCTAAGGAACAGGCTAGAGGATTCACCGAGATGCTTGAAGAAGAAGGAGCGGTGGTGAGAGAAGTACCAGCTATCAAGATAGAGCCTCCAGAAGAATATAATGAATTGGATGCAGCTATTAAAGACATAAGTTCTTATGATTGGATGGTTTTCACTAGTACAAATGGTGTCAAGTACTTCTTCGAGAGATTCAGCGATCTTGCTCGTGATATTAGGGATCTTGGAGGTGTAAAACTTGCGGCTATCGGTGAGAAAACAGCTAAAGCACTAAAGGATAAAGGTCTCCGCGTTGAACTCATCCCAAAAGAATACAGAGCTGAAGCCCTTCTTCAGGAGTTGAAGGAAGTCTCCGAGAAAAAACAGAAGATACTCCTTCCTAGAACTACTAGAGCTAGAGATGTTCTGCGAGAGGGATTGGAAAAGGAAGGTCTTGAAGTAGACGAAGTTGAAACTTACCGGACGTTGTCGACTTCACTGCCGGAGGACGTGAAGAGTGATCTAGAAGATGATAAGTACGACGTGATCACTTTCACGAGCTCGTCTACAATGGAAAATTTCTTAGATATGTTGGAGAATAAAAACTATTTGAAAGATATGACCTTGGCGGCGATAGGACCCGTTACAGCCTCTACTGCAGAAGAGGAAAGTTTCGGGGTAGATATCGTCGCAGCCGAATATGATATAGAAGGACTTTACGAGGCTATATTGGAATATTATGGAGTTGTATAGATCATGCTTAATCTTTCCAAATTGCTGATTGATTCGAGCCATTACGGAGATAGATTGAGATACAGCAAACACAGCAGAGAAACGAAGAAAGGAACTAGAAAAGACATGGGACCGATCGTGGTTTGGAACTGCACTAGAGCTTGCAATCTTTCATGCAAACACTGTTACGCCAGTTCCGATAGTTCAAAAGCAGAAGATGAATTGAATACTGTGGAAGCTAAGGAATTTATAGACGATCTGGCAGATTACAATGTTCCCGTGCTTTTGTTTTCGGGCGGAGAGCCTCTGATGAGAGATGATCTGGATGAGCTTATAGAATATGCTGTCGAGAAAGGCTTAAGAGTCACTATTTCAACGAACGGCACCTTGATAGATGGAGAGAGAGCGGAAACGTTCAAAGAACTAGGTGTGAGTTATGTAGGTATAAGTTTGGACGGTTTAGAGGAGACAAATGATCGTTTCAGAGGAAGTGAGGAAGCTTTCGAAAGAGCTCTTAGAGGTATCCGTAACTCTCAGGATGTTGACCAAAAAGTGGGTCTCCGATTCACCATGACCGATTATAACAGAGAGGAAATCCCTCAGATCTTCGATCTAGTTCTTGAAGAAGGTATCTCAAGAGTTTGTTTTTATCATTTAGTCCACAAAGGCAGAGGAAAAGAATTGAACGATGCCGCTTTGACCAATCAGGAGAAAAGAGATGTCATGAGGAACATATTCGATAGGACTGAAGAGATCCTGAAAGAGTATGAAGACAAGGAGATTCTCACTGTGGGCAATCATGTGGACGGCATTTTCCTCTATCTAAAGATGCTGAAGGATGATGACGAGAGAGCCGAGAAGGTGCTCCAATATTTGAAAAACAACGGCGGTAACAGATCAGGAATAGCTATAGCGTGCGTGGATTGGTCAGGCGATGTGCATCCTGATCAGTTCACCATGGCACATACTTTAGGAAACATTAGGGAAAGAAGTTTCGGCGATATATGGGATGACGAAGATACTTTGCTCGGGAAGTTAAGAGATAGAGGATCGCTTGTGAAAGGTAGATGTTACGGCTGTGATTGGTTCGACGTATGCAATGGCAACTTTAGAGCTAGAGCAGAAGCATCAACCGGCGATCTTTGGGCCGAAGATCCGGGATGTTATCTTACCCTTGAGGAGTTAGATAGATATGGTGGAGGTGAATGATATGCGGAAGAGACCGAGGCGACTCAGATATGATGAAAATCTGAGAGATATGGTGCAGGAACATTCAGTTAGCGTTGACGATCTTATTTATCCAATGTTCGTCAAACAGGGCTCAGATATAAAAGATGAGATCTCCTCTCTGCCTAGCAACTATCATCTATCTCCGGACGAAATGCTTCTAGAAGAGGCGGAGAAAGTGTTGGAGAGCGGATTGAAAAGTGTTCTTCTTTTTGGGATTCCAGAAAGTAGAGATGAAACCGGCAGCATGTCGAGAGATGATCAAGGACCTGTCCAGAAGGCGCTTCGACTCTTAAAGGATGAATACCCTGAGCTTCATCTGATTACAGATGTTTGTCTGTGCGCTTATACCTCTCACGGTCACTGTGGAATAGTCGAAGATGGAAAGATAAAGAACGACGAAACCCTTCCTTATCTTGCGGATATGGCTCTTTCACATGTGGAGAATGGGGCGGATATGGTCGCCCCCTCGGATATGATGGACGGTCGTGTAAAAGCTATAAGAGAAGAACTGGACGATGAGGCCTATAAGGATATACCGATAATGTCTTATTCTGCAAAATATGCATCCGCTTTTTATGGGCCATTTAGAGACGCTTACGAATCCAGCCCGGATTTTGGAGATAGAAGATCTCATCAGATGAATCACACCAATGCTCGGGAAGCTATCAGGGAAGCACTGCTCGATGTCGAAGAAGGTGCTGATATAATCATGGTGAAACCCGCCCTTTCGTATCTAGATGTGATCTACAGATTGAGAAAAGAGGTTAATGTTCCTATCGCCGCATACAGCGTTAGCGGCGAATATTCGCTGATCAAGAACGGTGGTAAAGCTGGTTTAATAGATACGGAAGAATTGTTTCTAGAAGTGATGAACTCGATCAAGAGAGCTGGAGCGGACTTGATAATAACTTACCACGCTCTAGATCTTGCGCAGGAGCTGTGAAAACATGAAGATGATATCTTGGAATTTGACCAGGAGCTGCAATTTACGCTGCGATCATTGTTACAGGGATGCGGGGCCAGATGCAGGAGACGTTGAGACCGAGCTTTCTACAGAAGAGGGATTTGAACTTTTAGATGAACTTAAAGAAGAAGGCTTCATGCTGGTGATAATGAGCGGCGGAGAACCCTTGATGAGGGACGATTTAGAAGAGCTGGTCAAATACGCTTCCGATATCGGACTTAGGCCTGTTTTAGGAACTAATGCGGTTGATGTGAAACGGGAGAGG
>SL_8KL_010_SEDDRAFT_10002199_pt1 | contig 16597 bp, 19 predicted proteins | sample SodLakKL_010_SED_4_FD_11160 | JGI IMG/M metagenome (IMG submission 11160)
TCGGGCACGGAAGCGGTGATGAGCGCATTGCGCCTGGCCCGCGGCTATACCGGCCGCAGCAAAGTGATTAAGTTTAACGGCTGTTACCACGGCCACTGCGACAGTTTTCTGATCAAGGCCGGTTCAGGAGCTGCCACTTTCGGTTATCCTGACAGTCCCGGCGTAACCGAAGGGACAGCTTCTGACACCATCACCCTGCCCTACAATGACCTGGAAGCGGTAAAAGAAATTTTTACCCGCTGCGGAGAGCAGGTTGCCGCGATAGTCGTTGAACCGGTAGCCGGCAATATGGGACTGGTGAAACCGGAGCCCGGATTCCTGGAAGGGTTGCGTTCAGTTACCGAAGAATACGGTTCACTGCTGATCTTCGACGAAGTGATCACCGGTTTCCGGGTCGGGCCGGGAGGTGCCCAGCAGCGTTTTAATGTACATCCAGACCTGACTGCCCTGGGGAAAATTATTGGCGGTGGAATGCCGGTTGGCGCTTTTGGCGGGAAACGTGAGATCATGGAGCAACTCTCCCCGGTTGGTCCGGTCTACCAGGCCGGGACTTTGTCCGGCAATCCCCTGGCCATGAGTGCAGGTATTGCGACCTTGAAATTATTAAAGGAACCGGGGGTTTACGAACAGCTGGAAGAAAAGCGGGACAAATTAACTGCCGGGATGACCGAAGCCGCCGCTGCCAGCAAAGTGGACACTTACCGGACGGAAATCGGTTCGATGTTTTGCACCTTTTTCAGCAGCGAGCCGGTTAAAGACTTTGCCGGCGCAAGCAGATCAGACCAGGAGCAGTTCAAGGTGTTTTTCAGGGAGCTTCTATGCTGCGGGGTCTACATTGCCCCTGCCCAGTTTGAGTGTGGTTTTGTTTCCTTAGCTCACAGTGACAAAGACCTGGAAGAAACAGTCGCAGTATCGGAAAAAGCATTTGCGGCGGTAAGAAAATATATTGATGGGGAAAAAGAATCGTCTAAACTGATTTCAAAATTATGGAAAGCAGGGAGTTAAGCATTGATGCACCTGGCAGTACTGGGAATTAATCATAAAACAGCGCCATTGAAGACAAGGGAAAAAATTGCTTTTGCCGATAAACACAAGGCCCGGGCTTATGATTACCTGGAAAAAGGAGAGCCGGTTCATGAAAGTGTGATCATCTCGACCTGTAACCGGACAGAAATATATGCCTGTGTGAGTGACCCGGAAGCGGGTCAGGCAGCCCTGACAGCTATGCTCGAAGATACCAGGGGAGTTAGTTTTGAAGAAATCGAGTCCAGTATTTATTATTACACGGGCTATGAAGCGGTTTCTCACTTACTTGCAGTCACTGCCGGCCTTGATTCGATGATCTTAGGTGAAACTCAGATCCAGGGGCAGGTCAGGGAGGCTTACGAGCTGGCGGCAGAGTGCGGCGCTGTCGGCAAGGTCCTGCATGGTCTATTTAAGCAGGCGGCCAAAGCGGCCAAGAGAGTGCAGACCGAGACAAAAATTAACCACAATTCAGTTTCGGTCAGTTATGTGGCCGTGGAAATGATCAAAAAAGAGCTGGGCAGTTTTGAGGATATGGCGGTCCTGGTAATCGGAGCGGGTAAGATGTCCAGGCTGACCCTGCAGCACCTGCATGAAGCGGGGGCTAAAGATATCAGGGTGACCAGCCGCACTTACCGGCGTGCGAAAGACCTGGCCCATCTTTTTGAAGGCAGGACAATTGATTTCAGCCGCAAGGAAGAAACCCTGCCCGAAATTGATATTATCATTACTTCCACGGGGGCGCCCCATTTAATCCTGCGCCGGGAAGATGTGGAAAACGTAATGGCCAAAAGAGGCCACCGGCCGCTTTTTATCATAGATATTGCGGTGCCCAGGGATGTTGAAGCAACCGCGGGGCAGATTGAAAATGTTTATCTTTATGACATTGACAGCCTGGAGCAGGTAGTGGCTGAAAACCAAAAAGAAAGAGAGAAAGAGGCCCGGGCCGCCGGGAAAATTACCACTGCGGAGTCAGAAGAGTTTCAGGCCTGGTTTAAAACTTTAAGCATTACGCCGGTGATCAAAGCTCTGCGTGAAAAAGCCGACCAGATCAGGGAGACTGAAACTGAAAAGTTCCTGGAAAAAAAGCTTTCCCGGCTTAGCGATAAAGAAAAGGAAGCCGTGAGGAATTTGGGCAAGTCAATTATGAATGCCATGCTGAAAGAACCGATTTTACAGATGAAAAGCACAGCGGTGCGGGAGACGGAAGATTTTCATCTCGACTGCCTGCTTTACCTGTTCAATTTAGAGCAAGAATTCACGGATGAAGAAACGGTTCTGGTTGAAAATAAACCGGGGGAGGGTAAATAGTAATGGGTAGCATTCATGATCACGGACAAACTGCAGGCCCTCACCGCGCAGGGGACGGCATGGTAAACAGAAGTCCCCTGGAACCGCGCAGCAAGCTGCTCTCAGGTGTGATCTTTGTTTTTGGAGTAATCAGTATAAATAATGCCTGGCTGCTGGCGGTGACCCTGGTTTTTGCCGTTGTTTTTGCCCTCTGGGGTGGGTTCTCATTAAGGCAGCTTATTAACCGGCTTTCGGTCCTGGTTCCTTTTCTGGCCTTGATGAGCATTCCGCTTGTTTTCGGGGCGGGTATTCCGCCTGTGCCGGAGCGGGTAGACCTGGCCCTGCTGATTTTACTTAAAGCCCTGACGGCGATGACCTTTACCCTGTACGTGTTTACCAACCAGCCGGTTGAAGAAATGCTTGAAGCAATGGAGCACTTAAAGGTGCCCCCGGCTATAACGATGGTAATCTACATGGCTTATCGCTACGGCTTTCTTTTTATCCAGGAAATGCAAACCACTGTCAGGGCATTGAAGGCAAGGCTTTTTAATGCCGGTTTAAGCCGGCAGTCGCTACCGGTTTACGGAGAATTAGCCGGGGGATTGTTTATAAAGTCGCTCAATCGATCGGAAACAGTTTACCGGGCCCTGGCCTCAAGGGGTTTTGAGGGGAAAATTCCGGTTGGCAGCCCGAGGCCGGTTACAACCAGGGATCTTTTTGCCGCGGTTTTACCGGTCAGTTTCCTGGCAGTCCTTTTAATTGTTGAACAGGTGGTGTTTTGATGAAATATGCCCTGGAAATAGAAAACTTATGTTATGCCTACCCGGACGGGACCCGGGCTTTGCACGGGATTACCTTAAAATTAAAAAAGGAAAAGAAAACTGCTCTTTTGGGCACAAACGGCAGTGGAAAAACCACTCTTTTGTACCATATAAACGGAATTATTCCCGCCCAGGAAGGGCTAATTAAAGTTAAGGACTGCCCGGTTTGCAAGGAGCATATTCGCTGGATCCGGCAGGAGGTCGGCCTTCTTTTTGATAACCCCGACAACCAGCTTTTTTCAACCACCGTTTTTGGNGATGTCGCCTTTGGCCCNCGTAACATGGGGCTCGGTGCGGGAACGGTTGAAAAAAGGGTCATGCAGGCCTTGCAAAGGGTGGGCATTGAAGAACTGGCCGGCCGCCCCCCTTATTGTCTCAGCCTGGGTCAGAAAAAAAGAGCGGCTATTGCCGGTCTACTGGCCATGCAGCCTGAAATTATGGTTTGCGATGAGCCTTTTTCCGGGCTGGACCCGGCTGTTGCCGGCCAGTTTAGAGATATTTTGGATGAACAAAAAATACAGGGAAGGACCCTGATCTACAGTACCCACGATGTCGACCTGGCCTACAGCTGGGCCGATGAAGTAGTCATTATGAAAGAGGGCCAGATCCTTGAAAACGGAACCCCCGATCTATTGCGGGATGAAAGCTTGATGCATGAAGCCTGTCTGCAGCTGCCAATGCTGGCGGAGCTGTTTAAAAACAGTGACTTTAAGCCCCGGACAATAGAACAAGCTTCCCGCATTCTTTCAGGTAACGAGGATTTGGTGAAAGGGAATCGTTCTGCTGTAGATTGGGCCTAAATAAAAGTAAAACGTAGAAGGAGGAATTAATCAGTGAAAAAGAGTTTGTTGTTGGTTTTGATTTTGGTAGCAGGGTTGCTTGTTATGGCCGGCTGTGAGGAAGAAGCGGCCGAACCGGTTGATGAACCGGATGAGCATGCAGAAGATATTACCTTCGAGATCATTGATCGCAGTGAAGATGAGGTGGTTGCTTATGTATGCGGGGACCACTGGCATGGAGAGCTACCCGGGATTCTTGAGGGAGATAATAGTTCTCTCGGCGCATTTATTCTTGAAGATGAAGAGGAAGTGGAGCTGGACGGCGAGCACCATGCCCTGGGAGTTGACTATGCTGATGGAGCCGACCAGGAAACGGTGAGTTTTGATTCGCACGGTGACCATGTTCATATCATCGGGGAACAGGAAGGTATTACCGAGGTAGTTTTTCATTTGCTGCATAATGGTGAAGTTGATTTTGAAACTCCGCCTATTGAAGTAAAGGTGAGCCCCTAACAATGGTCAAAGGGTATCTTGCCTTAATAAGGAGTGAAGATTGATGCATATTGCCGATGGTGTTTTAAGCACCCCTGTTGCGGCGGTTACTTCCGGGGCGACAGCTGCAACCCTGGCCTATTCGGTAAAAGGAATGAAGGAAGAGGAAATCCCTAAAACAAGCCTGATGGCCGGTGTATTTTTTGCTGTTTCTTTAATCAGCATTCCGGTGGGACCATCAACAATTCACCCACTGTTTGCCGGCCTGCTGGGAGTGGTTTTAGGGCGGAGAGCGCCCCTGGCTATATTTGTAGGCCTGCTTTTACAAGCGGTTTTATTTCAACACGGGGGCTTGACAACGCTTGGCGCTAACACCTTAATGCTGGCTGTGCCGGCGCTGCTCTCTTATAAAATTTACCACGGGCTTTCAGGAAGAGCGGCTTTTTTCCGCGGAGCCCTGGTCGGCGGCCTTTCTGTAGCAGTTACAGTGTTTATCCTGGTTGTGCTGCTGATTATCACCGATATGGCTTTTACGGAAGGCACGTTTTCCGTAATCAATATCTTAATTGTCGGGCACTTGCCCCTGGTAGCTATAGAGGCTGCAGTTACAGGCGCCGCGGTGCAGCTGATTGAAAAAGCAAAACCTGAAATACTGCAGAAAAAAGAGGCTGTCGCAAGCGACAGCCAGTGATTAGGAAATTTATTTTTTCCGGAGAAATGCCGTTTTTCTACTCCTTTCTTTACGGCAGGCAAATCAAATTCTCCGGCATTGCATCCTGTTCCTTCCCGGCCCGTAAATTCGCCCACGGGCCGGGAAGGGCAGCTTCTTTAAAAATATTGGCTAAACCGTTAATGAGTAAGGCCAAACAATTATTAACCGAGGTGGTTTCAATGATTAATAAAGCAAAATTAATTATATCATTTCTATGTGTGATAGCAACCCTCCTTGTTGCTGCCCCGGTATCTGCCCATCTTATGTTGATTGAACCGGTTGAAGAAGGTAAGGTTCAGGTGGTTTTTGATGATGGCAGTGTTGCCCGTCACGCGGAAGTGGTAGTTTATGATGAAAATGAAGAAGAAATCGACCGGGGAGATGTAGATGACAAAGGGTATTTCAGCTATGACCCGGAACGGGCAGAGCAGCTGGTTGCGGACGACGGGTTCGGCCACCGGGCTGAATATACAGTGGGAGAAGATGTCCGGGAAGCTTTGCCGCGCGGGCCGGCAGTAACGGCGGTGCTGTTTGGCTTCGTTGCTATTGCCGGTATATTCCAGTACCGGGTCCAAAAGAAAAATTCGCATGAGCGGAGGTAAATACAAGTGAAAAAAGGGCTGATTATTCTCGGGCACGGCAGCAAAGCACCCGAGGCGGCGGAAACCCTTGCTGCGGTTACCGCTATGGTTAAAGAGAAGACCGGTTATGACCGGGTGGACTATGCTTCACTGCAGCTGAGTGAACCCGGGTTAGAGGCAGTGGTTAGAAAGCAAGTAAACGCAGGGATCGGGCAGGTTACGGTTGTTCCTTTTTTGATCGCTCCGGGACAGCACGTAAAAGTTGATATTCCCGAAGCGCTGACTGAATTATCCGGGGAGTTTCCGGATGTAAAAATGCTTTTGGGAAAACCGCTTGGAGCAGATCCACGCCTGGCTGAAATTGTNGCCGAAAGGGCGCAAGAAACGGAGCGATAAAGGTGAACTCATTTATTACCAACCCAGAGGGAATTGAAAGCAAGAGTATGATGATTATTAAACAGGAACTCGGGGAGAAGCTTAAGGATTTCAGCGAACCGGAGGCGGCAATAATAACCAGGATTATTCATACTACCGCTGATTTTGAATATGCCGATTTGCTAGAAATTAGTAAAGGCGCCCTGGAGGGTTTTCAGCGCGCTTTAAAAGACTTAGCTGTAATAGTTACCGATACCAGTATGATCGCCGCCGGTATTAATAAAGAACTCCTAAAAAATTTTGGCGGTCGGGTGGAATGCCTGGTAGGAGAAAAAGAAACCAGGGAAGCTGCCCTTGAAAGCGGGGTAACCCGCTCGATGATCAATATCAGGCGGGCGGCTGAAAAATATCCCGGGGCTGTTTACGTGATCGGCAATGCCCCGACCGCCCTTTATGAGCTGCTTCGCTTGATCGAGGAGGGTAAAGCCGACCCTGCCCTGGTTATCGGTGTGCCGGTAGGTTTTGTTGAAGCTAAAGAATCAAAGGAAGCGCTTATAAAGAGCAGGGTTCCCTGTATTGTAATCCGCGGCCGCAAGGGAGGCAGTACGGTTGCGGTGGCGATAATCAATGCCCTTCTCAAACTGGCGATGGGCACAGGAGCCCGGTTAAGTTAATCTTTTGTTGAAAGTAGACTGTTTTAGGGCAAAGACACTGTAACTTTAAAGGAATGCGTTCATATTGAGCTGGGATTACACAATTAATGAAGGGCGCCAGCTTAGAAGAGGCCGCAGCACCGGTTCATGCGCTGCTGCGGCAGCCAAAGCGGCGGCAAAGATGTTATTTAACGGGGATAAACTTAATGAGGTTAGTATTGATACCCCGGCCGGAATTCGCCTGGAGATGGCAGTGCGCAATATAAAGTTTGCGAACAGCGGGGTAAGCTGTGCAGTGCAAAAAGATGCCGGCGATGATCCGGATATTACCGATGGACTTGATATATTTGCTGTTGCTACCAGGGCTGCTGAACCGGGGGTTACCATTAAGGCCGGTGAAGGGGTTGGTGTGGTTACGAAGCCCGGCCTGCAGGTAGCGGTAGGCAAACCGGCGATCAACCCGGTCCCTGAAAAAATGATCATTAAAGAAGTTGAAAGCGTGCTGCCCCGGGATCAGGGTGTAGTAATTGAAATCATCATTCCCGGCGGCGAACGGCTGGCAAAAAAAACTCTTAACGAAAAACTGGGAGTAATAGGCGGGCTTTCTATTTTGGGCACCAGCGGCCTGGTCGAGCCGATGTCCGAGCAATCATACCGCGACACGCTCGCCTTAGAGCTTAAANCGGTGGCATATGAACACCGGGGCCCGGTGGTCCTTGCTACCGGTAATTATGGTCGCGAACTGGCCTGCGATCACTTTAAGTTGCCTGAAAGAGCGGTGGTTAAAATAGGGAACCTGGTTGGATTTTCCCTTGATCGCTGCCTGGAACTGCAGTTTGAGAAAGCNCTTTTTATCGGTCATATCGGAAAATTGATTAAGGTTACAGCCGGCATTTTTAATACCCACAGCCGGGTAGCCGATGCCCGGTTTGAAACTTTTGCCGCCCGGGCGGCTTTGCTCGGCGGGGGGCTGCCTGTGATTGAAAGCCTCCGTGAAAAAACAACTACGGAAGATATGGTCGAAGTTTTAGCTGAGCTCGGCGGAGAGGATTATTTTGACAGGCTGGCCATGGAGGTCAGTGAGAGGGCTGCCGATTACCTTTCTGATCAGCTAAAAGTCGGCACCGTTTTGTTTAATTTCAGGCGGGGTTTGCTCGGCCGGGACGATGCGGCCCGCAATATACTGGAGGAATTTTAGGTGAACAAACTTTACGTGCTGGGTGTAGGCCCGGGTTCAGCGGATTATTTGCCGCCGGCAGCTGCCGCCATAGCAAAGAAATGCAGTGTCTTGATCGGGGGAAAACGCAACCTGGCCTTATTTGATATGGCCGGCCAGGAAAAAATTGAAATTACCGGGCGTCTGGATCCGATCATTTCCGCTATTAAAGAAAGAAGCGAAAAAGAAAAGATCGCCGTGCTTGTTTCCGGGGATCCGGGAATTTACAGCCTCCTGCCCCGTTTGAGCAGGGAATTTGGCCGTGGCAGCCTGGAGGTTTACCCGGGCATCAGCGCTGTGCAGTATCTTTTTGCCCGGCTTGGCCTTTGCTGGCACGATGCTGCAATTATCAGCCTGCACGGCAGGGGGCCGGAGGAGCTGATTAACCTGGCGGAAAACTCCGGGAAAGTGGTGGTTTTTACCGACCCGGAAAATACACCGGCAAAGGTTTGCGCCAAACTTACAGGGGCGGGAATTAAAGATAAGAAAGTTTATATCGGCGAAGACCTGTCCTATAAAACAGAAAAAATAAGTGAAGGGCGGCCGGAAGAATTTCTTAATTATAGCTGTTCGGCGCTTAACCTGGTGGTGATCACNGATGAATAAGCATAAAGAAAAACATGAAAAATATTTAACTCCCGGCTATCCGGACGACCTTTTTATCCGCAGCCCGGAAGCAACAGGTGAAGAGGAAAAAAATATTATTCCTTTAACTAAAGCAGAAATTCGCGCCTTGAGTTTATCTAAATTAAAGCTCGAGGAAGGGCATAAAGTTCTTGATGTGGGGGCAGGCAGCGGGGGGCTGACCGTTGAGTGCGCCCGTTTGATGTCTGAAGGTTGGGTTTGGGCCGTGGAACGAGATCCGGAAGCGTTAAAAGTGATCGGGGCTAACCTTGAAAAATTCGGGTTAACCAATGTAACCGTCCTTGCAGGCGAAGCCGGAAAAGTGCTTTGCGGCTCTGCAATACCGCAACAGTTTGACCGGATCATCATCGGGGGCAGCGGGGGCGAGCTTGCTTTGATAGTAGAGCGGGCCGGGGATCTTTTAGCTCCCGGGGGGATTATCGTGATCAACTGCCTTTTGCTTGAAAACCTGGTAGAAGCTCAAAAAATCCTTGCAGAAAAAGGTTTTTGTGAAATCAGTTATATCCAGGCTGCCATATCACGGTCCCGTCAAATGGGGGCTAAAACCGCCTTAAACCCGCTTAATCCGGTCTTTATAATTTCGGCAGTGAATAAAGGTGGGTAAGGCATTCATATATTAAGATTATTCGTTTTTGTCTGCTCAGCCGTGCTGCATTTTGGACTGGTGCCGGCTCATCACGGACAATGCTGACGCCTCAGCTGCAAACTTTAGCTACTGGACTTTATCTTAAGAGGGAGGGCTCAGGTTGAAAGGATATTTTTACGGCATCGGGGTCGGGCCGGGGGATCCGGAGCTTTTAACTTATAAAGCGGTGCGTATTTTGAAAGAAGTGGACTGGGTGGCCGTACCGGTGACCGGAAGGGATAAAGAAAGTACAGCGCACAGGATTGCCAGCAGGTTTATAAACCCGGAATGCCGGCTTATTGAGATCGATTTTCCCATGACCAGGGACCGGGTCCGCCTGGAACAGGCCTGGCAGTCTGCAAGAAAAGCGATCCAGGAAAAACTTGATCATGGGCAGTCCTCCGCTTTTTTGACCCTTGGAGATCCGATGCTCTACAGCACCTATATCTATCTTTACCATCACCTTGAACAGGCCGGTTACCCCGTTTCGACCGTGCCGGGGATCACTTCTTTTTGCGCCTCGGCGGCAGCTGCAGGGGTGCCCCTGGCCTTCGGTGATGAAAAAGTGGCCCTCCTGCCGGGAGCTGCTGCAGAAGAGCTTACTGCCGGGCAATTGTCCGTATTCCAAACCGTGGTCTTTTTCAAGGCAGCTCGCTGTTATGCCGATATTGTCAGGCTTTTAGAGGAAAGCGGACATTTAAAAGATAGCACTTTGATTGTTTCCTGCGGGCATCCAGGGGAAAGGATTATTACAGATTTAAGGAGTGTTTCGGGAGAGGAACTCTCGTATTTTTCATTAATCATAGCTAGAAAGGAGCCGGTTTTGTAATGGCAAATCCGCTTATTTATATTGTCGGTGCGGGCCCGGGCGATCCGGAATTAATCACCGTTAAAGGAGAACGCCTGCTTAAAGAAGCAGAACTGGTGGTTTATGCCGGTTCGCTGGTAAATAAAAAGCTGCTGGATTTGACCGGTGCTGAATGCGAGCTGTATGACAGCGCCGGGATGAACCTGGAGAAAATTTGCCAGGTAATGATCGACTTTGCCCGGGCCGGGAAAAAAGTGATCCGCCTGCACAGTGGTGATCCAAGCCTCTACGGTGCTTTAAGGGAACAGATGGGAATTCTCAGGGAAGCCGGAGTGGGCTACGAAATGGTCCCGGGAGTCAGTTCTTTTTCCGCTGCCGCAGCGGCGGTCGGCAAAGAATATACCCTGCCGGAAATATCACAGACTGTAATTTTGACCCGGCTGGCAGGACGAACCCCGGTTCCAAAAGCCCAGGCTTTAGGAGGCCTTGCCTCACATGAAGCCAGCATGGCGATTTTTTTAAGCATCGGCATGATCGATAAAGTGGTGGAAGAGTTGAAACAGGGGTATTCAGATGACACCCCGGTGGCTGTAGTTTACAAAGCTTCCTGGGAAGAAGAGCAGGTTATTGCCGGGACGGTCGGCGATATTGCCGGCAAGGTTAAAGAAGCAGGCTTGAAACTAAGCGCGCTTGTCCTGGTTGGACGGTTCCTTGGTGAACCGGTCAGCCGTTCCAGGCTGTATGATGCAGGCTTCAGCCATGGCTGCCGGGAGGGGAAAGAGTGAAGCCGGCAATTATTGCTGTCAGCGAAAACGGGATCAGGCAGGCTGAAAGACTGCGGGAATATTTTAACGGAGCCGACCTTTATGTCCCACCGGCCCTGGCCGGGCGCCTGAATCTTGGAAGCGGTTATAATTACTCCCCGGGACCTTCTTTGGACCAGGGGTATTCTTTCGGGGATCAGCCGGTTAAAAGCGGCGAGCAAGGACGGAATGGAGCAGAAATTAATGAAGGAAAAGGCGGTCCGGGGTTGTCAAGCAGCGAGCCTGAGCAAAAAAACACCTTTAGGACCCTGGAAAAAGGCTTTTATCCCGGCGTGGCAAAGCTTTTTGATAATTATTCAGCCCTGATTTTTATTTCTGCGGTGGCGGTAGCCGTGCGCGCTGTAGCTCCCTGCCTGAAGGGCAAGGATAGCGATCCCGCTGTCGTGGTGGTTGACGAAGGGGCGCAGTTTGCAATCAGCTTGCTGTCCGGGCACCTGGGCGGGGCAAACGAACTGACAGAGAAAGTGGCCGCCTGCCTAAATGCCCGGGCGGTAATTACCACCGCTACTGATGGACAGGGTTTGCCCGCTTTTGATGACCTGGCCCGTAAGTGGGGCTGGACGATTGAAAACCTGGCCGGCCTGAAAGAAATCAGCGCCGCCTTGCTTGAGGGCAGGGAAATCACGCTTTACAGCAGGCAGCCTTTCAACCAGATCCCGGGTGGAAATATTTATTACACCACTAAAAGCGAAGAGCTATCACGGGCCAGGAACGGGGCGGTTATTATAGAGAACCGGCTTGCCGAAAGGCTTCCTTTACCGGAAACGCCTTATATATTTCTTAGGCCCTGCAATGTGGCAGCCGGTGTCGGCTGCCGGAAGAACGTTGCCGCCGGGGCTATTATTGAAGCGGTGCAGAAAGCTTTTCAGGAAGCCGGTCTTTCCATTAAAAGCCTTAATTGCCTGGCAAGCGGTGAATTTAAAGCTGAGGAGAAAGGTTTGCTCGAGGCAGCCCGCCATTTTAAAGTACCCCTGAAAATATTTGAATGCCGGCAGATTGAAGGCGCAATCGATGAAAACAGTACTCGCTCCGCATTTGTTCAAAGCCAGGTTGGTGTCGGTGCTGTAGCCGAACCGTGCGCCTGTTTGGGCAGCAACGGTGGCGAAATAGTAGTTCCCGTTAGGCGAGAGCAGGGAGTTACCGCTTCCCTGGCCGAGGGAGACTTGTTTTTAAATAAATAACAAGTTATTGATGATTGAAAGGAGTTAATGATTAAATGTCTTTGGGCAAAGTAAGCGTGATCGGAACCGGTCCCGGTTCCCCTGAATATTTAACCTGCCGGGCCAGGGAAGCGCTTGAAGAAAGTGAATTAATTGTTGGTTACCGCCGCTATGTAGAGCAGGTGCAAATTTTGATCGAAGGTAAGGAAGTTGTCTCTTCCGCAATGGGTAAGGAAGTGGATCGCTGCCTGCTGGCGATAGAAGAAGCGAAAAACGGCAAAAAGGTAGCCCTGGTCAGCGGCGGAGATCCCGGTATTTACGGGATGGCCGGGTTGCTTTTGCAGGTGGCCGGCAAGGAAAAAAATCCTCCCGAAGTGGAAATAATTCCTGGGGTGACTGCTGCCGGAGCGGCGGCGGCAGNGCTCGGGGCTCCTCTAATGCATGANCTTTGTATGATCAGTTTAAGTGANTTACTGACTCCCTGGGATTTAATTGAAAAAAGACTTAAAGCCGCTTCAGAAGCTGATTTCGTAATCGTGCTTTACAATCCACGCAGCCACGGGCGCAGTGAACTGATTGGCAAAGCCATAGAAATTGTTTTGAAAGAACGTTCCGGAGTAACCCCGGTAGGCATTGTTAAAAGTGCCGGGAGAGAAAACCAGGAAAAGATTGAAACCACGCTGGACGAAATGAGCGGCTGCCTGGAAGCGATTGATATGGCCAGCCTGGTGATAATCGGTAACAGCAGTACCTACTGGCAAAATGGGTTGATGATTACTCCCAGGGGGTACGCAGTATGATTCTTGTATTAGCCGGGACCGGTGAAGGNCGGGAGGCGGCTGTGAGGCTGGAAAAAATGGGAAATAAAGTTGTTGCCTGCACAGCTACGGCTTATGGCGGCCAACTTTTAGCAAAAGATTTTAAAGGTAAAATTTTGGCTAAACCCCTGGGGCTAAATGAAATGCTGCAGTTGATTTCCGAAAAACAGGTTGAAAAAGTGGTTGATGCCACCCATCCTTTTGCGGTTGAAGTTTCAAGAAATGCCAGGGAAGCCTGCCGCCGTCAAGCAGTGACTTATGAACGGGTGGTTCGCGAAACAGAAAAGATCCCGGAAGATGAAGAGATAATCAGGGCCCGGGACCTTGATGAAGCAGTGCAGCTGGCCCTTACTTATAGCAAAGCTGGCAACTTTTTTTTAACCACCGGAAGCAGCAAGCTGGAATATTATACAGAGGTTCTCAGCCCGGAAAGGCTGGTTGTGCGCATTTTACCGGTCCGCGAATCTCTGGAAAAATGCCTGGCCCTTGGGATCTTACCGGAGAATATCATTGCCATGCAGGGGCCTTTTGATGAAGCGATAAACCGTATGCTCTTCAAACGTTATAAAGCCGGGCTGGTTATCAGCAAAGAAAGCGGTGTCAGGGGAGGTGCCATCGAGAAAATAAAAGCTGCGAAATCCTTAAAACTGCCGCTTATTTTAATTTCCCGCCCCCTGGAGCGGTTTGATTAAAGATGTGGCATATTTTTATGCCAGCCTGCCTGCCGGTTTATCAAATCTTCATTCAACTTAAAATTGTATTAAATCCAAAAAGTTTTTCTTGCTTTATTACTATGGGCATGTTATAGTTAAATGCAGTGTTTAAAAAGATGAGAATAACGCAAACTAATCTAGAGCCTTTGCTTGGGAGAGGAATTAGGGTTTGACGAAATTCCTCTTTTTAATTAAATACCTGAGTAAAGGAGAATTAGTTATATGCAAGGTAAAGTAAAATGGTTTAACCCTGATAAGGGGTACGGTTTTATCGAAACAGAAGAGGGCAATGATGTATTTGTCCATTTTTCAGCTATCCAGTCTGAAGGGTTCAAAACTCTCGAAGAAGATCAATCCGTAGAATTTGAAGTAGTCGAAGGCAATCGTGGTTCTCAAGCAGCTAACGTTGTTGCTCTGTAAATTATTTTAGAAGCTAAGGTTTTAGGGCATTCTCTCGCTGGACAAGGGCAGGGGAATGCCTTTTATTATTGAAAAATCAAGAATTAATATGCTTAAAAAGCATTGCAGAAGAAAGGAATTATATTATTAAATGGCAACTTTTTATGAATTTAGTTTGAGTGAACCGGTAGTGCGGGCCACTGCCAGGATGGGATTTGAAGAAACCACTTCGATCCAGGAGATGGCCATACCCGTGGCTATGAAAGGTATAGATATTATCGGGCAGGCCCAGACCGGAACCGGGAAAACAGCTGCTTTTGCTATCCCCATGCTTGAAAGAATTGAGCCGGGGCAAAAAGAGATCCAGGGCCTGGTCTTAGCTCCCACCAGGGAACTGGCGGTCCAGGTAGCAGAGGAAATAAATGCCCTTGGCCAGTTTAAAAAAATCCGGGCCCTGCCGATTTATGGCGGCCAGGATATTCAAAGACAGATCAAGGCTTTAAAAAGCAAACCGGAGATTATTGTCGCCACTCCCGGCCGTTTGATGGATCACATGCGCAGAAGGTTAATCAGGCTGCAGCATCTTAAAACCGTGGTCCTTGACGAAGCGGACGAAATGCTTAATATGGGTTTTCGGGAGGACATTGAAACAATTCTCGCCGACGTACCTGTTGAGCGGCAAACCATGCTTTTTTCGGCTACCATGCCGCAGCCGATAAAAGATCTGGCCCGGCTTTACATGCGCGATCCGGAATTTATCAGAATTAAACCCAAAGAAATTACGGTTCCCAACACGGAACAATACTATTACCGGGTTCAGGAAAAGGAAAAATTCGAAGTGCTGTGCCGCCTTTTGGATCTACATGCCCCCGAAGCGGCAATAGTGTTTGCCAGGACTAAACGGCGGGTGGATGAGCTCTTTGAGGCCCTGAGTAAACGCGGGTATTCTGCAGAGGCAATTCACGGAGATCTTACCCAATCCAGGCGGGATAGTGTAATGAAAAAATTCAAGAATGGATCTACTGAGATCCTGGTGGCCACCGATGTGGCAGCCCGGGGATTGGACATAGGTTCAGTAACCCATATTTACAATTATGATATTCCCCAGGACCCTGAAAGTTACGTGCACCGGATCGGTCGCACCGGCAGGCTGGGCAAGCCCGGAATTGCCGCTACCTTTGCTTCAAAGCGGGAAATTTATCAACTGGAGCAAATAGAACGTTCGATTAAAAGAAAAATTTATCCCCAGCAGGTTCCCAGTTTTAACGAAGCCCTGGAGGGGCAGCAGCGCCTTACTGCAGATAAGTTGATGCAGGTTATTGAAACGGGCGAACACCTGCCATACAGGGATGTGGCCCGGGAGATGCTTGAAAACACCGATGCCCTGTCATTGATGGCAGCAGCCCTGAAGCTGCTGACCAAAGAACCCGACCGGACCCCGGTGAATATTACGGCAGATGAACCGGTAGACTTTAAAAACAAGAAACGATCAGGCAGTAAGGATCGCAGGCAGGGTGCCAGGAACAAATCGAGCGGTTATGGTGGGTATAAAGATAAAGGCAGACGTAAGAGGAAACATCAAAATTATTAAATGCCGGGATTTAACTTTTTAAATTTCGGCAGGCAAAAGGAAGGTATTCCCGATGAGTTTATTAAAAAACCTTAACCTTGCTTATCCCATTATCCAGGGAGGCATGGCGGTAAGAGTTTCTACGGCTCCCCTGGCCGGGGCGGTTGCAAATGCCGGAGGTGTTGGTATAATTGCCGCCACCGGAATGAGCGTTGAAGAACTGCGCCGGGAGATCAGGGAAGCCAGGAAAATTGCCGGCAGCGGGGTAATCGGGGTAAATGTAATGTATGCCGTGCGCGAGTTTACCGACCTGGTTAAAGCCTCCCTGCAGGAAAAAGTCGACCTGGTTATTTCCGGGGCCGGATTTTCACGGGATATTTTCGGCTGGGGAAAAGAGGCCGGGATTCCGATTGTTACAATAGTTTCCAGTGCAAGGCTGGCAAAGATAGCAGAAAAATATGGGGCCGCTGCGGTTGTTGCCGAAGGAGCGGAAGCCGGCGGCCACCTGGGTACTGATATTGCTACGGCCAAAATTCTTCCGGAAATTAAGGGTGCTGTGAAAATTCCGGTTATAGCAGCCGGGGGGATTACCGATGGCGCCGACATCGCAGAAATGATGCGCCTTGGTGCTGACGGGGTCCAGATGGCCACACGTTTTGTATTAAGCAAAGAGTGTGCGGTTGCGGACTCTTTTAAAGCCCATTACTTAAGCGCCAGGGAAGAAGATATCGTTATTATTAACAGTCCGGTAGGCATGCCCGGGCGGGCGATCAAAAACATCTTTTCAGAAGCGATCGGTCGGGGAGAAAGCCCGGAAATTGATTGTGATGACTGCCTTAAAGTTTGTTCCCGGGAGTACTGCATTTTAGCAGCCCTGGAAAACAGCCGGCTGGGTAAAATAGACCAGGGGCTGGTTTTTTCCGGCCAGAATGTGTTTAAAATAAAAGAGATCCTTTCAGTCAAAAACATTTTTCAGAACTTGACCCGGGCTTTTAAGGGCCGGGAATAATTTTTTGCTAATCCGACCTGGCAGAGCCGGAGTTGTCGGTGTTTTATAATACTAAAAAGACTCCCTGTAGCTTTAAGGTCCCTG
>SL_8KL_010_SEDDRAFT_10002202_pt1 | contig 16573 bp, 13 predicted proteins | sample SodLakKL_010_SED_4_FD_11160 | JGI IMG/M metagenome (IMG submission 11160)
GTATCCAACAGTTTTAGAAATATAACCCAGATAATAACAATTACTTGTTTTCATCTTTTTTGGCCTCGTCATCTTTTTTCTCTTCGGCCCTGGGTGCTTCTTTTTCTTCTTTGCTTTCAGTTTCCTTTTTCTCAGGAGCTTCTTCGGCTTTCTCAGGAGCTTCTGCTTTCGTTTCCTCCGCTTCTGCAGTTTCATCTGCTGCAGCTTCCTCTGCGCCTTCTTCTTTGGTCGCTTCTTCAGCTTTCAGGTTTTCTTTGGCCAGTTTTTTCGCCAATTCTTCAGCCCGCTCATCGCTGATTTTTTTCTCTTCATCTTTCCGTTTTTTCGCTTTCTCCTTCTTGGTAAGCTCAGTTTCTTTACGGATCTGCTCACGCTTCTCTTCCTTCTCCTTTACCCAGGCCTGGAATTTCTCCTCTGCCTGCTCTTCGGTCAGGGCTCCTTTGGTGACACCTTTCAGCAAATGATGTTTCAGCATCACACCTTTGACAGACAAAATGCTGCGCGCAGTGTCTGTAGGTTGCGCACCCACCTGTACCCAGTGCAGCGCACGGTCAAAATCAATCACAATGGTAGCGGGGTGGGTCATGGGGTTGTAACTGCCAATTCTCTCAATGAATTTTCCGTCTCGGGGTGCACGACCATCCGCAACTACCAGGTGATAAAAAGGTTGCCCCTTTTTACCTTTTCTCTGTAGTCTTATTTTTGTTGGCATTGATAAAAAGTTTAATGATAATAAAATTGAAATTTTAACAAGGCTGCAAATATCCGCTTTTTTTTTGAATTAAAAAAATTATTGGAGCCCGAATATCCCTTTCAGGTTCGGGCATTTTAGCTAATTTTATCTTTCAAAATGCCCCCTTATGGAAATTCCTGAGTTTACTCATTTACACGTACATACGCAATACTCCATTCTGGATGGTGCTGCAAAGATTGAGCCGCTGATCAGAAAAGCTGCTGAAGACGGAATGAAAGCACTGGCCATTACGGATCATGGAAATATGTACGGGGTACTTGAGTTTACCGAAATTGCACGAAAATACGGGATCAAACCGATAATCGGCTGTGAGGTCTATGTGGCTGAAGGAAGCCGTAAGGAAAAGCGGGGCAAGGAAGACCGCAGTGGATACCATATGATCCTGCTCGCGAAAAATTACCAGGGATACAAGAACCTGTCAAAGCTTTGTTCTCTTGGTTACCTGGAAGGCTTTTACTATACACCCAGGATTGACAAGGAGTTGTTGTTTGCCAACCACGAAGGGCTGATTGCGTCTTCGGCCTGCCTGGGCGGGGAACTGCCTCAGCTCATTATGGCGAACAGGGAAGAGGCTGCTGAAGCTGCCCTGAAAGAATACCTGGAGGTTTTCGGGGATGATTTTTACCTGGAACTACAGCGGCACGGGCTGGAGGAGCAGGAACCGGTGAATCGTGTACTGATCGGATTGTCGGAAAAATATGGGGTGCCGTTGATTGCAACCAATGATTGTCATTATATTGATGCGGAGGATGCCCGTGCCCATGATATCCTGATCTGTCTGCAGACGGGCCGTGATCTTGACGATGATTCCCGCATGAAGTATTCTGGTCAGGAGTACCTGAAAACAAGGGCAGAAATGGCGGAATTGTTTTCTGATGTACCTGCCGCACTGGCCGGAACAGTCGAAATAACCGACAAGGTGGAGGATTATGAGATCACCACCAAAAAAGTGCTTTTGCCCAAATTCCCCCTCGCCGAAGGATTTGAAACTGAGGATGATTATTTGCGACATCTTACATACGAAGGGGCAAAAGCCCTGTATCCTGAAATCACTGAGGAGATTCGAGAGCGTTTGGATTTTGAGCTGAAGGTGATCCGTGAAATGGGTTTTGCCGGTTATTTTCTGATCGTGCAGGACTTTATCAACAAGGCCAGGGAAATGGAGGTGGCTGTCGGACCTGGAAGGGGAAGTGCTGCCGGATCGGCTGTGGCTTACTGTACTGGTATTACGGCGATCGATCCGATCAGGTACAATTTGCTTTTTGAGCGGTTTCTGAACCCGGAAAGGGTTTCCATGCCCGATATTGACATTGATTTTGATGATGATGGCCGTGAAAAGGTCATGGAGTATGTGATCCGGAAATATGGCCGCGAAAAGGTGGCACAAATTGTGACATTTGGAACCATGGCTGCGCGTTCTTCCATTCGTGATGTGGCCAGGGTGCTGAAATTACCCTTGCCCGAAGCCGACCGTCTGGCCAAGTTGGTTCCTGAAAGACCGGGAACCCATCTGGCTGATGCCTACAAAGAAGTTCCCGAACTGAAGCAGGCGCTGAAGGAAGCACTGCCCGAAGTGCAGGAAACACTGCAATTTGCCAAAAGCCTTGAAGGCTCCAACCGGCAAACGGGAGTGCATGCCTGCGGTGTAATTATCGGTCCGGAAAACCTTGTTGACTGCCTGCCACTCAGCACGCAGAAGGATACTGATTTGCCCGTAACACAATACGAGGGCAAACATGTGGAGTCTGTAGGAATGCTCAAGATGGACTTCCTGGGGCTCAAGACCCTGTCAATTATCAAAGAAGCCCTGAACAACATTGAAAACCGTTATGGCAGCAAAATTGATATTGAGAATGTGCCCCTGGATGATGAACAGACCTATGCACTGTATCAAAGGGGAGATACCATTGGTACCTTTCAGTTTGAGTCGCAGGGGATGCGTGAATACCTCAAGGAACTCAAGCCCTCCAACATTGAGGACCTGATCGCCATGAATGCCCTTTACAGGCCCGGGCCAATGGATTTTATTCCACTGTATATCAGGCGAAAGCACGGGCTGGAAAAAGTTGAGTATCCGCATCCGTGGCTTGAGGAGATCCTGCAGCCCACCTTCGGAATCATGGTATACCAGGAGCAGATCATGCAGGCTGCCCAGATCATGGCCGGTTTTACACTGGCCAATGCGGACATTCTGAGGCGGGCCATGGGTAAGAAGAAGAAAGAAGAGATGGAGCGGCAGAAAACCTTTTTCATTGAAGGTGCCGCCAGGAAAAACATTGAAAAGGCTACAGCAGAGAAGATCTTTGACGTGATGGCCCGGTTTGCGGAATATGGGTTCAACCGCTCCCATTCGGCTGCATATTCGGTTGTTGCATACCGGACCGCTTACCTGAAAGCAAATTATACAGCGGAATACATGGCCGCTGTGCTGACCCATAACTTCAGCGACATCAAAAAGATTACCTTCATGATGGAGGAATGCCAGCGGCAGAAGATACCGGTGCTCGGGCCTGATGTCAATGAAAGTACCTTTAATTTCGTGGTGAATGATCAGGGAGAAATTCGATTCGGTCTGGGCGCCATCAAAGGGGTGGGAGAAGGGGCCGTGGAAACGATTGTAGATGAAAGAAATACCAACGGCCCGTACAAAAACATCTTTGATTTTGCCAAAAGGGTGAACCTGAGGGCAGTGAACAAGAGGGTATTTGAGTCACTGGCCAGGGCCGGTGCCTTTGACTGTTTCAGTGAATGTCACCGGGCACAGTTTTTCCATTCCGATGACAATGGTGCCAGTATATTTCTGGATAAGGTGATCAGGCACACCCAACAGGTGCTTCTCCGGGAGAATACATCACAAATGAATCTTTTCGATGAAAGTTCAGACAATGTGCTTCCCGATCCGGATCTGCCGGAATGTGAGCCCTGGGGTAAAATGGAAATGCTGCAACAGGAAAAGGAGGTTACCGGGATGTATATTTCCGGTCATCCTTTGGATGGTTTTAAAATCCACATTCAGAGTTACTGCAACACTTCCGTTGGAGACCTTAAGAGTAACCGGCATTCCGGGCAAAGGGAGCTTTGTTTTGCAGGAATCATTACCGCGGCCGCTCATAAATACACCAAGAACGGGAAACCTTATGGGGTTATTCAGATTGAAGATTATTCCGACTCCCACCAGTTGTTTGTTTTTGCCGAAGATTACCTGAAAGTAAAGCATTTCCTGGTGGTTCAGAATGCCGTCATGGTGAAGGCCAGGATGCAGCAGAACAGAAGGAATCCCACACAGACCGATATCCGGGTTAAAAGTATGCAGCTACTGAGTGATGTGGCAGAAAATGACACCTCGGACCTGATCCTAAATCTTCCGGTGGGCGACATTAATTCATTTCTGGTTGAAAAAATGAAAACGATTGCGGCTCAGCACAAAGGCCGGTCCAGGTTGAAAATCAGCCTGCAGGATCCTGTCGAAAACTGTACGGTTGAAATGATTTCCCGCACCGTTAAGGTGGATCCCATCGGTTTTTTACAGGAATTATTAAAACATTATGATGTGAAATACCGTTTAAATTAATTCATGCAGGATGGTGAACACTGTGATGGATAAGTAATATATTTGTATTCGAAAGACCAAACTAAAACATAGCATTATGGCACTTGAAATTACCGATTCCAACTTTGAAGAAAATGTGTTGAAGGCTGACAAACCTGTACTGCTCGATTTTTGGGCGGAATGGTGCGGTCCATGCCGCATGGTGGGACCCATTGTGGCAGAAATTGCTGAAGAATATAAAGACAAGGCTGTTGTCGGGAAAGTTGACGTGGACAGCAATCCTGAAGTGGCCATGAAGTACGGTATCCGGAATATCCCCACGATTCTTTTCTTTAAAGGGGGAGAAGTGGTTGACAAACAGGTGGGCGCTGTCCCCAAAAACGTACTGGTTGACAAAATTGAGAGCCTCCTTTAGTACCATAAATCCATTGCCTTTTGATTAAAAGAATTGATCCTGACCTTCCGGGACGATTTGGAAATCTGGAATTGCTTGCCCGCCAGGTCGTGGAAGGGTTCATAACGGGTATGCACAAAAGCCCTTTTCACGGGTTTTCTGTCGAATTTGCCGAACACAGGATATACAATCCCGGAGAAAGTACCAGGCATATCGACTGGAAGTTGTATGCACGTACGGAGAAATTATTCGTGAAACGGTTTGAGGAAGAAACCAATCTCCGCTGTCAGATCGTAATAGACAACTCATCCTCCATGCATTTCAAGGGCAGGGATCATGAAGGGAATGATTACTCCAAGATTGCTTTTTCTGTTGAATGTGCAGCTGCTCTTACATACCTTTTAAGAAAACAAAGGGATGCCGTGGGGCTCAGTGTCATTTCCGATCAAATGGAATTGCACACGGCCGCCAGGTCAAACAGTGTACACCACAGGATGTTGTTTACACAATATGAGAAGCTCTACCATCCCGGCAAAGACCAGGAAAGAAAAACCACAGATACTGCTGAGTTGCTGCATTTGCTNGCCGAAAAGGTTCACAAACGATCGCTTGTGATCATTTTTTCCGATATGCTTGATAATGAAGCCACCCCTGAATCCCTTTTTTCTGCTTTACAGCATNTGAAGCACAACAAACACGAGGTCATCCTTTTCCATGTGCATGAACAACAAAAGGAACTGGAGTTCGATTACGGCAATCGNCCTTATCGTTTTGTGGACATGGAAACCGGCCGNATGATTCGCCTGAATCCTTCAGATCTCAGGGAAAGGTACGTCCGGCAGATGAAAGAATATTACGAAGAATTGCGCCTTAAATGCATGCAGTACAAAATTGATTTCGTACCGGCAAGCATCAACCAGGGCTATGAAAACGTGTTGCTTTCCTTTATGCTGAAAAGATCCAGGCTGTATTAGGTCTTTTTCTGCTGGTTTTATACGACGTCAACAATTTTTCCGGTCGCATACTCTCCTTTATCCAGCTTGTCTTTTACCCGGGAAAAGGCGTCCAGTGTGTACTCCACATCTTCCAGGGTATGAACCGCGGTTGGGATCAGCCGGAGGATGATCGTTCCCTTTGGCACAACCGGGTAAGCGACCACTGAGCAGAACAGGTTGAAATTTTCCCTGAGATCGTGCGCCAGGTTGGCTCCCTCGGGTGTATCTCCGCTGAGTACAACAGGTGTAACGGGAGACTGGGTGTTGCCAATATTGAAACCCCTGGCCCTGAGACCTTTTTGAAGGGCGTTGGCAATGGTCCACAATTTTTCCCGCAATTCCGGATGATTGCGCATCAGTTCAAGCCGTTTCAGGGCACCGGCCACGAGCGGCATGGGCAGAGATTTTGCGTAGATCTGACTGCGCATGTTGTACATCAGGTAGGTGATAATCTCTCGGGGGGCGGCCACAAAAGCCCCGATGGAGGCAAATGATTTGGCAAAGGTGCCGAAAAACACATCTATTTCATCCTGAACCCCGAAATGTTCTCCGGTACCTGCACCGGTGGGACCCATTGTTCCCACCCCATGGGCATCATCGACCAGCAAGCGGAAGTTGTATTCTTTTTTCAGGCGGGCGATTTCATCAAGTTTACCAAGGTCTCCTGACATGCCAAAGACCCCTTCGGTGATCACCAGTATACCGCCGCCGGTTTTTTCCGTGAGCTTTTTGGCCCGGCGGAGCTGGGTTCGCAGGTTGTCAATGTCATTGTGTGGAAAAACAAAACGTTTGCCCAGGTGCATGCGAAGACCGTCAATGATACAGGCGTGTGACTCGCTGTCATAAACAACCACATCCTGTCTGTCAACCAGGGCATCAATGATTGAAACCATGCCCTGGTAACCGAAGTTCAGCAGATAGGCTGCTTCTTTGCCGACAAACGCAGCCAGTTCATTTTCCAGCTGCTCATGCAGCTTTGTCTGACCTGACATCATCCGTGCGCCCATGGGAAGTGCCAACCCGTATTCTTTGGCCGATTCTGCATCGACTTTTCGTATTTCGGGGTGGTTTGCCAGACCGAGGTAGTTATTCAGGCTCCAGACCAGCTTTTCCTTCCCTCTGAAATGCATTCTGTTCGATATATCCCCTTCCAGCTTGGGAAAAGTAAAGTAGCCGTGTACCTGGCTTGCGTACTGGCCCAAAGGGCCCATTCTGGCAGTAGCTTTGGCAAAAATATCCATCACATTAACAATATTGGTGAATGAAGTGATTCATCCCAACAAAAATATATGATATATTACTTTAAAGCAATAAATATGTGGAGGGTCGAATATTTTTTTTACTGGTTGAGTTTCCGGAAAAATATTCCCGGGTCAGGACAGATTTTCCTGTAACGGTCAATCTCCTGCCTGGTACATACGCCCGGGAAATCACCACGCTGGCCCTGCATGTCTGCAATGACCTGAAAATGCAGATGGGGAGGCCAGTCGCCGTTAACCGGAGCATCTCCGATATGGCAAAGGATCTCCCCGGTTCGGAGGGTGGTGCCGGTTGTTTTATCTTTCAGGGAATCAGCGGTGAGATGGCCATACAAGGTATAAAACCTGGCATCTCCAAGCTGATGTTCAACGATGATGGTCGGACCGTAATCCCCGTAATTGTCATTGTTTTGGAAACTGTGGATTTTCCCTTCAAACGGCAAGTAAACCGGGGTGTTTGCTTCAGCCCAGATATCGGTTCCGAGATGAATGCTGCGGGCCTGATCAGCAGACGCTGAAAACAAAGGGCTGCGTCTGTACACGGCCCTGTCTTCAAGATAACCGCCATAGGCATAAACAGCATTTTTTTTCTCCAATTCATCAAATATCAGCCGTTGAAGGCCGGAGGTATCGGTAAAGTCCAGTGTGTGTAATGTCCGGTTTTCTTCAGACAGATCAATGATTAAAGTATTCTCCGGCTGAAGGTCAGGGGAAAAAAGTGGGTGGAATTTATGGTGGTTAACCTGCAGTATTTCTGATAGTTCCATTTCTTACATAAATCTTTCGTTAAATACTTTCTCAAGTGCATACAACTCATCTCTGTGGGCAGCCGCTTCCATGAAATCCAGTTCTTTTGCTGCTTTTTCCATTTGTTTTCTGGTGCGGTTGATTGCCTTGCGGAGCTGGTCTTTATCCATGTATTGCACCACCGGATCAGCCGCAAGGCTCGTGGATTCTGCTTCTGCATAGGCTTTCTTTCCGCTCTGCCGGTCGACAACAGTGGTTTGCCCGTGAATGGCTTCCACTGACTTCCGGATCTGGGCCGGGGTAATCTGGTTGGCTTCGTTGTATTTCTGCTGTTTTTCCCGCTTTCTGTTCGTTTCATCGATGGCAGCCTGCATGGACCGTGTGATATGGTCGGCATACATGACCACCTTACTATGAATGTTTCTCGCCGCCCGGCCGGCGGTCTGAATCAGCGAGCGTTCTGAACGGAGGAAACCCTCATTGTCGGCGTCCAGGATCGCTACCAGGGACACCTCCGGGAGGTCCAGCCCTTCCCTGAGCAGGTTCACACCCACGAGTACGTCAAAATTTCCGAGCCTCAGGTCTCTGAGGATTTCCACCCGTTCCAGTGTATCCACATCTGAGTGGATATACCGGCAGGTAACCCCTGCATTGGTGAGGTATTTGGTCAGTTCTTCAGCCATTCGCTTGGTCAGTGTGGTAACCAGTACCCTTTCATTGTGCGTGGTGCGCTGATTGATCTCCTCCAGCAGGTCATCGATCTGATTTTTGCTGGGCCTGACATCAATCGGGGGCTCAAGGAGTCCGGTCGGACGGATCACCTGTTCCACGACAATCCCTTCGCTTTTATGGAGCTCGTAATCACCAGGCGTGGCACTCACAAATATGACCTGGTTCATGAGACCTTCAAATTCGTCAAATTTCAATGGTCGGTTGTCGAGGGCTGCCGGAAGGCGGAATCCGTATTCAACCAGGTTTTTTTTCCGGGAAAAATCCCCTCCATACATGGCATGTACCTGTGATACAGTGACATGACTCTCATCAACGACCATCAGGTAATCCTCCGGAAAGTAATCCAGAAGGCAAAATGGCCTGGATCCTGGTTTCCGTCCGTCAAAATAACGGGAGTAATTCTCGATGCCCGGACAATATCCGAGTTCACGCATCATTTCCATGTCATAGTTTACCCTGTCTTCCAGTCTTTTAGCCTCCAATTCCTTGCCTATGCCCCTCAGGAATTCTGTCTGCTCAGTCAGATCATCCTGGATGGCACGCATGGCAGACTGCATGCGCTCCTTTGAGGTTACAAAAATGTTGGCCGGATAAATGGCCAGATTTTCCAGTTCTGTTATGGTTTTCCCGCTGACCGGATCTATGGAAGCAAGGCTCTCCACCTCGTCTCCCCAGAAAACGATGCGGTAAGCCGTATCTGCGTAAGCCGGAAAAACATCCACAGTGTCTCCCTGTACCCGGAATTTTCCGCGGGTAAATTCCGTGGCAGTCCGGCTGTATAAACTACCCACAAGGTGATGCAGCAATTTATTGCGGGCAATGATCTGTCCGGTTGCCAGACGAATAATGTTCTCATTGAAATCATCCGGATTGCCAATGCCATAAATACATGAAACAGAACTGACCACAATCACGTCGCGCCGTCCCGACAGCAAAGCACTGGTAGCACTCAGGCGCAATTTCTCAATTTCATCGTTGATGGACAGATCTTTTTCAATGTAGGTGTTGGTTGTGGGAATATAGGCTTCCGGCTGATAGTAGTCGTAATATGAAACAAAATATTCAACGGCATTTTCCGGGAAGAAATGCCTGAATTCACCGTAGAGCTGGGCTGCGAGGGTTTTGTTATGGCTCAGAACAAGCGTGGGTCGCTGAACCTCCCGGATTACGTTGGCAATGGTAAATGTTTTGCCTGACCCGGTCACACCCAGTAATGTCTGGAATGGCTGGGCCTGCTGCAATCCTTCTGACAACTGCCGGATGGCTTCGGGCTGGTCGCCGGTCGGGGAAAATTCTGAAGTCAGCTTAAATGGCATGGATTATTTGTCCCCCATCTTGAATAACAATTGCTTTTCCTCCCTGGTAAGGCTATCGTATCCGTGTTTGGATATTTTATCAAGGATGTGGTCAATTTTTTTTTGCCGTTCGGCCCGTTGTTTGTTATACTCCTCATCACTGACGTAACGTTCCCTGGTATATTCAACCCGCATGGTTGGTTTCTTACGGAATACACGGACAAGTTTCTCCAGGTAAAAACCAAGTACCATTGCCGGATCGCGTCCGGATCGCAGCAACCTGGCATAGGTGTAGCCCCATAAGGCTCCACCAAGGTGCGCAAGGTGACCGCCGGGGTTGCCGTGGTCAATGCTTATCAGGTCAAGTACCACGAAAAAAATGGCAATATACTTCAGCCTGATTCGCCCGAAAAGCAACAACGGAAGCTGGTAATTGGGCATATATGCTGCAATGGCAATGAATATGGCAAGCACCGAAGCAGAGGCACCAATGGCAAGTGAAAAAGCGACCACCTCCTCAAAAACCGGGAATACATTGAACGATACAATATAGAATAACGCCCCGGCCAGTCCTCCCAGCAAATAAGTTGCTGTCAGCCTGTCCTGGCCGATAAAATCACTGAACAGCCTCCCGCCCACATACAGCACGATCATATTGAACAATATGTGAAGGAAGTCAAAATGAAGGAACATGTAGGTGATCAGGGTCCAGGGCCGGTGAAGCACGACATGTACATTGGACGAAATCCCCAGCCATTCACTCATGGCTTCAGCTGCCCCTTCCACATTCCAGAGAAAAAAGAAGACCCGTATCAGGTTGGCCGCTACGAATATGGCCACATTGATCCCGATGAGCCGGGCCAGCACAGAGCCCCGGGCAAAGAAGTTTCTTATCTCCTGAAACAACGATGTTTGCATATGCAGTCGATCAGCTCCGTTAATAAAAAATCTTTCTTTGGCTGCGCCAGTATTTTATTAGCAGGTAACCGAACACCATGCCCCCCAAATGCGCAAAATGGGCCACATTGTCACCCGGGCGATTGGCGATTCCAAAGAATAATTCGAGGGCACCATAAGCCATCACAAAATACTTGGCCTTGATGGGAATGGCAAAAAACAGGTATATGTAGCTGTTGGGGAAAAACATCCCGAATGCGAGCAAAATCCCAAACACTGCTCCGGATGCACCAACCGTGGGAATGAAATATTTTGTCAGGTATCCCACAATTGTACGCTCCGACACACCGGAAATGATATTGTAGGAGCCGGTTTCGACAAAACGTTGGAGGTCTGTGGCACTATAGCCGGCTGCAAGAAGTTCTGAGCGGAGGCTGAGCATCTCCAGGTAATTGACACCCAGGTGGAGGAATGCTGCTCCAAAACCGGTAATCAGGTAATAGGAAAGAAACCGCCGGGATCCCATCAGGTTTTCAATGGCAGTGCCAAACATCCAAAGGGCAAACATGTTGAAAAAAATGTGGGAAAAGTTGGCATGCATAAACATATGGGTAACCAACTGGAAAGGCTCAAAGTCCGGTGATCCGGGCATATACAATCCCAGTACATCGAGCAAATTGATGTGAAAGGCGCTGCCAAAAGATAAGGTGGCCAGAAAGAATAAACCATTAATAATCAGTAGATTCTTTACCACCGGGGGCACTAGACTGAAACCTGCGGATCTGTACATTGCTGAATTTTCGGGTTCNTATATGTTTATTGGAACGCTCCGGNGCAGAAAAAGTTTGTNTTTCCTGAAAAGTCATNCCGGAATGAAAGGCAAAAATACGATTTCTGTTTTATTTAAACCTNTCTGACAGNTCTTCCATGGAAATGATTGTGAGCACAGGTTTGCCGGCGGGGGAATACTCGGGAGCCCNGCAGGCAAAAAGGGAGTCTGCAAGGGCGGACATTTCTTCCTCTGTGAGGGCTTTTCCATGCTTCACGGCCAGTCTTTTTGCCAGAGANCGGATGACATTGGTTTTCTTATCGTCCTTCAGTTCAAGACGATTTTTCTGCATGTTTTCCAGAATNTCTTCCACGCACTCCTGAAGAGAGCCGTCTTCGGCGATTCCTGCCGGAACGGCATTGATCACAAAGGTGGATTTTCCAATCGGATTTATTTCAAAACCCAGCTGGCGGATATCCTCAATGATTTCTTTCAGCATTTCGGTTTCCTGCTCATTCAGGCGAATGTTTTCCGGAAACAGCAATTGCTGGGAACCCGCACTCTTGCCGGCCATACTGTCTGTATATTTTTCAAACAGTACCCTTTCATGTGCCCTTTGCTGATCAATCACCATCATTCCGGACTTCACCGGAGTCAGTATGAAACGGTTGTGTAGCTGGAAAAACTTTTTTTGTCCGTTGTCCTGCTTCCTCTCTTCCCAGTCAGGACTAATAATGGTTTGTTTTTCATTTGTTTGCCCGGTAACTTCACGCACTTCCTCCGGCCCCGGAAACAATTGCTCCCATTGTTTGGGATTTATCCGGCCGGTTAGTGTTTTACCTCCCTGGTACGGGCTTTTTTCCTGCTGAAAGGGGTTGTAATCGGGGTTGACATGGACGCCCGGGGGCCTTACCGGTCTGTTTTTNTCGGTAATGATATTGTCGAAGGCACTTTCCTGGTCGAAGTCCAGTGTCGGTGAAACATTATGTTTACCCAGTGAGCGCTTTACGGCAGATTTAATTACCTGGTAAACAAATCGCTCATCCTGAAACTTGATTTCCGTTTTGGTGGGATGGACGTTCACATCTATTTGTTCCGGATCGGTTTCAAGGAAAAGAAAGAAGCCCGGAAAGGTATCTTCCGGAATCAGCTCCTCAAATGCCTGCTCTACGGCATGATTTAAATAGGGGGACCGGATAAAGCGTTGGTTCACAAAAAAGAACTGTTCACCCCTGGTCTTTTTGGAATATTCAGGTTTTGCCGTGAACCCGCTGACTTTTAAAAGCTGTGTTTCTTCCTCCACAGGAATCAAGCGTTGGTTGTAGTTGCTGCCAAAAAGGCTTGTGATTCTTTGTTTCAGGTTTCCTTTACCCAGCTGATGGGTGAGTTGGTCGTTTTGAAAAAACTGAAATGAGATATCGGGCCTTGCAATTGCCACGCGCTGAAATTCAGTAAGTATATGTCTTTTTTCCACATTGTCCGACTTCAGAAAATTTCGCCTGGCCGGGGTATTGTAAAACAAGTTCTTCACAGAAATATTGGTACCGGGCGGACACGGGCATGGTTCCTGAGACTGAATACTGGATGCATCGACAGAAACAATGGTCCCCACCTCGGTATCGCTGGTGCGCGTCTTGAGCTCAATTTTGGAAATGGCCGCAATGGAAGCAAGGGCTTCCCCACGAAACCCCATTGTATGAATGGCAAAAAGGTCTGCGGCACGGGTGATCTTGGAGGTGGCATGGCGTTCAAAACACAGTCTGGCGTCGCTTTCAGTCATACCGGATCCGTTATCAGCCACCTGGATCAGGGTTTTACCCGCGTCCTTGATAATGAGACGAATATGGTCTGCTCCGGCATCAATGGAATTCTCAAGCAGTTCTTTAACAGCAGAGGCGGGTCGCTGAATGACTTCACCTGCTGCGATTTGGTTGGCAACGGAATCCGGCAGAAGCTTGATCACGTCTGACATTCAGTCATGGTTTTTTAAAAGCGGTTTAAATAAAAAAGATCAGGTAAAGCAATAAAAACATCACGATCAGGATGATAACAAGGCGCTGGTTGGAGGCTGTCCTGCTTCTTGCACCTGAGGAGCGCTTCCACCTCATTTGCAGCCGATCTCTGAGTGCCTGTTCATAATCCTTTTCGTTGTTTTCCATTGCCGCTTTCTGCATTTTTTCCCTTTCTTCCTTCTTTTTGTCGTAATAAACCGGCTTGTAGCCATATTTTTTGTTGCGCGGAGTTTTAAAAAATGTCAGTGCCATGGGGGAGGGGGTTATACGTTGTCGGAATACTTTCCTGCTACAAAAATAAAGATTTAATGCCGAAACGGCAACTTTGGCATATCCGGCCATGGCTTTGGGATCAATGCAAAATCAACTGACTCTGTTTATTTTCTTCAATAAAAAAGGTTTTTTTATCTTGCATTAAACTTTTCATGCAGGATTGTATCAAAGGGTTGAACGGAAACAAAAAACCTTAAAAGAAGATTATTATGAAAACGAAAGTATTTATTTCCTCATTGCTGGCCCTGGTCCTCCTTTTCTCCACAGACGCATTTGGTCAGCGTGGACGAAGGGCACCTGATGTCCGTCCGCAGCAACGCTTTTCAGAACGAGCTGAAGAACAGCGCACCGAAAGGCATCAAATGGCCGATGTGTGCCAGATGATCCCGGATCTAACTGAAGAACAGGAGGCTGAGATCAAATCGCTCCGCTTGAAACAAATTGAACGGAACACAGGGCACAGGAACGCCATGGATGAATTGCGGGCCCGCAAGCGTTCCCTGACAACCGAAGCAGAACCTGATATGAACGCTGTGAATGATGTAATTGATGAGATGACGGAACTGAGGAACACTCAGATGAAAGAAAATGTGAATCATCGTCAGGCAATCCGGGAGTTGCTTACCGAAGAACAGCGGGTGATTTTTGACAACCGGACACGTCGCGCCCAACAGGGACGAGCTCATTCCGGCCGGGACGCCAGATCCGGTGGCCGTGCAGCCCATGCGGGTGGTGGTCGCTGGTAAACCTGGCCAAAACATGTCCGGGTGCCTGAAAACAGGTAAAAGGCGGTTGCTCAAAGAGCGACCGCCTTTCTTTTATTGTAACCCCTGTTGTTGTCAATCTTTTAAGTCTCTGTAGAGTGCATCCACATTGTCGGGCTTTTTGGTCAGGCGGCTGACTATTACAGTTGTGAGTGTGGCAATGATAAATCCGGGTATCAGTTCGTAGACCCAGGCTTCAAGTGCAGGGATCCTGATCCAGACAATAACAGTAACTGCACCTGCAATCATGCCGGATATAATCCCTGTTTTGGTGGCCCCCTTCCAGAAAAGGGCCAGGATGGAGGTTGGGCCGAAAGCCGCACCCAGGCCGGCCCAGGCAAACAAGACGAGCCAGAAAACCAGTTCTTCTGCCAGCAACCCGAGCAAAAGGGAAAGGGTGACCAGTAAGATGACGACGCTCCGGCTCAGGAAGACCAGTCGTTTCTGTGATATTTTGCGGTGGCGGTGTATCAGTTTTTCATAAATATCCCTGACCAGTGAGGAGGCCGCCACCAATAACTGAGAGTCGGCCGTGGACATGATGGCTGCAAATATACTTGCGATGACAATCCCAAACATAACCGGATGCAGGTGCTGATTGGCCATGACAGGATAGATGTTTTCCTGGTCCGCTCCCGGCAGCAGGGAAACCTCCGGGAAGTAAATTCTGCCAACCATGCCGGTGATGATTGCTCCCAGACCCATCAGCACGTTGGCTCCGGTGCCCACCATGGCAACAAGTTTCAGTTTTTTGGGATCTTTGATGGACATGTACCTGGCAATGATGTGCGGGTTACCGGGCGAGCCAAGACCAATTCCGGCAAAACCTATCAGGGCTCCGGCTGTCAGGGCGAAGGGGTTGAAAAACTGCCCCCCGGCCAGTGCAGATGCTTCCTGGTAGAAAATACCGAATCCGCCCAGGTGGGCAATGGCAATAAAGGGCAGAACAAGCAGCGCAAATATCATAAAAATCCCCTGAATGGTGTCAGTCAGGCTGACTGCCAGGAACCCACCGACCATGGTATAAAACAACACAATGACTGTGGTAAGAATAATGCCCTGGGTTTCAGAAATATTGAATGTAGACTCAAAGGCCTTGCCTCCGGCTACAAACTGGGCAGACACATAGGCAATCATAAAGATGATGATGATTCCCACCACCACCGATCGCAAAACACCGCTCTTATCATTGAACCTTGCTGCAAAAAAATCGGGTACAGTAATGCAGTCGCGTTTTTCGCTGAAGCAGCGGATTCGGGGCGCATAAAAGAAGAAGAGAAAGAATTCGACCACTGTATATCCGGTTACAGCCCATACGGCCGCAAACCCCATTTCGAATGCCATGCCGGTTACACCCAGCAGGAGCCATGCACTCCTTCCGCTAACCACCGCTGATAGAGCAACCACAAGCATGCCCATTTTCCTTCCCCCAATAAAAAAATTGGCAATTCCTCGCGAGGAAAAGCGTGCAGCATATATTCCGATCATGATGATCAGTAACAGGTAGCCAATAAAGGACCACACGGCCACCTGATCTACATCCATGGCAAAGGTTTGAACTTCTTCCATAGTTTGGGTTTTAATTCAGACTGAAGTGTAAAACAAACCTAATGGATTCTGTTTTTTTATGCAAATTTATATCCAATAAAACCTTGTGTAAAGCAGGGTGCCTGAAATCACGCAGCACCTTAAACCACGCAGCACCTTAGATGAAGAAAAGGGTAACCCCGGCTACACTGATCACGGCCCCGATAAACTCTTTCCAGCTTACCGGATGCCGGAAAAAAATAAAAGTGGCCGGAAGAATCAGAATTGGAGAAATGGCCATGATGGTGGAAGCAATACCGGTAGCCGTATTCTGAACAGCTATCAGGGAAGAGGATACACCCAGAAATGGTCCGAAAGTCGCCCCCAGCAACATGAGCCACAAGGCCATCCTGTTATTCATTGCCAACCCCACCGAGTTCCATTTTTTGAATACATGTATGACAATGGCGAAACCGATGATACCAGCCATTACCCGGATCTGGGTGGCAGAAAAAGGGTCATAATCTTCCATCCCGAATTTACTGAGGACCAAACCCGTAGCCTGACCCACTGCCCCCATGAAAGCGAAAAAGACCCCCTGGACC
>SL_8KL_010_SEDDRAFT_10002203_pt1 | contig 16569 bp, 17 predicted proteins | sample SodLakKL_010_SED_4_FD_11160 | JGI IMG/M metagenome (IMG submission 11160)
ACCCTGAGATAGATATGCACGTCTTGGTAAGCACTCCCTAACACTTCTTTTATGGCTTCTTCACCTATCTGGAGACAGTGTTTAGGATTTTTCATAACATATCTTGGAAAATCCACACCGAAAAAAAGAGTCAGATCATTATAAGTGATGAAAACCGATTTTTCATCAGGATAATTGTCTGCAATTTTGATTAACTCTGAGTGATATTCGTCTTCCTCAAAGAAATCTACAAATTTTTCTTGAATCTCATCATCCGTGTATTCTGCCATCTATATCTCCGGATTCTAAGGATTAGGTTTCGATGTAAATAAAACTATTCATCATCGAAGAAAAGCTATTTTCCAAAAAACCTTCCCAATTTAAAAGGTAATAACCAGGGTCACATACAAAACCATATATAACACCGTCATATTTAGGTGTAATATGTTCGAAAAAGCTAGCGAAAGTGACGTAACGCGGGCTATAGTGAAGCAATTTGGTAAAAAATTGGATGAATTTGCAGACTCTGAAGTTATTGTCATCGGGGCCGGGCCTAGCGGATTAATGGCCGCTAGAGATCTAGCTATGAAAGGAAGAAAAGTACTTGTCGTAGAGCGAAACAATTATCTTGGCGGTGGATTTTGGCTTGGCGGCTATTTGATGAATACAGTGACAATCCGCCCACCTGGTGAAGAGATATTAGATGAATTAGATATTCCTTACGAAAAAGACGGCGATCTTTACACAGCTATGGGGCCTCATGCATGCTCAAAACTCATCTCGAAAGCTTGTGATGAAGGTATACAAATACTCAACATGACTGAATTCGAAGACGTGGTTCTTAGAGAGAATGACAGAGTCGGTGGCGTAGTTATCAATTGGACTCCAGTCTCTGAGCTTCCAAGACAGATAACTTGTGTTGACCCTATATCTTTAGAAGCAAAAATAGTTATAGACGCTACTGGACATGACGCCTGTGTTGTCAGCAAACTCGAAGAGAGAGGTATGATGGAAACAACAGGTTTTGGTGGTATGTGGGTCGACGAATCTGAAGACCTGATAGTTGAGCATACCGGAAAAGTTCACGAAGGTGTTGTAGCTACAGGCATGGCTGTCTCGACTACTTATGGACTTCCAAGAATGGGACCAACCTTCGGTTCAATGCTTCTCTCCGGTAGAAAAGGAGCTGAAGTAACCGATGAGCTTCTCGACTGAACTCCCTTTTTCAAAAATTTTTCTTTATGTCGATAGTAGTACAGAAAACATCGGATATCAGAATCTAAAAAATTTTCTCGAGGAGGAAACCGGATTAGAGGTCCAAGTAAAAGAAGATTTCCTAAGGAAGAAGTACGAGGAAGGCTTAACAAAAGAGTTAGCTAAGACCAAAGTTAGAAATAAAAGAAAAAGAGATTTCAAAAAACCCTTGCCGAAAGAAATCGAGATTGAAGAGAAGATTATCCAAAAGGATAGAGAACTGCTTGGAATAATATATGATGGACATCGACTAGTAAAACTCTTTAGGAAATTTCTCGAAGAAGAAGAAAAGAGAAATCATACAGTTATAATCACGAAAAGGCTTGTTGGCACCTTGGAAAAGAATGAAAATCGATATCACATCAGAACAGTAATCAGCTCTATACCTTCAGTTATCTCTGTATCGGGGATAGTCGAAGGACCTGCTAAACCGAGAAAATACTACTTTGCCGATGAAATAGAAAAGAAAGATATCCTGAATTTTGAGCCGATGCAATATTCAGATGAGCGGATGGAAAGTGCCGTCAGATCATATCTCCTACAGACTGTCTTTTGGCGTCTAGAAGGTTATCCTTTCTGCGATAGAGAAGGATGTTGCCTGAATAATTCCCATTGGCAGAAAGATGTGATCAAAAATCAAGTAAATGGCGAACTATGTGAAGAACATTCAAAGAGATTAAAGGAATTCAAAAGAGAAGAATCTGCGTAATAACATCGTTATTTTTATATGTGTTGAATGAGGTATTGTGAGTGTGTCCTTCTTAGCATAGAGGACCTAGGGTATAAATTAATAAACGATAAATCCTACGTAGGATATATAGACAATAACTATAGTTTAAATTTAGAGGATAAGTATGGATGTCGAAAAAATAAGAGAAGACTTTCCTGTAGTCGATGAATATATCTACTTCGACAGCGCCTGTTTGAGTTTGAAACCCCAACCAGTTATAGATGCTGTTCAAAAATATTATACTAAATTTCCAGTATGTGAAGGAAAAAGAAGTGCTCACACGCTCTCTACCCAATTGACAAAAGAAATAAGGAAAGGTAGGGAAAGCGTACGGGTTCTTTTGAATGCTTCTGAAACAGAAGAAATAGCTTTCATGAAAAACACTACTGAAGCAATAAATACCGTAGCACGTGGTCTACCTCTAAAAAAAGGCGATAAAGTACTTACCACCGATAAAGAACATAACAGCAATCTTGTACCTTGGATAAAAATGAAAGAAAAAAGAGGTATAGTGTATGAACAGGTCTCCACGGATAAAAACGGTCAGTTGAATCTTGAAGACCTTAAGGAGAAGATGGACGAGGACGTAAAGATCGTATCTATGGTCCATACTTCTAATTTGGATGGGACTACAACACCAGCTTCAGATGTTGCCGACATCGTTCATGAATATGACGCATACTTTATGCTTGACGGTGCCCAGAGCGTCCCTCACCGTCCTGTAGATGTTAAGAAGATAGGGGTTGACCTTTTGGCCTTTTCCGTTCATAAGATGTTAGGACCAACAGCTATCGGTGTACTCTACGGAAAAAAAGAATTGTTAGAAGAACTCGACCCGCTTACATACGGTGGTGGAGGAGTTAAGTCTACTAGATACGATGAAGCAACTTTGCAGGATTCCCCAGAAAAATTCGAAGCGGGCCTTCAAAACTTTGCTAGCCTAGCAGCAGTAAAACCCGCCGTAGATTACATCAGAGAAATAGGTTTAGAAAATATAGAAGAGCATGAAAAAAAACTGAATCGGATTGCAACAGAAGAATTAAAAGATATGGTCGAAATAATCGGACCTGAAGACCCAGAAAAAAGATCCGGCATATTTAATTTCCAACTAAAAGAATTAGGGTGTCATGAGATAACACTCTTGATGGATGAAGAAAATATATTGCTGAGAGGGGGTCAACAGTGTGTTCATTCATGGTACAGTTTTCATGGCCTTGAAGGAGGTAACAGAGCTTCTTTTTATTTATACAATACTGAAGAGGAAGTTCAAAAATTCGTAGAAGTTATTAAATCTTTAGTGGGTTAATTATCTTTGAAATTTTTGATCAGTTCGTTAAACTCTTCATAAAGTTCATCGACTATATCTTTTTCAGTGGTCTTGAATAGTAATTTTCCTGAGGGATAGATACCGATCTCTACGTCGAATTCTGGATGTAGAACGAGCAATATTACTTCAGAAGAAAATTCTATTTTAAATTCTTTTTTAGAAAGGTGCGTCTCAAGTTCTTCAAGATTGATTCTAGTTTCCTTTTTAGGTTCCGCTCTGTATGCCCCGGAATCGGAACACGGTTCTACCACGTCGTACATCGCCGCTAACTATTAAAGGCTAGGTCGTATTTAATTCATTTTAACCTTATTGAGATGAAGTATACAAGGGAAGGTTTAATAAGTCAGTGTTATATTTGAAGAAATATGCGATGCGAAGAATTCGTAAATGAATATATGCCTACTGTAAAAGCCAATATCGCTTATATATTGTATAATGAGTACGACCTAAAACAGATTGAAATATCAGAAATTCTGGATATAACACAACCTGCAGTCTCTCAATATATTAGGGGAAGTAGAGGTAAAACTACGGAATTGCGCGAAGAAATAGAAAAATCTATAGAAGAGGTAGCCGAAGAAATCTACAATTCTAGGCAATCTGGTAAACTAACGCAAGAAAAAGTCGATGATTTGATGTGTGATATCTGCAAAAGGATTTGAATTAGTTAACTCGAAAAGTTTTTTACTCTTTTATGTATTTACATACCTGATATTTATGAATAAAAAAGAACTAGAGGATAATCTAGTCAAAGGGATACAAAAGGCCGTAACTAGTGTCACGAAAGAAACAGAGAAAAAACTTAGAGATGCAAAAAATAAAGAGGAGAAAGAAGGAGCTAAAGTACAATTGAAAGCCATTCTAGAAAATATAGATGTCGGGAAGAACGAAAAAAGACCTATATGTCAGGATACTGGTACCCAGACTTTCTTCATAGAAGTTGGAGAAGATTTCAAATGGTTAGGTTCTCTTAAAAGTGCCGTAAACAACTCAGTAAAAAAATCTACTGAAAAGATTCCTTTAAGACCTAATGCGATAGACCCTATCAGCGATGAAAACAGCGGCGATAATACAGGTCGGTTTATCCCCTCAATACACTGGGATATAGTTGAAGGAGATGAAGCGATAATACATATTATTCCAAAAGGTGGGGGTAGTGAAAACATGAGCAAACTGGAAATGATGACTCCTGGGAAGGGTTTGAAAGGTGTAAAAGAAATAGTATTAGATCAAATAGCAGAGATGGCTGGTAAACCTTGCCCTCCAACGATTGTAGGCATAGGTCTAGGTGGAGGTGCAGATCTCGCCATGGAATTGGCAAAAAAAGCTTTATTGCGCCCAGTCGGAGAAAGACATATAGAAAACAGGATTGCAGAATTGGAAGAAGAATTACTTGAAAAGGCCAATGAACTAGGCGTAGGTCCCATGGGCGTAGGAGGAAAAACTACGGTCCTTGACGTAAAAATTGAATATGCTCATCGTCATCCGGCATCTTACCCAGTAGCTGTTCTCCCCCAATGTTGGGCAAATAGACAAGCAAAGCTAAAAATCACTTCTAAAGGCGAAATAGAGGTGGTAAGATGAAGGTCCTAGAAACACCTCTCGACCATGAAAAAGTAAAAGAACTTCGAGTCGGTGACGCATTCTACATAACAGGCACAATTTTTACTGCTAGAGATGCAGCCCATGAAAAATTGCTAGAGATCGACGATGAGGACGTGCCTTTTGACCCTTCAGAGTACGCTATGTTCCACTGTGGACCAGCAATTCATAAAGAAAAGGGCGAATGGAAAGTCGTCTCCGCAGGACCTACTACTAGTATCCGGATGGAGATCTTCGAGGATGATTTTATTGAAAGATTCGGAACAAAAGTGATAATTGGGAAAGGCGGAATGGGAGAAAGAACCCTTAAAGCTTTGAAGAAACACGGCGCGGTATATTGTCAGTATACAGGCGGCGCGGGAGCACTTATGGCTAACGCCATAAAGGAAGTAGAAGATGTTTACTTTTTGGAGGAATTAGGCATTCCAGAAGCTTTTTGGATGTTTAGGGTTGAAGAAGCTGGTCCTTTCCTTGTGACCATGGACTCTGCCGGAAACAGTATACATGATGATGTAGCTGAAGAGGTTTCAAAGAACTTGGAAAAAGTGAAATCTAAACTTTAAACACTTTCTTTTTTAGTAATATGGATAAGATAATCGAAGAGATCAAAAAAGCAAAAAGAATAGTAGCCTTTACTGGAGCTGGTATGTCGGTCGAAAGCGGCATCGCTCCTTTTAGAGGTGAAAATGGACTATGGAGCGAATTCGATCCTCAAAAGGTTGCTAGTGCCTCAGCATTTACTAAGGAACCAGAAAAATGTTGGAAATTATTTAAACTCCAGATAGTAGAGAGTTTCGATAGCGAGCCGCATAAAGGACATTATTCTCTCGTGGAACTTGAAGATTATGGGTTAAAATCAGTGATAACCCAGAATATCGATGGACTTCATCAAAAAGCCGGTAGCGATCAAGTTTTAGAATTGCATGGTTCACTAGCTAGATTGATTTGCACATCCTGTAAAAATAGTTTTGATACAAACCGAGTCTTAGATGAGATCAAGAAAGGAAAAGTACCTAAATGTGAATGTGGTGATATACTAAAGCCAGATGTTGTACTATTCGGAGAAGCTCTTCCTCAGAGTATATTCCGGCAAGCCTGGAAAGAAGCCGAGAAATGTGATTTTTTATTATCACTAGGCACTTCAGCAGTAGTTCAACCCGCCGCTTCTATACCGGAATTGGCGAAAAAATTTGGAGCGAAAATTGTCGAGATAAATCTAGAAAAGACTCCTTTGACGAACGAAGTGTCTGATCACTTTTTAGAGGGAAAGGTCGGAGAGAGGTTACCAGAACTAGTAGCTCATCTCTGATTTTCTCTCAAACATCTAAGCTATTGCAACTCTTTATCCAATATATCTCCTATCTCTGTGGGCATTCTAGCGACAGAAACACCCGCATCTTCAAGGGCATCTATCTTCGATTCAGCAGTTCCTGTTCCACCTTCCGATACTATAGCACCTGCATGACCCATCCGTTTACCTTCCGGTGCGGTCCTACCTGCGATGTAAGCAACAACAGGCTTGTCATATCCTTTTTTGATAAATTTAGCAGCGTTTTCCTCAGCACTCCCACCTATCTCTCCAATCATGATTACTGCATCGGTCTCAGGGTCTTCTTCATAAAATTTCAACGCATCTATGAAATCCAATCCTACTATTGGGTCGCCTCCTAGACCAAAGGCTGTAGATTGACCGTGCCCTTTTTCAGTGATTGTATTAACTATCTCATAGGTCAGAGTGCCGCTTCTAGAGACCAACCCTATATTGCCTTGCTCAAATATGTGATTAGGCATAATGCCTACCTTACTCTTTCCAGGAGAGATTATACCGGGTGTATTTGGACCTATAATAGTTGTATCATACATCTCAGCTAATCGCATTATCTTTGCTGAATCCTGGACAGGTATATTTTCTGTTATAATCACTACGGGGTCCATCTCGGCTTCAATTGCTTCGAAAGCCGCGTCTTTAGCAAACGGTGCCGGTACAAATATGATCGAAGCATTTCCGCCGGCTTTTTCTTTAGCGGTTTCAACAGTATTAAAAACAGGAACTTCTTTTACCTTTTTACCGCCTTTTCCTGGCGTAACGCCGCCAACTATGTTTGTTCCGTATTCTTTCATATATTCAGTGTGAAAAATCCCTTGCTGACCAGTGATACCCTGAACGATCACTTCCGTATTTTCATCTACTAATATTCCCATGTTTTCGGTGATTATGTAGATATTATTAAATGCTTTGTTTCAATGAGAGAGTTCTCAACGAACTAAATCTATCTAAAATGAATCTAATCATCAAAATGATTTTAAACTCACTAAACATAACGAAAAAGACAAGGATCTAAAACATGTTCGACAAGATAGCTTCAATATATGACCGACTTTCATGGTTTTTCCTTCCAAATATAAAAAGAGATATTTTAGACAATATCCAAATGAATAAAAACGATAAGATCTTAGATGTTGGGGGAGGAACCGGAAAACTGATCGAAACCGTCTCAAAAGAAAAACCCGAAGTCAAGGGATATATAATAGATAAATCAAAAGGAATGTTGAAAAGAGCTTCTTCGGAAGAAGAGGTTATAGTTGGAGACTCCGCGACACTTCCATTTCGCTCTAGCTGTTTTGATTTTATTTTTTGTGTCGATGCACTACATCATTTTGAGAAAAAAGGTAAAAGCCTAAACGAGATGATTAGAGTTTCAAAAACAGATGGGGAAATAATAATATTAGAACTCGATCCAAATAACTACATGACAAAATTCATAGAATATGTGGAAAAGATCTTGGGAGAACCTTCAGAGCTTTATGAGGAAGAAATCCTCAAAAAAATTTTTCAAAAAAATGCTTTTAGAGTAAGTATCGAAAAAATTAATTTTTTTCAGTACATACTTCGAGCTAAAAGGTGAGATCATGTATAAAGGATTGGCGATCATATTCAGTTTTTATTTTATAGGGGAAATGGCTGCGGAACTTGGTAATCTTCCTATACCAGGTAACGTGTTAGGAATGATTTTTCTCGTGATAGGACTATGGGGAGGAGCAATCGACATAAAAGATGTAGAAAAAGAAGCAGAATTCCTTGTCGATAATATGAGTATAATGTTCATTCCTCCTGGAGTCGGAGTGATGCTTTACTTTGGACTGTTGAGAGAAGAACTTCTTCCAATTATCGGAGCACTGATATTGAGTTTCGTAATCACGATCGGATTTACAGGCAAAATAGTTGAGGTGTTGAGATGAATGTTTTTGGGATATTTTTGACAATCTCAATTTATTTTATATTTAATAAATTATATGAAATAAAAAAGAAGTTCTATCTTAACCCAGTGATGCTTTCTATCACCTCCATAATCGTCCTACTTTATTTCGCTGAAATAGAATATCAGGTGTATATGGAAAGTGCAAGGATATTGAGCTTTCTACTTGGCCCTGCAGTGGTTAGTTTAGCTATCCCGTTATATAAGAGAAGAAAAGTTGTACTAGATTACTCTAAACAGATCTCAGGTGGGGTTGTATTGGGAGGACTTATAGCAATACTTAGTGCTTTTTTTGTAGCTTACCTGCTTGGTGGGAGCAGAGCCCTTCTTTTGACTATATCCCCTAAAAGTGTTACGACACCGATAGCTATCGGTGTCAGTGAACGGATAGGTGGAATTCCTTCCTTAACCGCAATTTTGGTAATAATAACCGGCATAATGGGGAACTCGGTCGGTGTCCCTATCTTAGATTTCTTTAAGATCAAAGATAAGGTAGCTAGAGGTTTAGCTATGGGCGTCACTTCTCACGGATTAGGAACTGCGAGAATCATTCAAGAAGATAAATTGAGTGGAGCAGTGAGTGGCCTTGGTATGGCTCTTAATGGCGTCTTCACTTCTTTTATTCTCTATTATCTGATACAGATATTGATGAGCATATAACGTCTAGATTTGATAATTAATTAAGATCTTAGATTCAAAGATCGTTAAGATTTGAACTGATATTTATTATTTCAACGTAAAGCATTTATAAGCCTCATTGGCTCTAAATGAAAATAATAGAGAGGTGCTCGTGAGTGGCAAAGAATTCTTTAGATAACTGCCCAGTCTGTGATAACAATCTTACGGAAGAGCAAGATGAATGTCCTAATTGCGGAGCTATCTTAGAACTGTTCGATATTGAGAGGGATATAGATGGTAGTGTTTCTAAGGACGCGGTTGAGAAAGTCAGAAATTTGATAATTGAGGAAGGGGAAGACGAAGAGCTAATTGAAGAATTTAGGGGAATGGAATTTTCGTCGATAATGAGTGGAGATGATGAAGAAAATTTTGAAGAAATCGTGACCTTTGCATGTCCTATTTGTGATAGTGAAGTAGATGAAAACGACTCCCAATGTCCTAACTGTGGAGCTATATTTGAGGAAGAAGGTGATAAGGAAATTTTTGAGGATGAAACAAAACAAGAAAAGAGAGATCCTTTCACTGAGAAGGAAGAAATAATAGTCGATTTTCAAGATGAAATAGAAAAATATCAAAGAAAAATCGAGCGATTTGAAAGTTCAGGTTTAGGCACTAAATATCTAAAGAAAGATTTAGACGAGCTGAAGGAAGCTCAAAATAATAAAGAGAAGGAAAAAGGTAAAGAAATTTTAGAAGAAATCGATGTTAAAATCAAATATGCAGAAAATATCATGGAAATCACATCTAAATGCGAATCTTTGTTGAGAGCCTTGGCCGAAAAAATCGATACTTCAGAGATGGAAAAAAAAGTTGAAAAAATATATGATGGCTGTGACATCGGTGAATATGAGGTAGCCTCTAAAAGGGCTCAAAATATACAGAAAGAAATAATAGAAAAAATAAATAGATTAGACGAAGAAAAAGGGCTAGGTGATCTAATCGAAGAGAAGAGTGAGGAAGCAAGAGAAATAATATCTAATATCAAAGCTGATGTGGACCCGAAACGAGTTGAAGAAAAAATCGATGATGCATTATCGACTAAAAACGATGGTAATATAGAAAGAGGCGTCTATAAGGTGATGAAAGCTCTAGATTTGGCCGTTGATATTTCAGAAATATCGGAGAAAATCGTAGAGGCTAATGAATACATTGAAAAGATTAGCCAAAAAGGAATGAATTCCTCATTATACCAAGAGAATATAGACGAGGCTATAAATAAAATTGAATCTGAGGGAAAAGAGACTGCGTTTGAGATCGTTAATGAATCTATAGAAGATATGCAAAATAAATTAGAAAAATATGAAAAGGAAGAGACAAAAAAACTAGAATCCTTAGAGCTTGATGAAGAAATACAAGAAAAGATACCTCAACTAGAGAGTCTTTTGAGCCAAGCTGATAAATTTGGTATAGATATAAAAGAAGGTAACGAAAAGATAGGTGAAGCTGTAAAATATGCTGACGAAGACGACTATGAAAAGGGGCTTACTAATTTAGAAGAGATTGAGAGTAAATATCGAGAAAAATTGGATAAAAAGATAGATGAAAAAATTGATTCTATAAAAGAGGAAGAAAGCGAAAATCTGTTAAAAAAGGAAGGTGACTTTGACAAGATTGAAAAACTGAAAGAAAAAGGCGACTATGAAAAAATTTTAGATATGATCGAAGAGGTAAAAGAAAAGATAGAAAATCAAAAAGAAATCAAAGAAGATCTATCTGAAGATATTTTGAAAATTGAAAAGATCGCCGATTACAGTGAAAATCTAGATTTTGAAATAAAAAATGTGAAATCTTTGATAGAGGATGCAAAGGAAAAAATAGAAAATGAGGAATGGTCTGAAGCTAAAAAGGACATAAAAATCTGTCAAAATAAAGTAAAGAAAAAGCTATTAGACTTTTTAAAAGGGGAAATCACTATAGCAAAGAAAAAACTAAGTGGAATAGAAAATGGAGATGTTACAAAACCAATTGGTTTTCTTAAAGAAGCGAATCAAGCTAGAAAGGAAGATAAAATAGAAGAGAGCTTCAAGGCCTTAAATAATTACAAAGAAGAAATGGATAGGATATTTGAAAATGACAACTAACAATATTGAACTTATAGTTTTTGATATGGACGGGGTCCTAGTTGATGTTAGGAGTTCATGGGCTTGGGTGCATGATCGATTTGGAGTAAATAATGAAGCTTCATTAGAAGCTTACAACAATGGCGAAATAGATGATCTTGAATTTATAGAAAGAGATATCAAACTTTGGAAAGACATTGATAAACATGTTGACAAAAATGATATCATAAAAATATTACAGGAAGCACCTGTAATGTATGGGTTTGAAGAGGTAATCCCATTCCTTAGCCAGAAGTATATGACAGCGATAATAAGTGGAGGACTAAAACCTCTTGCAAAATATATAGGTGAGAGTTATTTCGATAAAATCATGGCCAACGATATTGAGGAAAATAATGGAAGACTAACAGGAAAAGGTATTTTAGAAGTCGAACTGAATAATAAAGGTAAAGCTTTTGATAAATTACTTACTGATATGGAAGTTAAAGAAGAGAAAACAGTGGCAATAGGAAATAGTCATGTCGATGTTCCCATGTTGAAGAAGGCGGGAATTGGTATAGCTTTCAATCCGGCAGACAAAAAAGTAAAAGATCACGCAAACATAGTTATAGAGGAAAAAGATCTCACTCTTTTATTTGAATGGTTATGATCTCAATTCACCAAAATATTTTATGCTACCGTGAGTATTAAACATAATATCATGGAAACAGGTGATTTAGAGGATGAGAATCTAGAAGATATTTGCCAAAATATCCAAACTATGAAGATAAGAGGAGCAGCAAAGATTGCTAGAGCGGGTGCCCTAGCATTAAAAAATATTGCAGATGATTATGATGGTAATAGTGCCAAAGAGCTTAAATCTAAACTTGAAGATGGAGCTAAAAAACTTCTTACAACTAGACCTACAGCAGTTTCGTTAGAAAATGCAATAAATCAAGTGATGGTTGAAGATTATGATGGATTAGAAGAATTAAAGGAAAAAATATCAGAAAGGGCCTCGAGTTTTATTGAGAAGTCATTTGAAGCAAAAGAAAGAATAGCTGAATATGGAGGGAAAAGGATCTCGGATGAGGACGTAATACTAACACATTGTAACAGCTCTATGGCCTTAGGAGCCATAAAATATTCCTGGGATCAGGGGAAAAATATAGAGGTTATAGCTACAGAGTCAAGACCAAAAAAACAGGGATATATCACTATTAAGGAGCTATCTCAATATGGCATACCAGCTACCCTTATAGTTGATTCAGCAGTTAGACATAAAATGAAGGATGTCGATAAGGTATACGTTGGTGCGGATACCGTAGCTTCTAACGGAGCGGTGATAAACAAGATCGGGACTTCTCAGGTCGCTCTCTGCGCCCACGAAAGTAGAGTCCCACTAACGGTTTGTGCTGAGACTTACAAATTTTCAAGTAAAACCGCTCTTGGAGATCTTGTAAAAATAGAAGAACGAGATCCCTCAGAAATAGTAGATCCTTCCGATTTTCCAGGAGTCAACATCAGTAACCCCGTTTTTGACGCTACACCCTCCAAATACATAGATTCTATTATAACTGAAGAGGGAGTTATTTCACCTGAAGGAGCTTATAGGGTAATAGAGGAGATGGAAAAATGAGTATAGATTATCTTGCTTTAGATGAGGAATTAGATGAAGAGGAATATATCATATGCGAATACACAATAAAGAGTGATTTAGATATAAAAACAGCAGGTAAAAGGATTGCGGAGGAAGAATCTACCGGTACTTGGACACATCCTACCACGCTTTCTGAAAATATTTTCAAAAGATACGGAGCTAAGGTAACAAAGGCTGAAGGGAACAGAGTTAGGATAGGCTATCCTGTAATAGATTTCTCCGGCAATATAGGAGGAATTCCCCAAATATTGAGTATAATCGCCGGTAACCTTTTTGGATTAGAATCACTACAGGGAGTTAGACTTGTACACTTAGAACTGCCATCGAAGATTGTGAAACAATATCCTGGACCACAGTTCGGTATAACAGGATTGCGAGATATCTTAGATAGGCCTAAAAAACCTTTAGTTGGAACAATTGTGAAGCCAAAGATAGGTCTCCCGCCAAAAGAATTTGGAGATTACATATATGAAGCTGGGAAAGGAGGACTGACCAATTCTAAAGATGATGAAACATTAGTAGATCAAGACTTTTGTCCCCTCGAAGAAAGGGTAAGCGAAGTCAGTGAAAAGCTTGATTTGTTGGAAGAAGAAGGCCACAAGATGATCCATGCACATAATATAAGCACAAATGCTCATAAAATTTTAGAAGCCGCAGATATCGCTTTAGAAAATGGAGCGAGACAACTGATGATAGACGTGTTAACAGTCGGTTTTTCCGGCCTTCAGGCACTAGCAGAAGATCCTTCAATAGATGTGCCGGTCCACGTCCATAGAGCGATGCACGGAGCAATAACAAAAAATCCAGATCATGGTATCTCTATGCCTGTAATAGCTAAAATTGTCAGAATGGCTGGTGGAGATGCTCTCCATATAGGGACCTACGGAGCGGGAAAAATGCACGCAGATGTCGAAGAAGAACTAAGATCAAGAGAGACTCTATTGGGAAAGATGCACGGACTTCCAAAGATGATGCCGGTAGCAAGTGGAGGACTGCATCCGGGCCTAGTACCGGAATTAATGGAAATGAGTGGTATGGAAGTTCAAATACAAGCAGGTGGAGGCGTATCTGGACATCCAAACGGGATAAGAGCTGGAGCTACAGCTCTGAAGCAAGCTGTAGATGCTGTTTTCGAAGGAACCGATTTAAAAGAATATGCAGAAGAGCATGAGGAATTAAAGAAGGCTTTAGAGAAATGGATGTGATACGTTTATGAAATTAAAGGTTAAAAAAATCGATATAGAATCTCGAGACCAGAGAGTAATGTTGAACAGTAGTGATGCTAAAGAGATCGGTCTTAGAAGCCAAGATAGGGTATCTTTAAATCATAATAAAAAAACTTGTACTGCGACACTCGAGATCTCCAAGAGCCTGATAGATAAAGGATATATTGGGCTTGTCGAAAAGGTTATGGAAAGTTTAGATGTTGAAGAAGATTCTAGCGTCAAAATAAAACCTACTGGAAGGCCAGAATCTGTAGAGCATATAAAGGAAAAATTAGAGGGAAAAGAACTTTCAGAACATGGGATAAGAGAGATAATCCAAGATATAGTAAACCAACGGCTCTCTGATATAGAACTCTCTGCTTATGTTTCGGGCATATATGCTCAAGGAATGAATAACATTGAAATTAAATATCTTATCAACGCGATGATCGAAACAGGAGAAACTATCGAGTATGACAGACATCCAGTATTTGATCATCACAGTATAGGAGGCGTACCTGGTAACAAAATCACTCTGCTAATAGTCCCGATCGTAGCTTCTGCAGGATTGATGATACCTAAGACAAGCTCTCGAGCTATTTCTAGTGCTGGAGGAACGGCCGATATTTTTGAGACTCTAGCTGATGTAGACCTCAGTATGGAAGAAATCAAAGAGATAGCAGAGGATGTGGGAGGTACGATAGCTTGGGGAGGGGCGGTAAATCTAGCACCTAGTGACGACATGATAATAAGAGCAGAATATCCTTTGAGGATAGATCCATACCCTCAGGTCTTAGCTTCGGTACTTTCAAAGAAAAAATCAGCGGGTGCTGAATACCTAGTGATGGATATACCAGTTGGAGCTAACACAAAAGTCGAAAATATAGAACTAGGTAGAAAATATGCTAGAGACTTCGTTTCTCTTGGAGAGGAAATAGGAATAGAAACTTCTTGTGCATTGAGCTATGGTGGACAGCCTATAGGAAATGCTATCGGACCCGCTATCGAAGCAAAAGAGGCAATGATGGCTCTCGAAAGAAAAGAAGTCCCATCTAGCCTGATAGAAAAATCAACTACATTAGCAGGTATGATACTTGAACAGGGAGGTATTAGTGAGGGGAAAAAAGAAGCAAAAAAGCTCTTGGAAAGTGGAAAGGCTCTAGATAAAATGAAGAAGATAATAGAGAGACAAAAAGGCGATCCTGAAGTGAGCTCAGACGATATCGAAATAGGCGAATATTCAAAGAAAATATATTCGGATGAAGAGGGATACGTGGATAGTATCAACAATGAGGAGATAATCAAAATAGTTAGAGCCGCCGGGGGACCGAACAGCAAAAAAGCGGGTATTCTTTTAAACAAGAAAAAAGGAGACAAGGTAGAAAAGGATGAAGAAAAATACACGATATACTCTGAATATGAAACGAAGTTGAAAGAAGCTGTAGACCTTGCTAATCATTTAAGACCTCTCAAAGTGGAAGGGATGATTCTAGAAACTCATCCAAATATAAAGAAAATATAAATCTATTCTACTCAGAGATGATGTCTAAGACGGACCGCTTCCCCCTTATTAGCTTCTTGCATCTCTTTTCCAAACATGACTGAAGGACCTACTCCCCTCAATTCTCCATCATGTACCACAATAGCTTCGTCTTCAGGTCTTATCACCTCATCCGCGTCTTTAACACCAACTGCGAAAACGCTACCTTTGGGAATAAAATCATCTATTTCAACAAGATTTGTCTCTACTTCCCTTAAAACTTGGGCACCCTCTAAAGTCAAGGATATCAATCCTCTTTCAGGTACCAACATCCCTCTTTGGGTTTGCCCATGCATTATCTTGTACCAGGGATATTTACCTTTTATTTCAGAATTTTCAAGTAGTTTCTCTCCACCACCACCGAACTGGAACCTAGCAAAAGATTCTAGATTTTCCATCAAAAATTTTTGAACACTACCCCTTTCATTACCAACGAGTTCTTTAAGCGTTTCGCCTAATCTATCGATAGCTTGGTTAGAAGTAGGATGGTTGCCCTTAGCTGAATCAATACTTTCGATCTCCTTATTCACAAAGGACATATCTGTTGGAAGATGAGAGATTATATGATCATAATTTGCTTTATCGAGGAGATGGTGGAGCTGATCTAAAATGATCTTTTTCTCTTCTTCAAACCACTTATGTGTGACCGGAATGTCATATTGCTGAGCAGGATAAAATAACTCGAGTTCCCGTGGGACTACACCTAATGGAGAAGTCAGAGACACCTCATGAATATTTGGCCAATTTACCTGCTGAGTAGCCTCTCTAAACCTTTTATGAGATTTCGATTGGAAATAAGGTTTTCTAGCTGAACAAGGAAGTAAGAGTAGAACCTCTCTTTTTGGAGGTTTATATCTGTTCTGGATCCTTTTTTTGAATCTCTCAATATCGGGCCGATTAAGACTTTCTCTCGTAGTAACAGAAAAATTATCTCCAGTTACGGGTACACCTTTGGAAAAAATTTCGTAATTCTCATCACATTTTCTCAGAATTTCAACCATCCAAGGCTCAGTTCTAACTCTTGTTTCGACTAATTCTCTAATCCTTCCTTTTCTTATACTCTTTCTGACAAGTTCAAGTTCACCTAAAAGGTGTCTCGGATTGTTCCTAGGACTTCCAGGAAATCCAATCCAATCCGATAATTCTACTCCTTCAGTGGATATCATCTCTAAAAAAGAAGAATCGAAAAGATCCACACCAAGATAGGCTAATAAAGCTAGGTTGTTCGGCTGAGCTATCCCTGGAGCATAAATCAACTTGTAATAATCTATCTTTTTCCTCAGATCGATCACTTTATT
>SL_8KL_010_SEDDRAFT_10002204_pt1 | contig 16557 bp, 19 predicted proteins | sample SodLakKL_010_SED_4_FD_11160 | JGI IMG/M metagenome (IMG submission 11160)
TCGAAGGAAGTAAAGCTGATCCACATGGATGCCCAGAATATGGAGTTTGACGATAATACCTTTGATACCGTCTTTACCACCTGCGTATTTTGTTCCGTCCCCGATCCGATAAAGGGACTGAAGGAAATTAAAAGGGTATGTAAACCGGAGGGTAAAATTGTCATGATTGAACACGTCCGAAGTAATAAAAAAGTCCTCGGACCGCTGATGGACCTCTTAAATCCTGTTACGGTAAACACCTACGGTGCCAATATTAACCGGCGCACCGTGGAAAATATTAAAAAAGCAGGATTCAATAATGTGCAGGTAAAAAACCTGGCAGGGGACATCGTAAAAAAAATCATCTTTAAAAACGAAAATTAGTGGTTTTATCTGAGCAGGGACAGGGACCTGTCTGTTGACAAAACAACAGACGGGTCCCTGTCTTTTATATGGGGGTGTCTGCTTTTGTACCTGCATCCGGTTTTATCCGAGTCAACACAGAGAATATGGGTAAAACATAAACATGCATGTTTATTGAAGCGAAATAAGGAATGCTAACAATCATACCAATTACAAGGAGTGGTCTAAATGGACAAGAAAAAATTAGAGGAAGAGTTTAAAGAGGAAATAGGGTTTGTACCCCCGGGGATTATGGTATCTCAAAACTTTGGAGAAGACTTTCAAAAAATTATAGCAAAATATCATCATGAAATATGGGGGGAAGGTGCAATTCCATTAAAGTACAGGTATTTAATAGCCCTGGCCACCGCCGTTTTTGATGAAAATGAAACAAGGGCAAAGTTGGAGATGGGTAAGGCCATTAAGAATGGGGCAAGTAAAGAAGAGATCCTGGAGGTTCTTAAACAGCAGGTATGGATGAAGGGTGCCCCGACGCTGGTACAAATAGCCCCTTTAATTAAATATATGGAAAGCAAGTTTTGAACCGATCAGGAGGGAAGTCCGCGGATTCCGTTGAAGAAGATTTTCCCAATTGCTCAAAAGATAGAGGATTTCCGTATCCTCTTATCGAATTAATTAACTGGACCGATGGAGTTCATGAACGGGACAAAATATCAAAGAGAAGCTTAATTTATGAAGGGGTGGGATTGGGATGAGAAAAACAGGAAAATTGTGGTTTGGAAGGTTTTTGATTCTGGCAATGCTTCTAAGTGTGGTCACCGGCGTGCTTCCGACGCAAAGGGGGGTTATGGCTGAAACCGAGGTTTACGCCTATGAGGGAAATCTTGGACCAACCTTACGGCAACGGTGATCAGGACGGGAGCGGCAGAGGTTGCCGAGCCGGATCCGGTAGAAGCGGGGGAAGATGCCACCGATGAAGACCAAGCTGGCGGAGTTCTGTGGGTGATTGCCATCATACTTGCGGGAGGCATCGCAGCAGGGATGTAAGGGTTCTGCTTTTAGCTTGCCTCAAAATAATTGTTGTGTTATACTCTTATTAAATATAAATAGGTATTAAGAACCATTGAAAGATACCCTAACCACGACATAAGTACTATGCATGTGCAATGTTCGAAAGAGGTATATGTAAAAGTTTATATACTCGATGGACGTATACCAAAACATCATATTACAAAACTTCATATTGATTGAAAAGCATAGATCGAAAAAGGCAAATCCATTGAAAGATGGGGACGCAAAGCCATGAGTCTAAAGCAAAATTATTGCCAAGATTGTCAGGTTGCCGGTTAAACGTATATATGGATAGGCATGCTCCGCAGGTTTATCGTACCCCATGCTTACACAACGTGACCAGGCACTCTGCAAAGAAGGCCTGGTTTTTGTTTGGGATTTTTCATGCAAAAACCCTAAGGAGGTAGAGCTGTATGTATGATCCTGTGTATTTTATTTCCGCCGTTATTTACCATCTTATTTTCATACTGATTTTTTCGTACCTTTATGCTGTGGAAAAGAAGAAACCTATTTTGCTGTGGACTCTTTCCTGGGTTTTCTTTTTAGGCTCCAGTATTGCCATTGCCCTTAAAATCCATACGGAGTATACGCTTGTTTTTATGACCTTCGAAAAGATTTTCAGCCTGTTGGGGGTTTTTTCCATAAGCCAGGGAGCCATCGGATTTTTCCGTGAGAAGCCATCAAAACTCATTATCTGGACCAGTAGTATCTTTGCGGCGTATTTAATTTTCGCTTATTCTATGAAGTTTAGTGAAGCTTATTTTGATTTTTCCAATGCCCTTTTTGCAGGGGGAATACTTATTTATACAGGAATGCTCTCTATAAGAATAGAGTATGTTAAAGGCAAAATCCGCCATTTGCTCGGAGGGATGTTTCTTATATGGGGCTTTAGCTGTTTATTGTTTTTAGGCAGTTATGTTTACGGAGAAACACTTGCTACAGTGGCGTACTCTTTAGTGGGCTTATCGGCCATTGCATCATCCATCGGGCTTCAGCTGGCTTATTTTTTACACACCCGGGAAAATCGGGCTGTCTTGGATGAAAAAATTCGCTACATTAATATGTACGACTCGTTAACCGGTGTTTACAACCGGGATTACTGCGAACTGCAGTTGGAAAAATTAGAGAAGGATGGTCAAGCACCCCTTAGCATTATATTTGGTGATTTGAATAATCTAAAGTTGATCAATGACATTTTCGGTCATCAAACCGGAGATGAGATGATTATAAAAATAGCGGGGATTATGAAAACCGTTGCTGAAGCAACGGAAGATTCAATTGTTGCAAGATGGGGCGGAGACGAGTTCATTGTGGTTCTTCCCGGAACAAATTATCTCGAGGCTGAAAAAATCACCCATACCATTCATAAACTTATCAACGAATACAAGACGGATGATTTTCCGCTGGACATTTCCCTTGGGCTGGCCACTAAAGAAAATTCCCTTCGGACAATTCAACATATTATTAAACTTGCCGATGCTTCGCTCTACAGAAACAAATTCAGAGAGAGCTCCCGGGCAAAAAAATCCTTAGTGGAATATTTTAAGAAATTGTTGTTTGATAAAGAAATCGAATCGAAGGAACATGCCGCTCGGGTACAAGAGTTGGCGCTTTTGATCGCTCAAGAAATGAATCTAAGCAAAAAAGAGCAGGAAGATCTGTCCCTGGTCTCCTATTTTCATGATATCGGTAAAATTGCCGTCCCGAAGGATATTTTAAACAAGCCCGGGGGCTTAACCCCGGATGAAAGGTTGACGATAAAAAGACATTCGGAAATCGGATACCGGATACTACAATCCTCCGTTGAGTATGCCCATCTATCTCAAGCGGTGCTTTCTCACCACGAGTGTTGGAACGGAAAGGGTTATCCTCAAAATCTGCAAGGAGAAAACATTCCGCTGATGGCGAGAATCATAGCTGTTGCTGACGCCTATGAAGAGATGACCCAGGGCAGAGTATATAAAAAGGCCTTAAGCAAAGAGGAGGCCTTAAAAGAAATTAAGAGGTGCTCGGGAACGCAATTTGATCCTCATATTGCAAAAGTTTTTGTTGGGGTCATGAAGGAACAGAATTATCAGCTTAATATATTTATGCATTGACAATAAAAACAATGGGCGATATAATTAAACCACAGTTCGGTTGTGTCAAACTAAATTTATTCAACCTAAACCCGAGGAGAGAAAAGATATGAATAAATACGATAGGATTAAATTAGAAAATCAAATATGTTTTCCTTTATACGCATTATCCAGAGAAGTGATAAAACTATACAAACCGATACTGAAAAAATACAACCTGACCTATACCCAGTATGTAACGATGCTGGTAATTTGGGAAAAAGAGAAAATAGATTTTAAAGCCCTGGGAAAAAAGCTGCACCTAGACTCCGGAACCCTTACACCGGTGGTTAACAAACTGGTATCCATGGGGTTGATCATTAAATATCGAAACGAAGCGGACGATCGGTTGGTCACCATAGAAATAACCGAGAAAGGAAAACTTCTAAAAGAAGACATACTGGAAGTGCCGGAACAGATATTTTGCAATTTTGAAGGGGATATAGAAGACGTTAAGATGTTAAAAAAATACTTGGATAAGTTTTTGGATTTAACAAAAGATCAGTAGAGCTGAATCTTGCTAGGGATTCAGCTCTATATTTTAATCGGATTAATTTGATGAAATTAAATTTCGCAAACTGAATAGTTGGATCAAAGATTGATAATTTAATGAGGAGATGATAAAGGTGGGCAATGTTGCATTAAACCAAACCGCACCGGATTTTGAAATGGAAGATTTTAATGGAAGGGAAGTAACGTTTTCGGATTTCAGAGGAGAGAGTAATATCCTCATCGTACTGAATCGAGGCTTTATCTGACCTTACTGCCAAAAGCATATGATGCAGTTGCATCGAGATTATGATCAATTCTTAGAAAAAGATACAAAAATTGTTGTCATCGGTCCGGAGAAGGCCCAAAAGTTCCGGGAATATTGGGAAAAGCATGATCTGAAGTTCATCGGAATTCCCGATGAGAAAAAATCCGTACTGGAATTATACGGTCAAAAAGTGAACCTGTTTAAGCTTGGAAGAATGCCGGCACAGATGCTGGTGGATAAAGACGGGGCCCTGCGGTATATCCATTACGGAAATTCCATGAAGGATATTCCAAAGAATCAAGAAATATTAAAGTTGATCGACAGACTGTAGTTTGCGTAATAAAAAGCACCAAACACCTGGCAATAGAGAAGTGTTTGATGCTTTTTTTGTTGTCTATTTTTGTTTTGCAGGAATGTGTTCTAAATTAATCCACGAAAACCTCGGGAGCCGGCTTGGCCGCCTTGTCCTTGTCCTTTTCGGCGGAAAGTGCTTTCGCATCGGCTAAACTATAGGCGTAAAAACATGCTGCCACAATTAAATAACCTAAAGGATACTGAATGTCATGCATAAATCCGAGGTTTGGTGCATGAATAAAGCCGAAAACCGAAAGCGCTGAGGCGACTAAGGCGGTAATGGTGGCTTTTTTATAGTTGTCATCAATAATATATACCGTCATGGCTCCCCAGATGATTCCGGTGAACATGGCGCCTTGGCCAAGGGGAACAACGGCCGAGGAAAGTCCTTCTACCGCATCCGGTGCCGCGTTGTTAAACCGGGTCATAATATAGTTTGCAAGATAAGGGAACATGGCAATAACCACTGCCGGAAAGTGCTTGTGAGGAACAGAGCTAAAGGCTTGTGATATCATGGAAATTCCTACGAATACCAGAATCGGTGCAATAACCGGTAGGGGAATAATTTCCGACATCGCCGCAACAATTCCAAACAGGGAGGCAATCATAAAGACCACGCCGTTTAATACGGAGTAACCGCGACCTGCGTTCATCCATTTGGATCCAACGGATGCAATATATACGGTAGTTGGGAAAACTCCTCCGAAAACTCCGCCCAACATGGTTCCGATACCATCGACCAACTGACATTCGGAAACACTGTAATCGTCTCCTGCAGCGGACATGGCTTCCACATTATTCATGGTTTCGATAAAATTATAAATGGAAATCGGGATCAGTATGGCTAACAGGTTAACCATGGGTCCGAATAAGAATGAAAATCCTTCAATAAAACCGAGGGTGGGAATAAAAGGGTAAAAGCCCACGGTGGAAAGTCCGCCGGACAGCTGACTCATATCTGATTGGCCCAGGGAATAGGCAAGGACGGTTCCGATTATAATTGCAAATAAGGAAGCGGGGATTCTAAAAGGCATGCTCTTTTTAGCAATCAGACCGATGATGATAATACTGAGCACCAACATACCCACGATGGGCATTTCAAAGGTGTTAAAAAAGAGTTCCGCGCCGATAAAGGAAAAGGCGACTCCCGCTAAAGCACCGAGCATTGCTGCTCGAGGGAGGATTCTTCGAATATAGTTTCCGAGGATGCTTCCCGTAGCTTCTACGGCGCCACCGAAAATACAGGCTGCCACACCGATTCTCCAGGCTACATAGGGATCATTCGTAAGTGCCAGGGCCGGTCCAAGCACTCCGAAAAGGTAAATAAACATTACCGGGGTACTGATTCCATAGGCAAGGGCTGTAACGTCGGTACGTTGTTCTTTGATTGCTAAACGGTTGGCAGAGTAGGCATAATAAATGTTACCCACTAATACCGCCACAGCAGCTCCGGGAATAACCTGTCCATAGACGATCTCTGAAGGGTATCCCATTGCAATCATGGCCACGGCAATTAGTACAAAGTTTGCTAAGTTGTTCTGGAACAGTGCAAAGAAACCGTCGATATCTTCGCGTTTAAACCATGGGTAATGAAAACTCTTTTCCATAATAATTCCTCCTAATATGAGTTTTGTTCTCTTCTCAATTAATTATACAGAATATTTAAATAAAATCTTTGTGTTTTAGTAACAAAATTATTCATATGAAAATAAAAATAGTTAATAAATTATCAATCAGGCAAAACTTTCTCCTAAAGAGGCATGCAAAAAAACGGCCTGAAAGATTAACTTAAATAACATGAATGGAGGAATTTTAAAGAAACTAAACAATCCGAAGTAAGTTTAGCGAAGAAAGAATCAAATTTGATTGTAGTAACTATACATGGAAAATCAAAATGTGATATGATATGCTATGTAAAGATTGTGTAAGATTAACAGGAAGTAAAAGGAAAAAACCAAAATATAAAGGAGGATGTATATGTTATTGGAAAAAAGTGTTGAGGAATTTGTAGCATCGGTAGCGAGCAAGGATCCCGCTCCGGGTGGAGGAAGTGTGGCAGCCTTAAGCAGCAGCTTAGGTTCCGCATTAACAGCCATGGTTGGAAACCTGACCATTGGACGGAAGGCTTATCTGAAATTAAGTGAAGAGCAGCAACGGGAGTTAGACCGTAATTTTCAAAAGGTTCAGGAACTGATCGATAGAATGAATCAATTAACCGAAGAGGACACCACGGCCTTTAACGGAGTAATGAAAGCTTTCAAGATGCCTAAGGAAACCGAACAGGAGAAGAAAATTCGGAAAATGGCCATAGAAGAGGCGACGAAGGAAGCCTTGGAAGTACCCTTAACCGTTGGGAAGGAATCCCTGGAGATTTTAAAACTGCAGCAGGCTTTTGCGGACAACGGAAACCCCAATGCAATTACCGATGTCGGTGTGGGTGCCCTATTGGCCTATGCGGGACTGGAGGGCGCCTTGTTTAATGTGCTGATCAACCTTCAGGGACTAAGCGACGAAGCTTATATTGCAGATGTTAAAAAGCAGTGCAAGGAATTGACGGAAGAAGGGAACAGGCTTAAGGAAGCAACTCTTGCAACCGTATACGAAAAACTTGGTTAATTCCGGGTAGATTTAATTCCGGGACAAAAAATAAGAATGATCAAAGGCAAAGGAGTAGGTGACGATGGCAAGACAAAACGGGGTTACACTGGATAAAATCATGAAAATGGACTGTATGAGCAAATGCAAAATTATTGCCGGTATGAAAGGCATCAAGAACACCGTATCGAATGTCAACGTTATGGCGGACCCTGATATTATCAATTGGGTAGGAGAGGGAGAGTTTCTGCTTACCACGGCCTACTCCTTTAAGGCTGATTCTTTAAATGAACAACGGGATTTTATCCGACAGTGCTCAGAGAAAAAACTGGCAGCCCTGGGAATAAAAATATATCCCTATCTGGAAAAATTACCGGAGGAGACCTTGACCTTGGCAGATAATTTAGGTTTGCCCATCATTGAGCTATACTATGAAGTTCCCTTCTCCGATATTATGACACCGGTATTTAAAGAGATTTTCAATAAACAAGCCATACTGCTTCAAAAACTTGAAAATATCTATGAACGTTTAATGGATGTAATGTTAAAGGGTGGAGATCTGGAGCGGATAGCCAAAACCGTAAATGATAACTTGAAAAATCCCATAATGATTAAATTGGATTATCCAACCAATGAAGTTTTCCACTCGGGCTATATCGACGAGGATGTTCGGGAATCCTTGATCCAAAATGCTGAGCGTTTTTATGATCCGAATTTGGAAAAATACAAGGAGCGAAAGCTTTACGAGAGTAAGGAGCAAATCGGAGATCTGCATGTGGAGCGGATGGTAATGCCCATTGTTGTAAAAAACAGTGTGTTCGGCCATATTTTCGCCTGGGGGCTGAGTACGCCCTTAGGAGGTTTTGACCTTTCCGTATTGGAGGCCACGGCCACCACCATGTCCTTGGATATGCTTCGGAAACTTTCGATAAAAGAAGTGGAAAATCGCTATAAAACCGAGTTTTTTGATGAATTGGTATCCCTGGAGCCTGCCAGAAGAGAGAAAGCCCTGGAGAAGGCCGAGATTTTCAGTCTGGATCCTAAAGCGGATTATATGGGTGTGATCATCAACTTTGATACAACTAAAGGGCAATCCTATGAATATGTGGAGGATGATTTGTCCAGGATGTTGAACTTATCGGAACGGTTACTGGAAGAGTATCGGATTCAAGGGGTGGTAATCAGTAAAACCGACAGCATCATTTTAATACTGTCCTTTGATAAAAAAGATAAAAGCGACCGGAAAATCGAGGGAATAAAAACCCATCTGGATAAAGCCATAAACTTACAATCCGTCAGTGTCGGTATTTTTATAGGCATGGGACGAATATACAGCGGAATGGAAAACTTTCATAAAAGTTTTAAGGATTCCCTGAAGGCTATGCGGATTTCCAAAGTGAATAAAGAAAAGAGCATTGTTAGTTATGATTCCTTAGGGGTTTATAAAATTTTAAGCCAGGATCATCTAGATGAAGAATTGGAAAGGTTCTATGACGGAACGCTGAAACCTTTAGTGGATTATGATAAAAAGAAATCCACGGAACTGGTAAAAACCCTGGAAGCATATTTTGAATTTAACGGAAACTTTAAGAAGATATCCAATGAACTTTTTGCCCATTACAACACCGTGCTTTACCGTATGCAAAGAATACGTGAGGTAACGGGGATGAACTTGGAAGACTTTGATGATCGGCTGAACCTGGAGATTGCGGTAAAGATTAAAAAGCTTCTTGGGAAATGACATAAGGGTAATGTAGAAAAAAGGGACATATAAACAGGGATATAAAAAAAAGAGGACTCTAAAGAGAGCCCTCTTTTTTTTATGGTTTTTTATTGATTTTCCATGAATTTTTTACCGGATAATTACGGTTTACTTAAGTTGGCTGTTCCTACTCTTCCAGCAGTGCCACTGCCCGAATGGGAGACCCGGTGCCGTCCCTGATTTTTAAAGGCAGACCCATGTATAGAAAACGTTTGTTGGCTACCTGGTCCAGGTTGCAGAGGTTTTCGGTGTTGGTGATATTATACTCGCCGCATACCAAATGACCGGAAAAATCCAGGTCCTCAGGGTGATCAATGGCCGGGGCGTCCACTCCGATATTCACAACGCCGCGATCCGCAAGCCATTTAGCGCCGTTATAGCTCAGTCCGCTGTATTCGGTCTGCCACTTTTCCGTATTGAAGTTTCGGTTGTAATGGCCGGTATATAAAAGAACAATATCTCCTTTTTGAAGTTCAAGACCGGACTTTTGTAAAGCGGATTCCAGGTCTTTCGGTTCGATATACCGTGTGGGAGGTACGTGGCTTAAATCCAAGCAAATGGCGCTTCCCCAAAAATGATCGAAACTCATTTTGTCAATGGTGGGGCCTTCGGGATTGTATTCCCAGACTCCATCGCTATGGGTACCGCAGTGCTCACTCATTAAAAGATTCCTTGCGGAAAAACCCAGGGTTTTACTACCGGTATCCTGCATATTTTCTTCGTGAGACATATTCTCCATAATAAAGGTTTTCTGGTGCATGGGAAAAACCGACATGCCCTGAAATATTTCTTGAGATAGATCAATGATTTTTAAACCCAATTCCAACGCTCCTCTCATTTAGCTTTCGAATCTACTTAAGTGTACCACTTTTCATGACAAGATTCGATGTTGTTTTTATTATACTATTTAGTCTTTTTATTTGCTTTATGAATATATAACAAAATAATAACGAAGGAAAGAAGGATAAAAAACCTGCAATTTAGAGGTTTGTATTGAAAATCCAAGGGATTGCAACAATAAAACAAATGAAAAGCCTGCAAAACAAGGGATTAATAGAATTACAGCGGATAAATCAGAATAAATAATTATAGTAAAATAACAAAGAGATCTATTGATATTTGTGTTATTATGAATGCAGAGTTTAAATTATGAGAACTTGAATAATTATATTAGGGAGGTTTGTAAGTATGTCTACTGAAAAAAAGTATATGTTGGCCGTTCCCAACTTTAGCGATGGTCGAAGAGAGAATGTGATCAAAGCCGTTGCGGATGAGCTTCGAAACAAAGAAGGGGTAACCCTGGTAAGCTGTGAACCGGAGCATGATTTTAACCGAACGGTGCTGTGCGCCATAGGAGAACCGGAGCCGTTAAAAGAAGCGTTGTTAAATATGGCCGCAAAGGCCACAGAGCTTATAGATATGAGCGAACAAAAAGGTTCCCACCCAAGAATCGGAGCTCAGGATACCATTCCGTTATTCCCTTTTAAGAATACGACTGTAGAAGAATGTGTGGCCTTAGCGGAAGAAATCGGAAATGAACTTCACGAAAGAACCGGAGTGCCGATCTTTTTTGCAGCGGAAAACGCAAGAAACGAAGACCGAAAAGCCTTGGCTTTTATCCGAAAGGGACAGTATGAAGGATTAAAGGAGCTTTTGGAAGATTCCAATCATCCCGACTATGAAAACCGAAAGCCGGACTTAAGCAAAGACGGAAAACTTTCAGAAAAAATGGGAGCAACCATCGTCAGTGCAGAAGCCGAAGGTTTAACGGCTTACAATGTATTTTTGGACACGGAGGATGTATCCGTTGCAAAGAAAATTGCAAAAACCGTACGGGGACCCAGCGGAGGATTTTCCACAGTAAAGTCCGTAGGCATTAAGTTTCCTGACCATGCAGGCGTGGTGGTTTCCATGAATATGTTTGATTGCAACAAAACCCCCCTATACCGAACCTTTAACACCGTAAAACAGGAAGCGGAACGCTACGGTGTCCGGGTAACCGGTTCAGAAATTGTAGGTCCCGTGAAGCTTGCTCATCTAGTGAATTCCCTGGAGTATTTTTTAGGGCTTGAAGGTTTTGACAATGGACAAATCTTAGAAACCCATTTAATGGATTAAGGATCAGGAAAGAAGGCGTTTTTAAAGAAGCATTTAAGAAGGATGTACTGCTTTATGAAAGGTCAGGAACCTATATAAAAATCTGAGGAGGCTAATAAAATGTACGATGTAATTTATAAGAATGCCAGAATCCCCCAAGGGGACGAAACCGTAGTAACCAATATTTTAGTGAAGGACGAAAAAATTTCAGGATTTCTAACGGATATTCAAGGGGCGGAAGCGAAGGAAATTATTGACTTAGAAGGACACTTAACCCTGCCGGGCTGCTTTGATTCCCATGTTCACTTTATGGATCCGGGATTTACCCACCGAGAGAACTTCTTAACCGGGACTTCCTCTGCGGCGGCAGGGGGACTTACTATGGTTATGGATATGCCTTGTTGTTCTAAGCCTTCCGTAAGAAGTGTAGACAATTTGGAAGCAAAATTAAATGCCATTAAGGATAAAGCGGTTGTTGACTTTGCCATGTGGGGCGGAGTAACCGGAGAAGATGTCCGAGAAGGCTGGTTACACAATGTTCAGGAACAAGCGGACTACGGAGTGTGCGCATTCAAATGCTACATGACCCCCTCGGTTCCAACCTATCCCAAGGTTACGGATCCTGAAATGCTTGAAGCTTTTAGAGCCGTTGCAAAAACCGGACTTCCTGTAGGAATCCATGCAGAAAACTTCGACATGTGCGATTTTTATACCAAGAAGTTTGAAAAAGAAGGAAGAACCGACGGTCCGGCTTGGGCGGAAGCAAGAATGGCCTTAGCAGAAAAAGCAGCCATCCAATTGGGAATTGCCTTTGCGGAAGATACCGGAGCGAGACTGCACATCGTTCATATGAGTACAGGAATCGGGGCAAAACTAATCGGTGAAGCGAAGAAGCGGGGAATCGATGTTTCTGCAGAAGCGACCCCTCACTATTTAACCCTGAACTACCAAGATGCCATGACGGAACGGGGAGCCTATGCGAAAATTGCTCCACCCCTTAGAACGAAAAAGGATAACGAAGAATTATGGGAAGGAATCAACAACGGCAGCGTAGACTTTATCGGAACAGACCATGCACCTTATGAGATTTCAACGGAAAAAGATTTTGTAGGCGCGAATATGTGGAATACATTCCCCGGAATTCCCGGAGTGGAAACCATGGTACCGATCCTAGTCAGTGAAGGATACAACAAAGGACGAATCACCTTAAGTAAACTTGTAGACATTTTAAGTACCAATGCAGCGAAGATGTATGGACTGTATCCTAAAAAAGGTGCTCTTCATATCGGTTCCGATGCAGACCTTACAGTAATTGACCTGGATCACGAGTGGACCATCGATGAGCAAGACACTTACTCCATGGCGAAGTACAATCCCCTGCACGGTATGAAAGTAAAAGGAAAGCCGGTTAAAACCGTTGTTCGAGGAAAAGTTGTATTTGATATTAATCATGGAATCGTCGGAGAAGAAGGATACGGACAGTTTATCCGACGACAAAACATTCGAAAACTGGATAATGTAATCAGCTACCCGATTGCAGAAACAGAGCAAATATAAATACCAACAAAGCAATTGACCAGTGACAAAAGCAATTGACCAGTGATCCAAAAGCCTCCTTGGTCTTCTATGGAAAACCGGGGAGGTTTTTTAAACTTAATCATATGAAATTCATAAAATTGTGATAAAATATAAGGAGGAATTTAAACATGGCTAAGCACGCGATTGTAGTAATTGATATGTTAAATGATTTTATTGGAGAAAAGGCACCCCTGCGTTGTCCCGGCGGCGAAGAAATTGTACCGAATTTACAAAAGCTTTTTAAGTGGGTTCGAGAAAGAAATGCGGAAGGAAAAGACGATATTCATCTGGTACACATCCAAGAGGCTCATCGTAAAAACGATGCGGATTTCAGAGTGCGACCCAGACATGCGGTGGCGGGAACCTGGGGTTCCGACTTTATTAAAGAACTGTATCCCGAGGGAGAGGAATACATCATTCCGAAAAGACGACACAGTGCTTTCCAACACACGGATTTGGATTTATACTTAAAAGAAGAAAATATTGATACCGTAGTCGTTACGGGAGTATGGACCAATGTATGCGTTCGAAGCACGGCTTCCGATGCACTGGCCAATGCCTACAAGGTAATTACCCTAAGTGACGGAGTACATTCCAAGAATGATGAAATGCATGAATATGGATTAAACGATTTAAGAATTTTCACAAAGGTTATTACCATTGATGATTACATCAATGCCTGGGAAAAAGGAGAAGATCCTTGGCTAGGCGGAGGAGACACCGAGAATAAAGTGGACTAAAAAGACGCCTTAGTATGACATCTTAGAAAGAGAGGATCCGGGATGAGAATAATAGTCGGGATGACAGGCGGAAGCGGGGCCATTTACGGAGTCGCTTTATTAAAAGCCTTACAGGAATTAAATATCGAGACCCATCTGGTCGTAAGTACCATGGGTGAATATGTGTTGGAACATGAGACCGGCATGAAGCTGGAGGAGTTAAAATCCTTCGCTACGGTCTTTCATCCAAACAACGATTTGGCGGCAAAAATCTCCAGCGGTTCCTTTAAAACCGACGGAATGGTAATTGTACCCTGTTCCATGAAGACCTTATCCACGGTAGCCCAGGGAGGTTCCGATAATTTATTGACCCGGGCCGCCGACGTGGTGTTGAAGGAGAATCGGAAACTGGTGATTTTACCGAGGGAGACCCCCCTCAGCGTCATTCATCTTGAGAATATGCTGAAACTTGCAAAACTCGGGGTGCGGGTAATGCCTCCGTCCCCAAGCTTTTATCATCATCCTCAAACCATTGGAGATATGGTCAATGCCTTAGTGGCCAGAACCTTGGACCAGCTGGGTATCGAACATCATCTGGCGAAACGATGGGGAGAGTAAGAGAGGAGGGATGTTGTGGAAAGACAAATGTTTCGAAAGACCTTAGAGCTGTTACAATCCTCCGATAGACTCCTGCACTGCGAAAAGCCCGTGGACCCGATCTATGAACTGGGAGCGGTATTGGATTATTTTAACAGTGAACAGCCGATTGTATTTTCCAACGTAAAAGGTCATAAAGTGCCGGTGGTGGGCGGCGTATTTGGGGAAAGACAAATCTACTACGATTTAATGGGCATGACAAAGGAAGATCGATTGCAGCGAATTATGAATGCTATCGCCAATCCGAAACCGCCGAAAATTTTGGAAAAGGGACCGATAAAGGAAAATATCATTACCAGAAATATCGATATCGGAAGAATGTTTCCCATTCCGAAATCCAACGGTAAGGATTCCGAGCGGTTTATTACTGCAGGAATGCTGGTGGTAAAGGATCCGGTTACGAAGAAAACCTATATGGCGGTCAGAAGATTTCAAATTAATGAAAAGGACGAAATCAATGCGTTGATTTCCGGTGCCTCTCCCCTGCTCATCAGGCACTTCAATGAACTGGAAGCAAGAGGAGAGAAATTGGAATGTGCCTTGGTACTGGGATACGACGCGGAGTATCTCCTAGCCTCCCAGATCAGCTCCGAAAAGTACGGCGTGGATAAATACCATGTAGACAGTGCCCTTCGGGGAGAACCCTTAGAGCTTGTGAAATGTCACTCCGTGGATTTGGAAGTCCCGGCCTTTGCGGAAATGGTTTTTGAAGGTTACCTGGTTCCCAATAAACGGGTGGATGAAGGGCCCTTTGGCGAACTGATGGGATATTACGGTGAAGTGGCTCCCAATCCCGTGATGAAAATCCAAACGGTCATGCACCGAAATCAACCTTATTTTCAACATGCTTTCCCTTCCCCCGAGGAGCATTTATCCAACGGTTTGATTCGGGAAGCGGAAGTGTTCAGTTATGTGAGCAATCTTGTAGATGCAAAGGACGTACATGTCACGGTTCCCGGCGGATGCCGATTCCATGCCATAGTTCAAATCAACAAAAAGCACGAAGGGGACCCGAAAACCGCCATTATGGGGGCCCTGGGAAGTTCCAAGGATATTAAGCATGTTGTAGTGGTGGATGAAGATATTGATATTTATGATTATAGAGACATCGAAATCGCCCTAGCTTCCCGGGTACAGGCCGGCAAAGACTTAGTAATAATCGGGGGCGCCCTGGGCTCCGGCCTCGAGGCCTCACACGTGGCCCAGGGTTTTACGGACAAAATAGGAATCGATGCAACCAAACCCTTGGGAGAGAAGGCAAAATTCTTCGAAAGAGCATTTATTCCCGGTTATGAAAATATTGATATTAGTAATTACTTCCCCGATATGAAATAAAATTGTAAAGGTGGTCATTGATTATGCGACAGGCCATAGGAATGGTAGAAACCAGAAGTTTAGTTGCAGCTATACAAGCTGCGGACACAATGGTAAAGTCCGCTGACGTTAAGCTGATGGAAGCAGAATTTGTAGGGTCCGGTATCGTGGCGGTAATTGTTACCGGAGAAGTTGCAGCAGTTACGGCAGCGGTGGAAAATGCAAAGCACATTGCGGCGGAAATTGCGGAAGTGATTTCAACCAATGTCATTGCAAGACCTCATGATGAAATTGATAAAATTTTAGATTGATAAAAATGTTAACCAAAATGGCGGTGATAAAATGGCAAATCCACTGGCAAGAGTCATGATGGATCAGATGTCGAAGAAAAACGGAAAAATCAAAGCCGAAAACTGCGGGGAACCTGTGGAAAGATTAAGCAATTTAGGTAAGCGGGAAGAAGCCATTATTTCAAAGGTTATTCATAAGACCCAGGGGACCATGGAAATGGGAAGATCCTCGGACAAAGGGAATTACCGAGGAAAAAAGGTGCAGCTGCAGGATTTGGTCAAAAACACCTCTGTCAAAGAAGACCAAGGGGCTGAAGCGTCCCGAAAAAATGAGAAACATCGAATTGAAAAAAATACGGAGCATCAAGTGAAAAACCCGTATCAAAAAAAAGAGGTAAAAACCTCGGTTATCCCAAACCCCGGCAAAGGGGTATCGGCGGTTTCCTTAAAGTCCCTGGGCAAAGGGAATACGCTATAAGTTATGAAAAAGGAGGTGTTGTGGTATGAAACCTGCATTAGGTATGATTGAAACCATCGGTTTGACCAGTGCGGTTACAGCCCTGGACGCAGCAAGTAAAGCGGCGGATGTGGAGCTGATCGGTTACGAAAAGGTGATCGGCGTGGGCAAGGCGGTGGGTGTAACCATTCATTTAGCCGGAGATGTGGCGGCGGTACAAGCGGCGGTGGACGCCGGGGTACACGCGGCGCAGCAAATAGGCATTGTGGCCGCCCATCATGTAATTGCAAAACCCGATGATGAGCTGGATCAATTAATTGAAATCTTCAAGAAAAACTTAAAGAAAAAACCGGGCGCAAAAGTTACGGAAAAGGGCAAAAAGAATCAGGACACAAAGAGCAGTAATACCACAAAAACAAAAAGCAGAGCAGGAAAGAGCTAAAAAAA